>Ga0181390_1000395_pt1 | contig 19539 bp, 21 predicted proteins | sample 13SPOviralmetaG_FD_130085 | JGI IMG/M metagenome (GOLD analysis project Ga0181390, IMG submission 130085) | Marine viral communities from the oligotrophic San Pedro Time Series (SPOT) site, San Pedro Channel, CA, USA - 13 SPOT_SRF_2010-07-21 | ecosystem: Environmental > Aquatic > Marine > Strait...
CCCTAGGTTTTACAAATTTTCAAAACAAGGGTAAAGAATCCGGAAATAAGTACTTTCTATGGAATTCTTCCACTAAAAATCAAAAGAACGGAGATGAATTAATAAAAAGAGCTAGAAATACATTTAATTCTCAAGATAACCAGGATGGGTCTTTATTAAAAGTTATACTAGGAACTCGATCTGTAATGGAAGGAGTATCTTTTAAAAATGTAAAGCAAGTACATATAACAGATCCTTGGTGGAACGAATCTAGAATTGAACAAATTTTAGCGCGAGCTTCCAGGTACTGTAGTCATTCAAGTTTGGAAAAAAATGAACAATATGTAGACATCTATAGACATTATTCTGTATTCCCCGGTGAAGGTATTGATCAAGAAGCTGTAAAAAAACTAGAAGGTAATTACAAAAACTACGCAGAAGATAGTATAGAAGAAAGAATGTTACAGGCTTCAATTAAGAAGTATTCTATAAATAATGACCTTGAACAAATAATCAAAAGTTGTTCAATAGATTGTAATATAAATAGAAATGGTAATATAATAAGACTTGAAGAATATTGTATACCAGTTGGTAAAGGAATGTATCAGATACACTATAAAAATCCATCTAATGGTAGAATGTACCTAAGGAATGATGTACCTGATAAATTATCTTTTAAGCAAATACAACAACGAGAGTATTCATTTCCTAGAAAAGATTTACCTATATTATTTACCGAAGCGGGGTTTCAAGGTGGAGTAGATGGTTATAGCATTCTTACACCATATGAAGATGATCCAGAGATATTAGACTCTAGTGTTATAAACGAAGATTTAAATATGTTAGAAGACATAAAACCATGGGATTCTGATAAAAAATTTACAGACCTAGAATTAGACCCGGTTCTAAGAAAATACATAACCGGATTATATAAGAATTATAATCTATTGCCGTATTTAAGAAGAGATCATCTCAAAGAAATCGGGGGTGGTACAAATTTAATTTACTTCAAAGAAATAGACCGTGAAGATATAAGAAAATTAATGGATTGTGTTAAAAATTTATACGACTCTAGCGATACTTCGGATGCTTTAAAAAGAAAAATAGGAGAATATTTCTCAATTAATTCTAAAAAAGATTCTATAAATAAAAAGGTTTTAGAACTTATAAAATATGGAGATTATGACATGCATCAATTAGATGACTTAATTAGTATAGCTATACAACATCCTAATTTTATTAATGAACAGCTTAAGTTATATAAGAAATAATTTTTTAATTTAAAATGTAATGTATTATTAAAATGAGTGCAGAAACATTAAAATTTTTTGATGATAAATCAACAGAAAATATAATAAACTGGATGATAAGCAATTTATCAGAAAGTCAAATAAGATCGTGTTTAAATAAAGACACCTCTAGAGATACTACAGTTATTTCTAAGGCACCCGTTGTAAAAGATCCTGAACCAGGTCCGTCATCTGACTACAGAAATGAAACAATAGATAACCGTAAAATACTAGAAGAAATATATACCAAATGTGAAGGAAAAGGATACATAATAGCTAGTGTAGAAAATAACATAGTAACATATTATCAATTTAAAGAACTTGATTCTTCTATTGATATACAGGCGGGTTTAAATAGAGACGTAGAGGATGGTGTAGCTACTTGGACCTATAAAACAGAACCTCTTGATGTATTTATGAGTAAATCATGTGAAAGCGACGATGCAGATATATTTCAATCCCTATTAGAAGATGAAGACAATTCTAGAAACTTTTTACCAGTTTCTGATGACATCTACATAGCAGCCCAGTCATACAAAGACATAGGATTCGAACCACCCGATGTATACACGGTTAGCGGAAAAGTATCTGCAGATCCTGACATTGAGACTCCAACTTATGTAATGTCTGAAACAATTATGAAAGCTATAAATTCTCAAAAGAAATCGGTTGATTTTATGAGAAAAGAATTTAACGATGATTCTGATTATATGAAGATGTGGCCTGTATTTTTTATAAGCACTGATGAAGACAATCAACTGTCTTATTTATATCCATACATCAGCTCCGGTGAGATACAGTTTTCTATTGGTAAGATGAATCCTAAGATATTGAATATGGAATGCAAAAAGATAACTAAAAAATTTGTAGCCGAAGTTAGAAGTCAGAATGTAACAGACGTGATGAATAAATTAAATACAGCTTTAAAGTATCAAGACGATGATACTATTTGTAGAATAGAGTTTAATTATAATGAACAAAATCATATATCACTTTTCGGTGAAGAGTATTTTGGCGATAGTGACGTTGAAAGCGACATCGGAAGTGACGAAGAGAGTGATGTTGGAAGTAACTTTGGCAGTGATACCCCGGAATCAATTGCCGAAAATTACGGGGAAGATAGTTCAATGACCGAGTTTGGAGATAACTGTTCAACAATTGGAGAAGACGCCATCGATACTGAATTTGGAGGAAAAAGGAAATCGAAAAAAACAACACAAAACCCATTTGACATGTCCGCTATGTACGAAGGATTAGATGATGATATGGAAGATGAAACTGGCGGTCTTTCGATCCCAAGACCTATGATATCTAGTATACAGAAAGGTATATCTAAACAGAAAAGGGTAAGTGATATGACAATACCCGAAATAGAAGAAAGAATGCTTAGAATGCATGGAGCTAAATACTTATCGGAATTTAAACCTGAGAAATATAAAACAAAAGGTGGGGGGACAAGTGTTAGATACATTAGAAGAACACCTAAGTGTGTAAGTACATCAGAATGTACATGCACCCCTAGGGTAATGGATACAAGTTTATCAAGATATGGAGATTGTCCTGCGTGTATTATAGCTAAATTTGGAAATGATAACGGAGGTGAAAGTACTGTATTTTCAGAATTTAATACACCAGGTGCTTCAGAAACTAATTATGGAGCTGAAGAAAATGTATTGTTGTTTTAAATGATTATTTTCTTTTATTAGCCTTCATACTAGGTCTCTTTTTGGTTATACGACTCCTTTTGAGATTTTTAGTTAAGGAATTTATATTAGCAGTTATTCCCATATCCTCTAAGTCTTCTATCAATTTATTTGCATTATATTCATCTGCCATTTTAATCATTTCACTTTCCTTTTTAGTTTGTTTTTCAACCTGTTTAACCCTATAAAAATCATATGCCTTGTTATACATCAATATCATTCTAATAAAATTATCTTGAAATATATTCTTCCAGGTACTATAATGACTATTTAAGTACCCATGGAATTTTTCTTCGTCATAAAAATATGTTTCAAGTAAATTTAAGAATATAGGAACCTCGGTGTATATTTTACCTTCGATGTATATACCAGTTTTAAAAATATCTACATAATTACGTTTTATTATAGAGTTTCTAAGGACAGAATTTATTTCACTTTTGATTTTTTCCATACTTTAATTTAATTTAATGTATTATTTTTATTTAGTAATAATTTTATTTAGCAATTTAATATAAACAAAACACACATTAAACTGTAAATGAATTATCTAGAAGTATCTTACATAAGTTCTGCATGTGGTAAAAATAAATATGAACCAGTTGATAAAACTATACTAACTTTACTAGCTAGATCTAACCCCGAATTAATAAGATGTCTTCTTATAGAAGGTGGATACATTACAGAAGTAGATGAGAATGAAAAATTATATGACAAACAATTAAAAAACATATATTCCAGTTATAAAAAAAATGTAACGGATGTAACTAAATTAGAAGACATCCGTGAAGAGATAATAGAAAAACTAAAGTATGAAAACCCGGACATCAATTATTCTGATATATCTAAAGCTAATGTATTCTTAGAATCTTCTTTAAAGAAAGACTGTGGAATAAATAATGAAAGTTCGGTTATTAAACGTATGAAATACACTAAGGGTAATAATATTATGCATAATTATAAATTTAACGACTCGTGGGAACTTAGAGGATTTCACGATGCATCAATTGATGACATTGTAATTGAAATTAAAACAAGAACAAAAATGATAAATGTAAGGAAAAACGAATATGATCTTTATCAGATGTTTGGGTATCTATTAACAATGAATAAAACAAAAGGGAAGATTGTTCAAAAATTCGAGAATTACATCTTCGATTCTGATGATATGAATGATAAAGAATTCGGTATTATAGATATTTCACAAGAATATTGGAATACTAAATTCGAAACATTTAAGAAAGAATTACAAAGCTTTTTTGATTATGTTGATTATCTTATATTAGACGTCAGACTAACAAAATCTTCGATACGTAAAGCCATTAAAGAAATAGATATACCGATAGCGGTATTGCGTGATAATGTACCAAGGAACGTCAATAATAATTACGAAAAACTAATAAAAATTCTATTTTAATACTTTTCTTCCTTCTTCTGATATTACATTAATAATTGGATTGCGATCTCTTGTTTGTATTATTTCAAGTGCTTGTAGTTTTTTACTATCTAGATTACCACCAAATGCTCTAGATAAAGATACATCGGTTCTTATTAACATTCTTTTACATGTAGAATTTATACTTGCATAACTAGAATGTCCCATTACAACATGTCTAACGTTGTAAAATTTCATTAATTGTTTAGCTATCTTATTACATTTAAAATCTGATATATTCTTTTTATCCGAATATTCTCTAGAAAATATAGGATTATTTTCATCCATATCTTCTAGATATTTAGGAACTTCTGTTTTACCCATTAACCAGGAAGATACTTCGCTATTAATCTTATTTATATTAACTTTACCATTCTGGTCTAAATTGTATTTAATAAGAGAGTTTGTTATAGATCCATGAATAAATAAAAACTCCCCAATTTGTAAAATTAAAGGACGAGTTCTAGCAAATAATTTACCTCCAGTTTCTCCAGGCATTAAAAATTTATCACGATCAATTTTATGATATTTAAATACATCTATATCAGATTTCTTAACATAGTCTCTAATGTAATTTTTCTTGTCTTTATCATCTAAATAATAACAATACAGTTCGTGATTTCCTAAAATTGATACGACTCTACCTCCTTGTAATTTTGCCTGAGAATCTAACATAAGGATGTATAGTATTATTTCAAGTTCTCCGGATTCTTGTATATACATTTTATCCATTTTAACACCAGGTCTTTTACCATCTATAGTATCACCCATTTGTATAACAATTGTTGTTCCCCCGGTCCAATTACCTGAAATGTCTATTACACCACACATATATAATATTCTTTTAAAAATTTTAAAATCCCCATGTATATCTCCTATAGATATTACCCTACTTGAATTCATATTACTATTAAGTATCTTTTTTAAATATTTTATTAATAGCATTATCTGTTGGGAGTCCTATTACTGTTTCAGAACCGTATAATACGGTAGGAAAAAATAGTCCAAATTGTTTACTATCTTCAATAAATTTTTTTACGGTTGTTGTAATAGATTCTCTCTCAGGTAATGTCATAGTAGAAAAATTAGAATCATAATCTAAGCTACCATCTGGATTATAAGATATAATCGTATAATTTTTATAATCCTTTAACTTATCCTTTATTCTTGTACAATAAGGACACTGTTCTCTACTCAAAACAACTACTTTATCTGTTTTTAAAGCTTCAATTTGTACATCTTCTGGTTTTTTTATTACCTTTTTATATTCAGAGAAATTTGTAAAACTGTTACTAATGAAATAGACTATTACAGCGCATGTTATTAATAGTAAAGATGAAATCAGTATTTCTAACATATTAATTTAATTTATAGATAAAATTTTACGATAAATAACACATAATAAGAAATATTTTCAAAACATTTTAATTCAAAGATGAACGTGCTTGTAATCGAAGACGATAACTGGGACAATTATGCTATTATTTCAAAATACATTTCTAAGAATTATTTACCCGAAAATACAAGGATACATCACATTTACGGCAAACATTTACCTCATATAAGTAAAATAATATTCGATAACGATTTTGATATCTATAGAAGAAACATAGATGAACATAAACCTCAAAATTCTTTTTATGAAATAATAAAAAATATGAAAATATGTATAATTTTTCATAATTTCATAGAATACACTACCCCATCTTCATTTGTAATAAACGTATGTGAAGAAAATAAGATTCCTTATATCATTATAAGCGAACACACTAAAAAGTGTTTTCTAAATGGGGAAATACACGAGGGAAAATTTAAAGGAGCATTAAAAAAGGTGGAAACATACGAAGTTTTTAAAAATTTTAAAGATATAGATAACTCTGAAGAATTTAACCTTATAAATAATAAGATATTGAAGAGAAAAACATTGAATGAAATTAAACAGACTATAGCCAGATCTTACGCTAAAATAGAAACTGATCGCAATAATAAATCTATAATCCTGATAGACCCTATTTAAATTATCCCAACTGTTCTCTAGCAGAATTTATACCACCCTTGTATAATTGTAATATATATTCTGGTGTTAATTTATTACTGATATTCAAAATGTCTTGTGAACCATTATCACAATCACACTCTATAATATATAAACTATTAGGACTTTCCGTTTTTATCATATTTTTTATAACAGTACCCATGTAACTTCTACTTACGTTTTTTAATATTATACTGTATCCCAGAATACAAATCTCCTTAGGGGGAGATCCTAATATATTCTTAACACAGCCGTCTATGTAATAATTTTCTCCTATTTTTACAGGTGGAAATATAAAAGGTACACTCATGGACGCCATTATGGCGTCTTTTAACTTAATTTTTGGGAACATTTTTTTATTGAAACACGTGTATTCATATGTATTTATATTTGTTGCATATATATTTATGTCTACATTGTATTTATCTGAAAATTGTTCAATAGTTAGATCTTTATATTCATCTAGATTATCTATTAGTGTAACAAGTGCTTTATTATCTAATAAAGAATTATTAGTCTTCATATTAGAAAAATTATATTTTATAAATTGTGATATGTCAAGATTGATAATAATAGATAAAATACGAGTAGGTGAAACTCCCGATATGTATAAAACTCCAATTAATGATCCTATGGAGCAACCATAAAATCTTTTAAGATCTAATAATTTATTTTGGTGAATATATTCGAGGGCTCCAACAAAACTTATACCATCTATGCCTCCACCACCTATAGATAAATCATTCATTTCATTTACTTGGTTAAAAATGTTTTATTTATCAATATATTTACGTATTTTGTATGGAAATTGTCCTGTAGATATTTATTCTTCTTTTGCCACCTGGGGTGATGCCCATAATCCCAACACAGAGAATGAGCTAGCTCATGTAATAATGAATTTATTATTTCCCCAGCTGGTATAGGAGTACCGTCTCTGTTATAAATTTTAAATCCTAATTCTCTACCTTTATCGTAATTCCAAGCCATTAAATTGGGGTCCATATCAATTAATTCTCTAAAACTAGTATTTTGTAACTTAATCTTAAGAAGTCTAGAATCTTCTTGGTCTATATTTTCATCGTATATTAAATCAACAGATATGTCTCTAAGAACATCCAGTAATTCTGCGGTTTTTTGATCTCTTGAATAGTATCTTCTACCCGATTTTGCAACATGCGAAGTCCCACATGCTCCAACAAAAGAATATATAACATAGAAAAAAATAATAAAAACTACTAATAACATTACTATATTATGATAGACATATTATTATTTTTTTTGGGTATTAAATCATGGGATGTAAATTTTTTCCCAGTTATGCGACACAATTTACAGGAAACCCCAAGGAATAATAATCTAAGAAATTCTAAAACAGTAAATACTTTAAAGCTTATAGCAGAAGATACTCCATCTCCTAGATTGAGTACTTATCAGATAAGAAGAAATATTAATATAAATCTACAAGACAAAACATTGTACATATTCTATACCGTTTACTCTTTTATAATATTTCTATTATTATGTATACAACCAGTTTACACATTATACAACTTCTCAAAAGATAGGTCTGATTTAAAATTTTTAACTTCATTTCTAACACACCTAAATGTACCCGTGATATACATCTGGGAAAAGATATACTTTAGAAGCGATCATTTAGAAAAAAGAATAAAATGTAAAAAACTTAATAGGGTGTTAGTCTATTCATCAGCTGTTTTAAGTATAATAATAAACTTTTTAGACATAACATCATTTTATAATGGTTATTATTGGACACATTTATTTAAAAACGACATTTTATTCTTTGTTTTTATAATAATTGAATGGATATATTCAAGACTTATTATATTCCTATACGCATTCTCATTTGTATTTGTTATGGATTCGCATATAACAGTTTTTAAAGATTTTATAAATAATCTAGAGATCAATGAATGGTGTGAAGAATGTGATTCTCCTTTAACTAAAATAATAAAAGACGTCGTGATAATAAGAAGAAATATAGAAACTACTATATCTTATTACAATGACATAATAAGTATAACTACTCTATTGGGTGGTTTATCATTTGCAATATTTATAAGAGATATTATCCCCCCAGAAGCAGATGAAATAAAAGACATTCGTTTTGAAGATCATGATAGATATCTAATACATCCTACTATAGTATATATATCATGTCAAATAGCGCTACTGGTTTATATGATGAAGTATGCAATGCAAAGAAATAGAGTATTAAAATATGTTAAATCTATAGAATTTATAAATAAATTTCTATCTAAAATACCTGATGAAAAAATCCATGAAAAAACTAATGGGAAACTTGATGTAGTTACTTTAAATATAGCGGATTCTAATTCTGAAACTCTTGACTGGATTATATTGGGTAATATATTATCAGAACAATGGTTAGATTTTACTATTTTTGGTGTATCTACTTCAGATGGAAGTCTCATTAAAAAAAGTGCCGGATTTGGATCGGCTCTATTATTCGGTATTAGTTTTTTACAGAATAATAATTAACTTAAATAGAATATCTATATATAGTTAATCTATGTTACCATTTAAACGTCCCCAGAGTACAGATGAAAAAACAGAACTGGTGTACCAAATTTTATCATGGAGTGCATTTGATGAAGATATAGAACAAGACTACTCAGGTGACGACGAACCCGATCCTAATGTAGTTGATAAAAGATATCACATTTACACATTTGGTGTAAATGAATTAGGAGAATCTGTCTGTGTTAGATTTGAAGATTATAGACCTTATTTATTTGCACTTGTTCCGGAAAAATACCAAAAATCCTTTACAGATTTTGAGAAAAAGGAAGTAGAAAGATTTATTCGCAACAAGCTATTCAAATCGAGGGATGATCTTATTTCAGTTGATCTCATCGAACGTAAGAAATACAAAGGTTTTACTAATGGTAAAAAATTTAAATTCTTGAGATTTGTTTGTAAGAATCTATCTACATTTAATAGGATAAGATACATCTTAAACCCTAAAGAAAAATCAAGACTTCCAAAGATTTCTAAAATCGACGGTGTTTCTCCTCTAAAATTTGATCTATACGAATCTAATATAGATCCTTATTTGAGATTTACCCACAAGATGGAAATTAAGATGGCTGGGTGGGTAAAGGTTAAAAACATCACACAAGACATAGATATGTCAAGATGTCAACACAGTTACATTTGTCATTATAAAAATGTTAGACCTTATGATAAACAAGACATATGCAATCTGACTATCGGGTCTTGGGATATTGAGGCATTTTCTCACTCTTCCAGATACTCCAACATGAACGAGTTTCCTAACCCTGAAAATCCATTGGATATTGTTACTCAGATTGGTACTAGCTTGTATAAATTTGAGACTAAAGAAAAAGTTAAACATGTAGTGACTATTAAAAGTCCTATTGATAATGACTGTGATCCAGTAGATGGCGTAATAATAGAAACTTACGATACAGAAAAAGAACTGATCGAGGGTTGGGTAAGATTTATCATTAATACAGATCCCGACATTCTAGTTCAATATAACGGCTACGGTTTCGATTGGAGTTATTTATATGCAAGAGCTAAAGTACTTGACATAGAATATGTTCTACAAAATCTTAGTAGAATAAATTCAAAACCAGCTGAGTTTTTTGAAAGTCGTCTTAGTACATCTGCTTATGGAGACAATACCATGAAATACATGAAAACAAATGGTATTACACAGTTTGATCTTATGTTTATCATTAAGAAAGAACATAAACTAGAATCTTATAAATTGAATAGCGTTTCTGAACATTTCATTGGAGATTCTAAGGACGATCTTAGTCCAGCAGATCTTTTTAAATATAACACATCAACTAAAGATAAGATAGCACTTGTAGTTAAGTATTGCGCACAAGATACATGGCTTCTTATAGAACTCATACTTAAACTCAGGATTATAACTAATATGATCGGTATGTCTAATATTACTATGGTTTCTATGCAAGACATTGAACTTAGAGGTCAACAAATTAGGGTTCATACTCAAATTGCATACGAGACTAAGAAAGAGGATTTTCTTATTCCAACCACGGATTACAAACCCACCGGGGAAATAGACGATGATGAAGATAATTTTGTAGGTGCAACAGTTCTAGATGCTACACCTGGTGCTCATTTCGAACCAATTGCAGGTCTTGATTTTGCTAGTCTATATCCTTCTATTATGATTGCTCACAACTATGATTACTCTACAATTGTAGATAATCCAGAGTATGACAATCTAGAAGACATTACTTACGAGTCAATAGACTTTGGAGAAGGTCCTGTTAAATTTGTACAAAATCAACAGGGTATTATGCCTAAGATTCTACAACGCTTGTGGAAAGAAAGAAAAGACATTCGCAAACAAATGAAAACATTAAAACCAGAAGACTCATTGTATGCTGTTCTAAATGGGGTGCAACTTGCTATCAAGGTTTCTATGAATAGTATTTATGGGTTTACAGGTGCAAAATATGGAAGGCTTCCTAATAAAAAGATTGCGGCGGCAGTAACTGCAAGTGGTAGAAACATGATCGCACATTCAAAGAAATGCGCAGAAGAATGGTATGACTGTGAAGTTGTTTATGGAGATACAGATTCTATCTATGTAAAGTTCAAGAGTGATTTAAATGGTCAGGATCATATGAATTACGTATTTAAGGTTGCACCAGAATGTGCCGATAGGATCTCGGCTACATTTAAAAAACCTATTGAGCTAGAGTTCGAGAAGGTTATGTATCCTTTCATATTGTATTCTAAGAAGAGATATGCAAGTCTATTCTGGACAAACCCTCTAAAGTATGACTATATCGATTACAAGGGTATTCAGGTTGTAAGGCGAGACAATTGCGCATTTGTAAGAAACAATTCTAAAAAGATTTTCGAATACATCTTCCTAAATGAAAAAGTTCTAAATTACACATTTGATACCGTAGATGAACTTATAGAAACATCTAAAGAATTTGCTAGAGATAAAATCAGGAAATTGATAAATGGAGAGATTCCAATGAATGACCTTTTATTGTCAAAATCACTAAGAACAGGTTATGCATTTGATCGTAAGGCCGTGTGTAATGAATGTACTAAAACTTATTACGAACTTAATGTTATTGGTAAAAAAGAAATGGACATTACAGTTCTTTGGAAAAAACCTATTGAAGACACCAATCCTAAAGAAACTATCTTAGAAGATTTTCTAAAAAGAGAGCACGAGTGTCCTAATTGTTCAAAACTAACTACATTCAAACAATGTCCGGCTAATCTTCCTCATGTAGCTTTAGCTAGAAAACGAGTAGAAAGAGATAGAATGGACGTGGTAAACTCAGGAGATCGCATTTCCTTTGTATTCGCAACATACAACAGTACAAAACAATTTGAAAAGGTAGAAGATCCAGAATATGTTAGAAAGAATAATATACCAATTGACTATCTTTACTATTTTGAACACCAATTTAAATCGGTTATTGAAACTATATTCGCGCCTATGATGGATAATATTCCAGATTTATGGTTAGACATTATTCCTGCTAAACAAAAGAAAACACGTGTAAAAAAAGAAAAATAAACGAATATAAAGTAATGTATCATAGTACATTATAAAAACATGTCTGCCGCGCTCGCTATTAATCTATTTTCATCTTTCGGTCTAGTGACGCCGCCGCCTTTGTTGCCGGGCTTGTCGTGGCGTTATGTAGGATCTGTTGAACCCCTTAAGAATTTTGACCCCTTGAAAGTTGTAGAGAATGCTCCAGAAAACAGGCTTAAGTTTATTCGTGAAGCAGAACTTATGCATGGGCGAACAGCAATGCTAGCAACCGTGGCAATCCCCTTTCTAGAGTCTTTGGATCAAACGGGTTCCACTCTAGGTATTAATTATCTAAGTTCTCTTGATGCTTATCATCAACTACCTTTTTGGTTTGCTCTTCTTAACTACGAAACTCTCCGAATGGGAGTAGGATGGGTAAATCCTTTTACTGAAGACGGAATTGATCCAAGTAAGACTTTTACACTAGAACCAGGTTATCAGCCTGGAAATCTTGGAAAGTATAATATGACTAATATTAGCAATGATCTCTTGAACAAGGAACTAAGCAATGGACGACTAGCTATGATCGCATTTGTTGGGATTGTTGCTCAAGAACTTGCACAGGGTAAGCAACTCTTCAATATGTAAATTCAAATTTATTTATAATTCTTAATCTCTATTTAGAGAAAAAACAATTATAAATTTTACAAAAAAAGATTTAACTTAAAAAAATAATTCATACATAATTATATCATAATGAGCCTAGAAAACAGGTTCAAGGATTTTCAAACCGAGTACAATCTCGATGATGAAGCAATGGGTAAGATGCTAGGGCTGTTTAATGATGCATTCATCGACGTGGCTCGTAAGTTGCTAGAAACAAATACACCAAACACCGGAAATGTAAAGAAAACGATTAATGTAAAGAAAACGACAACTGACCATACCACCGGTTGTCCCCTTGTTAAGAGATTTGCCACTAAAATTGCAGCGGAATATGCACGCGAAAATAATCTTACACTTGACGACTTTGACATCGGAACTCTAAAGGATGGAAAGGTTACTAAGAGCGACATTAACACTATTCTAAAGGCTAATAAGCTAACGGCTAAGAAAGCTCCTACACTTAAGACAGAGAAGAACTCTAGCGAAGAAAAAGAACCCTGGTATAAGACTCAAGACAATGTAAAGACTGAAAAGAATACAAACAAGTGTCACGGAATGAATAAATCAGGTGATCCTTGTAAGCAACCAGGAACAACAAAGCCAGATGGTGCTCAAAATTTTTACTGCTTCAGGCATGGTATCGATTGGAAGAATTTTGAAGTATCTTCCGACTCCGACCTAGAAGAAGAGCCTATTGAAAAGGAAATCGTGTGTGCTATTGTAGATTCTGAATAGATTTAAAGATAATGAGTATATAATACAAATACAATCATGAATTTCAAAGATTATCTAAAACTTAAAAAGATAGACGCCGAAACGTATTTTGATAAAAAAATGGACGTATGTAAAGATTTAGATACATTACCCGCTGAATTGGTTAATTGTAAATGCTGTGAAAGACATAAGTTTAATTTCCCCACTCTAGAGTGTGATTTACCCGCGTCTCCAAAACCAAAAAAGGAAAAACCAGAAATTACTTGTGATTGTCCGTGTAGACATATAGCTAGACATTTATGTAGAGAATGGGATCGTGTAAACGAAGTAGATGTAATAGATACAGATGAAGAAATGTCTGAAGAATCAGAGGCTGATAGCGATGATTCAATTCATGATTTTATTGTAGAAGATGATGAAACCGAGTATAAATTTTCAAAAGGTGCTAGAAGAGAACTAAGAAAGATAATTAAAGCATTTGAGAGTAGATCAAAATGAACTTAAAGACAACACGAATGTATTATTAGATAGCAATGGATCCTCCACCTGTTACAACATTTCTTTTATATCTTGTTGTGTGGGCAGCATGGGTTTATACACACGATATTCTTGTACAAAAACAAAAAGTAAACTTCTCACTTAAATTAGATGATATTTTATATGACGATAATGTTTCGTTTTTAGATATTCAATTTTCAGACAATATTTTTATGTAAATACATTTCATTTAATAAATAAAAGGGGCACTAGCTCAGTAGGCAGAGCGCAAGACTTTTAATCTTGTGGTCATGGGTTCGATCCCCATGTGCCCTAGTCCCCTTTAATTTATTTGATCAAAATAATATACATATATAATAAATGAAAAAACTTTTAAAGAAAAAGATTGTACTAATTCCATTACTGTTAATAATCTCATATTTAGTTGTGGTTATAATATACTATCTTCAATTTTCAAGTGACGCCTCAGCATTCTGCGATAAAAAGTTTCGGCCTCGACGCCGAAGAGGTGGTGGTGATAGAGATATAACTCCTGAACAAATAGATGCTATATTATTTAATGGTGCAGCAGAAAAAGGATATTCGGTGAAAACTGTCAAGACCGGCGCGAGTTGCCCGACATGCACTGACGGAGTGCCCTCGGAAATACATATAGTAACTCCAGATGGATACAAAGAATGGATAAGTGAGGCCCCCATCACCTCCACCGCTGCCGCCACTACTGCAAGGCAGGATATGATAAATGAAGTTGTAGAAGAATATAAAGACAGGATAAAAAGGGCCAAGGCCGAATGTAAAAACGAGGTGCCGTCATTTTTTAGCACCACCTTCTTTACACTCGGAATGGTACAGTATATTTCGAAAGTTGGGGGAGGCGGAACTTATGTGTTTGCGCCAGAATTTTTTTGGTTTACACCGGCGATGTATATGTCGATGTTACCATAATTTACCAAGAACTTCATGCTACTGACAATTTTAAAGAAGAAGGATCCTTGTTTATTTGAATGTAGGGACACCCTCCAACAGAAAGACATTCAGGATTTATTTTAGTTTTAATTCTAGGTGAACAACCCAAATAGGAACCAATTAAGTACATAACCGATCCTATACCGATTATATTCATGATCATTCGTTTCTTTGTAATATTTAATTACGCCCTCCTTTAAACTCCTAGGAGTCTTAATTAAATATTCTATTCAATAAGCAAATCTGTATAGTACTCGAGTATTATACAAACTTGCATGAAAATTCATTCTTCTTCTACAAAAAATAGGTCTTAAGTGATGACTAAAAGCGGTATCCCAATTATCATAAAATTTAACCCATTCTCTCCATGGTATAACTCCACCACCAGATAAAGAAATAAGCATTCCACTATTCCGACGCTCTATAAAAGATGACCACGCCCTAACAGACCATTCGGGTCTCAATTTTTCTACTATCATAGAAATGTATTGAATATTTGTACCTCTGAAGTTAAATATAATCTTTCTCCATGAAAAACCCCTGTAAGTCCTTTGAATATAAACACAAGCACGAACTCTTAAGATGTACAATTTATAAAATTCCTGTATAATATTTGCGAACCTGTTGTAAGGTGAAAAATTCACACATTTGATGCTATCATAAAAAAGAGTAAGGGCGGCTTTATCAGCAAGGGATGGAATAAACGGTTTCATTTTTCTTACGTAGTCTTACGAATCCCAAAGGATTATGCTACTTTTAAAATATTAACAATCTGGATGATAAATACCAAGAACCTCTTGTTCAAACAGGGAGTACATCAAAAGGTGTAAACATCTCACCTTAGACTTAAGTTCTGATATAACCTGACTTGCAGCCAATGCTACAGCTGCATCTTCCACGTCGGTAGATGTTGACTTAGCAATACATTGTTGCGCCATTTTTAGATCAGATAGTGCAAGATTATATCTTGCATGTACTTCCAAGCGATACTTAGATGCCTGAAAAAGCTCTGGCTTATCAATGAGGTTATCCATTTTCAAATACTTACCCAGTCTTAAGAACTCCTAAGAGTTTACTGGATTTAAACTAATTTTATATCTATGATTCAGAAATCATAAGGGTAGACATATCGGCTTCGTTATTGCGACTGTTTAAATGATTTGTCCATGCGGTTTTTTCACCAGGACTAAGAACATCTGTAAAAAGATCTATAAACCTAGGACTTCCCTGAGGACATTCAGAAACGGGGTCATGAACTTGGCGGCAAATGAATCTAGCGTTGTGCCTACAAGGACAGATACATTCTCCAAAATTGTCGTAGATGGAAAAATGAGTTTCTATCCACGGTTCTAATTTTTTTGGTCTATTAGTCATATGCCTTGGGCAACATTTACACGAAATACACGTAGCTAATTTCTCTTCCCATGTTTTACCCGATATACATTCAAATTTTCTTCTAAGTATCCTTTGCATCCTAGACTCCGAGTCTTCAAATTCAGACTCCAGATCTTCATCTGTAAATTCTGTCAATATACCTTCCATCTGATAGTCCATAACAAGATTCTCTTCGTCCATTGGATATATTTTACTATTGAATATTTATTTTAAATCTAGTATTTTTTTGCAATATTTGTATTTTTAAATCTTTAATAGTCCAACACCACATTCATTAGACAATTCAGTAACAAGATCATCGTTTTTATAATCATTTATATATTTTACCTCCTTTATACCAGATGAAACCATTAATTTCATACAGTTATAACAGGGTCTATGTGTTACATAAGCACAACATCCATCAGAACTTACACCTCTTTTAGCACAATCTGTTATTGTATTCTGTTCTGCATGTATTATAGCTATATTATGATTATCTTTTATCACAGACTTATGATCGCAACCGGGTATATAACCATTATAACCTTGCGCAATAATTCTATTGTCCTTTACAAATATACATCCAACTTGAAGTCGTTCACATGGTGAACGACTGGCTGTCAATTTTACCAATGATTTGAAGTATTCTTCCCAACTAGGTCTTTTTTTATATTCTTCCATTATTAAATCATTTATTTATCTTTTAAATACAATATTTTTTCGTAAAATGTTCACGATTTGAAAATTACATCCAATTACATCCAATTACACATCCCGAAACGGACTTTGCTTATACCCACACTACGGGTATATTTTATTTTTTTTGGAATTTTTTTACAGGTATGAAAAAAAAATTCCCGTAAGTCCGCTCCAAAAACTTTTTTAAATTTTTTAAAAAAACGGGGGTAAAAAAAAATCATAAAAGTCTTTATATTCAAAATTGTAATCTCTTTAAATAGAAACTTTTAAACTTTTAAAATCGTCCATAAAAAAAAAAATTTCAGGAAACTTTTTGGGTGCGGACCATGTGTAATTTTTTTTTATACTTGTAAAAAAAAGTTATAAAAAGAGGTTTTATACCCACAGTACGGGTATAAAAAAAGTCCGCCCCCATTTATGTAATCTGATGTAATCCGTCCCCCAAAAACGGACTTTTACAGTATGCAAGTTGGGGGGATCCTTTAAGTTCTTTATATTCAAAAGTCTTTATATTCAAAAGTTAAAAAGTTTCTTTAAGTAGAAAAGTCCCAATCCCCTGTTTTAAGAGCATATTGATACTTTTTAGAAGCTGCAAAACGTTCTTGAGCATATTTATCTTTGCCATAATAAACTACAATCCTTTCTCCATTCAATTCGGAAATTAAAAAAACGGGAAATTTACTAAATCCACCTGGTCTAGTGAAAAATACTGTTTTATAAATATTCTGCTCTTTTTTTGAGCCCTCAATTTTGATAGAAGGATCTTTTGTGTAGATTATTAAAATGTCGTTGATTTGAAGAGGAAATAAACGCCCATTATAAGCCTTATACATGATATATTTACCCTCGGTATCTTCATCTGATCTTCCTATGACTATTCCCCCGCTCCTAAATGTACCCTTTTGAGCCCCAGAAAGACTTTTTCCATTTAAACGGTACTTAAAATGACGTCCTTTCATCTCATCTGATAAAATAGATCTGTTGTCCTGTAATTTATACCATCCTTCAGAAATTAATTTATCTATGTACAATTTTTCATACTCTGGATCAGAATTTACTCTATCCTGTATTGAATTATACCTTCTAGGGTTAAAATCTGGTCTATGAACAGTGTTAATGTCTTCTTTTCTTTCATACATTTGTAAATTTGGATTCATTTCTGCCGTTATTATAATTTTATATTATTTATCTTTAAATAATAAACGGGGTTTGTGAGCCCTCGAAAGGGCTCACCATGGTTTTAGTTTTAGTTTTAGTTTTAGTCGCTCGTATCACCTGTTTCAAATTCGGAAGTCGCTCCAGTTCCCTTAGAAGCACGGATACACTCTTCGACTAGATCACGCCAATACGCTTCAAGGTTCATCTCGGTGAACCGGTCCAGCACCAGAAGACTCTTGGGGGTCTCGTAAGGCTCCATGGTGGCGGCGACGGCGGCGGTGGAGAGGGCGCTGGCGGAGAGGGCGGCGGCGACGATGGCGGCGGCGGAAAGGGGTGAAATCATCCGTTTGTACCCAGACTTATGCGCTCCTAGGAGCTCTGCTGGTTATAAGCTTAATCAAGGTAGTATTCGATAAGACTCTTGATGAGCCTCTGCTTGGTAGTTCCACGAATCGGGAGACCCAAACTACGAAGCAACTGTTGTAACTCTATCACACCAAAGGTTCGATAATACCTGTACATCTCACTTGGGAGGATCTCTAGTTCTGGCACCTGCCTTGGTGTGCCCGTGCCACCCAGAGGCCCAAACACGCGCTGGGGTCCAAGGAGAATAAGTTGGGTCATCTTCACCTGAGCCTTCAACCGTTCGTTTTCCTCTTTCAGGCGTTTCTTCTCTTCGTCGTGTTCCAAGATGAGAAGATGGAGATCCGTGGGAAGGTCTGATAGCATTGGTGATGGTCTCCTCTTCTTCGTTACGGTGTTTTTAGTCCCTCGAGAGGGCTCTTTTTAGGGGTTTTTGGGTGTTTAGTCGAGCTCCTTCATGTCGTCCGAGTCCTCGCTCGAGTCCTCGTCCGTCTCCTCTTCCGCCCAGGCCTTCTTAGCCGCCTCCACCAACTCCTTGAGGTCCGACTTCTTAATGGTGTCTCCCGCGCCGGTGGGCTTCACCTCGGCGAGGTCGTCCTCGTCCAGCTGCCACTGCTTGGCCAGCTTCAGGGCGCCCGGGGAGAGCTTGGGTCCCTTAGCCTTCTCCTTCTTCTCTTCGGGAGTGGCGAACTTCTTCACGTCCTGGATGGTGATCTTTCCGTCCTTTCCAGTGGCGGGCACCTCCTCGAGGTTGATCCCGTGGTCCTTGGCGTAGGTCGCAGCAGCAGGGCTGGCGTTGACCTTCTTAACCTTGGAAGCCGCGAAGTCCTTCACGTCCTTCACGGTGATTTTGCCGTTCTTGCTGGTCCCCTGGCAGTCTGAGAAGTCGAGCATTGTAGCGTCCGCAGCGTCCTGCGCCGCCTGAGAGGCGAAGCGGGACACTGGCTTCTCTTCCTTAACCTTGGGGATCATGTTCTTCGGCAGGAGTCCCTCCTTCTCCAGGAGCTTCAGAGCGTTGTCACGGCTGTACTTGTTCTCGGTGAGGTGGTCGATGATCTGCGAGAGCTGGAGCGAGGAGCACATGAGTAGTTCTGAGAGTGTTCTGA
>Ga0181390_1000397_pt1 | contig 19516 bp, 19 predicted proteins | sample 13SPOviralmetaG_FD_130085 | JGI IMG/M metagenome (GOLD analysis project Ga0181390, IMG submission 130085) | Marine viral communities from the oligotrophic San Pedro Time Series (SPOT) site, San Pedro Channel, CA, USA - 13 SPOT_SRF_2010-07-21 | ecosystem: Environmental > Aquatic > Marine > Strait...
GACGAAGCCATGTACATCCTTCTCTGTGGTACAGGTGTCGGGTTCAGTGTCGAGCGACAATTCATCAGCAAGCTTCCAGAAATTCCTGAGTTGTTCGATAGCGAGTCTATCGTTGTCGTTAAGGACAGTAAGGAAGGGTGGGCTAAGGGGTTCCGTCAAGTTCTTGCGCTCCTATGGGCTGGTGAGATACCTAAGTGGGACGTATCACAGGTACGCCCTGCAGGTGCAAGGCTAAAAACATTTGGTGGTAGGGCATCTGGACCTGCCCCTCTAGTAGAACTGTTTAACTTTGCTGTGTCTACATTTAAAACTGCGCAAGGACGTAAGCTATCCTCTATGGAATGCCACGACTTGATGTGCTTCATTGGTCAGATCGTTGTTGTAGGTGGTGTACGCCGCTCCGCTATGATCTCCTTGAGCAACCTGAGTGATGACCGTATGCGTCACGCTAAGTCAGGGCAGTGGTGGGAGACTGCACCACATCGTGCACTAGCTAACAACTCTGTGTCGTATACAGAGAAACCAGACATGGAGACATTCATGCGTGAGTGGTCAGCGTTAGTGGAATCCAAGTCAGGTGAGCGTGGTATCTTCAATCGTGAAGCATCTAAGAAACAGGCAGCTAAGTTTGGTAGGCGTGATCCTAACTATGAGTTCGGTACAAACCCTTGTTCTGAAATAATTTTACGCCCATACCAATTTTGCAACCTAACGGAGTGTGTTGTACGAGCAACTGATAACCTGCAAGATATTGAGCGCAAGGTTAAGTTAGCTACCATCTTGGGAACTATTCAATCTACACTAATTAAGTTCCCTTACCTACGTAAAGTGTGGCAGAAAAATACAGCAGAGGAACGTCTGCTTGGTGTGTCAATGACAGGTATCATGGACAACCCTATTATGAACTCAACTAACAAAGGATTGGAGAAAACCCTTGAACATTTACGATCCATATCTGTGGCTACTAATGCTGAGTGGGCTAAACTGCTTGGTATCCCTGTGTCTACTTCTATCTGCTGCGTTAAACCTTCGGGAACAGTATCACAGTTGGTTGACTCCGCTTCTGGTATCCATGCTCGTCACAGCCCCTATTATATTCGTACTGTGCGTGGTGATAATAAAGACCCACTAACGCAGTTTATGATTAACCAAGGTATTCCTAATGAGCCTTGTGTTATGAAGCCTGACAGCACGGTAGTGTTTAGCTTCCCTGTTAAGTCACCAGAAAAAGCTGTTACACGTAACGACATGACAGCCGTAGAACAACTTGAGTTGTGGCTTACATACCAGCGCCACTGGTGCGAACATAAACCATCTGTAACTATCTCAGTACGTGATAGCGAGTGGATGGAAGTAGGAGCATTTGTGTACAAGTACTTTGATGAAATGTCAGGTGTGTCATTCTTGCCACACTCTGAACATACTTATCAGCAAGCGCCTTATCAAGAGTGTACAGAAGAAGTATACGAAGAGATGTTAGCATTGATGCCTACCAATATTGATTGGGATATGTTATCAGAATACGAGAGTGAAGACAACACAGTATCAATGCAAACTATGGCATGTTCAGGTGATGCTTGCGAAATCGTAGACCTAACGTAGGTAATGTAGAATCTCCCTGCATAAAGATGTGTCGTATTGAACACAATCTTTGTGTGGGGTGCAAAAGAAGTCTTGACGAAATAAGAGAGTGGAGTATAATGACAAAAAAACAACAAACAAAACTTAAACTAGAACTAAAGAGGAGACATGATGTGGGTAATAATAACTAGGAATCAATGTAACTTTTGTGACGTAGCAAAGGAACTACTTAAAGATAAGGGTTACATAGAATATAATATACAATCTGATAGTAGTAAATGGTTACTACATCTACTAAAGAGATCCAGTATAACAACAGTGCCTCAAATATTTGAACCCGATGGTACTTATGTTGGTGGGTATACAGAATTAAAGGAGAAACTAAATGGCTAAGTTAAATATTAACGGTACAGATGTGTACACAGATGACTTCACAGAGGAACAACAACAAGTGTTTCAGGAAATTCAACAACTGGACGCTGAGATCCGCCGCAATGAATATGTTGTAGCGGTTTTGAAGGACCGCCAGTCTACCATAGCGCAGGAGCTTCTACCAAGTGCGGAAGAAGTAGATGAACCAAAGAAAGAAACTAAAAAAACAAAAGGAGAATAGTCCTATGAGAAATACTAGTTCCTACCAAGAAGGTACAGCAGCAGAAAATGAATTTATTAAACTTAGAGGAGATAACTTTGTACGAAGCTCAAGCAAGATGGAAGACATCAATGAGCATTGGGATGTTATGGATAAAGAGTTTGGTAGAGTAGATGTTAAAGCTGCCAAGAGACTACACCGTAGTGGCCCTGTAGACTACACTATCTGGTGGGAATTAAAAACTGTTAAACGTCCACCAAAGAATGAACCTTCTAAAGGTTGGGGAGTTCCTAATGGGATAGACAGATACATAGCAATCAAAGGAGAGCATTACTTTTATTTAGTTAAACCAGAAAATATTATAGAAGAGTTACGTGAAAAGTGTACAGAGTATTATCGTGGTGAGTTTGGACTACACACACGTCCCAACAGAGGGGATCTAATGACAATACTTCCACTATCTTTTTTACAGAAACATGCAGATCACAAAATTAAAATTGCATAAGGAGATACGTTATGAAAAAGACAAGAGCACAAAAGGGTTTAGGTAAATATGATGCCCCACTAAAAATGCAATTTGATAAAGGGGTCGCAGACTTTAAGTCAGGTCGTGTCATCAATCCATTCAACAAGGACACGATGCAGTATAGGGAGTGGGAGCGTGGCTTTAATAAATCCTACTTCGCAGCATTGAAACGGCAGAAGGAATATGAATCTAAAACAAGAAGCGGAACAATTTCTAAAGGAGAAGTACAATATGTCTGACTTTAATTCTTATCAGCGTAGTGCATCAAAGACTGCTATATATCCAGACAAACACAAGATACTCTATCCTGCACTAGGATTAGCGGGTGAGGCAGGTGAGGTAGCAAACAAGGTGAAGAAGCTTGTGCGAGATGGCCCAGATAAACGGCCTGAAGATTGGCGAGAACAGATTGCTAGTGAGATAGGAGATGTTCTATGGTATTGTGCTGCACTAGCTACTGATCTCAACCTAACCTTGGGCATGATAGCTGGACAGAACGAAGCTAAGTTAAACAAACGAAAGGAGTCAGGAACATTAGGTGGCTCAGGAGATACTAGATAAAAATAAAGGGGGCTTAATTGCCCCCTCTTTTATTGTGATACTGCACCCCTAAATACTTTTGATATTTCTATTAGAGCGTTGACTACTGCTGGGTCAGTCATGTCGGGTGGAATACCCTCAGACTTCATGTATGTTTGTTCTGCATACTTTCTACCAGCGGAAGTTACTCTACGGTACTTATCATGTACAGCTAGTAGAGGTTCGGTGTTAGCTTTATTTATACCTGTCTCTTTAGCTAAGGATAAATACTTCCTACGCTGTGCATCTATGTATGGAATAAGCGTAGTGTTTACGTACTGATCTATAGTCTTTGAATCTCGTATCGCATCCATACCAGTTTCGGTGCTTTCTAGATACTCCCTACGCAGTGAGGTCTCCCAATTCTTTGCACTCTCCACTATAGTCGGTATGAAGCGGAGCATAAAGGAGTCTTCTGCCCGTCTAATAGAAGGTACGCGAGACTTGCTACCCATTTCATACGCACTAAATCCTTTCTCTGTTAGGTACTCACCTTCAGGAGAATTAGATTCAAACATAGTAGTACCTGCAACAATACCTAAGCCCATCTCCTTACGTTCACGGTTCTCTCTAAACAAATCTATACGTGGATCACGTCCATCTGTTTCTTCAGAGGGTGTAAATAAATTAGTAATACCCTGTGTCCTAAAGCCACGCTCAGTTTCCGCTGCTAGTTTAGCGGGAAAACTTTCTGTTAAAGTGTCTCTATCTTCCGCTTGATCTGTATACGTAGCAGGACGGTAGCCCGTCACACGTTGCAACTCACTAACTTGCGTAATAGGTATAGCCCATGTACGTAAATAATCTGCTATAGCCCTAGCTACAACCCTTTTACCCGATTCTGATGATACTACATCACCTTCCTCAGACAGTATATTTGATAGTTCCTCTACAAAAATATTACCAGTACCCGTTCTAGCTGCAGTACCTAAGAAAACCTCTTGTGCATCTTTAATATCAAACCAATTATTAAAGGTTCCCGTTCCTTCTTCAGCTATACCAGTAAGTTTCATTGCCCCTACTACAGGCACTACGTTTGCTACCCCAGAGTTACCTAAACGCTTCATCGCTTCAGCAATCCACAGAGCTTGACGCATAGGAAAGAAAGACGTTGCATCCCACACAGTATCATCAGAAGTATTTATTTGTTTATAGTCTTCAGGAGCGTCATCTGACATACGGTAATTGTATGCAGCAGTAATTGCAACTAAGCCAGATATATTACGTGAAATATTCTGCCTGTCTTTTGCGTCAAATTCATCACCCCACTTTTTACCGTTTACTTTAAATGCTCTTTTAATAGCAGGGTTAAATGCACCTGCGCTATACTGACCCATAAGCTCTAAGGATTTAAACATAAAGCGAGGGAAGGGTGTGGTAAATGCAGTTAAACCATTACGAGTTAAGAAGTTACTGATCTCATTGAACACAGGTATCTCAGGTGGTGACGCATAAGTAATGTCTAAGGCGCGTCTAGTTGAGTCCTCTATTAACTGCGCAAACTCAGGTGCACCCTTTGGGCGTATCCCTTTGTTACCTTCCATTAGATCAAACAGCTTACCCTCTTCTAGTAACTTAATTAAATCTGTATTGTATTCCCTCTTAACTAGTCTCTCAAGCTCTCCAATAAAAGCGCCACGCCTAATAATAAATTCTTGTATTCTATTCGGTGTATTTAACATACTAACTACGTCTTCTATCTTACTTAAAGAAGCATCCATTACCCCACCGCTACCTCTACCTGTAGAAGTTTGGTATTCATTAACAAGATCAAACAAGTTATTATGTTTAGCCTGAAACTCAGGCCGTTTAAGAATAAAGTCAGTTAGTTCTTTAGATAAAATAGGATTTAAATAAGTGCGTTGCAGCATCTTAGTTGAACCCCGCCAGTTAGAGGGGGATACTATAGATTTAACACCTTGCATTGTTGCATTTTTAGTAGCACGGACTACGCCAACATCTGCACGTGTTCTAAATTCCCTAGTCATATCTAGAAGAGTTGTGTCCATGACATTTTCTAGTGTCTCCAACGGCATACGTATAGCAGCAGATCCAAAGTTACGTGATGCGGTTTTAACCATAGACACCATACCACCACGGCGTATGTTCTCTACCCTACGCCAGTTACGCAACCAATCAGCTTGCATACGATCTCGTACCTTGTCTTTGGATCTATTAATTTCATCAAATGATTTTGCTTTACGTATCATGGATAACTTTTGAAGTATCTTACCAGCCTCTGAACCAGAGCCTACTATCATATTAACGTAATCGTTAAAGGATAATCCATATTCTGACAGCGCATCCGCTAGTTCTTCTGTGTCAACACCTATCTTTTTATCTGTAGTTAAGTCGAATAGTGTTTCTATAACTGTTTTCTTTTTACCGTCTGCATTTAGTTTGTCAAATTCACCAGCATAATTTTTGTTAGCTTTAAATCTTGCGGCAACCCCCACGATAGCATTAAACTTTTCTGCTTTTAGTAATGGATTAACAAGATCCTCTGCTACATCTGGCATATCAGTAAACACTTTAGCGTCAGTCAAATCACCAAATACATCTTCGGCTGATTTCCTGTCATTCATAAATGCTTGTGCACGAAACTGTTGAGCTTCCATTACTTCTTGTGCGACACGCAAGCCTTCTTCCTTTGCAGCCTCTACATCTAACGTTACTACTTTCTTGCCATCTACTATTTCCACCTTAGCTAAATCCGCTGAACCAGATGCGTTTTGATAATCATTGAGCAACTGTTCTGCCAAGTCTGCATTATCTGCAGTAGCAAGCTCCGCTTTAGCAGCCCGTGCTGCTTTGGTAAAAGCATCCGCACTGGTTATATTAGCCATAGTTCTTGTAGCAGGTAGAACCTTTCGTGCTGATTTGATAATGGGTCTTAGCGCAAATGCTGTACCTGTCGCAGCAGTAATACCTTCTAACCCCGCAATACCTAGACTCATTGCAGCACTCTTGAAATTACCTTGACTCATATCATATCTAGCATCAGCTACTAAATCAGGTATGTCTATAACACCTAATGCCGCACCTAAAACTGGAGTCCAATCTGCGCCTGATATTACAAAAGTAATTGTTGGTATATCGTAGCCTGCATTAACCATACCCTCTGTCATTTCTCTACGTAAGGGGTTCGGATCATTAAGTAGATCATTGACTAATGAAGCTTTGTCTTTATATACTTGCTCTAAGTTTTGTTTTACTGTCTCCATAGTAGGTCGCTCTTCACCTAAACCTCTACCTGTAACAGAAGGTCGGGGTATCATGTCAGGATTCATACCTAGACTTTTATACTGCTCAACCTGCGTTTCGTATGCTTCTTTTTGCTGTAGGTAGTCGGGCTGAGAGTTTTCCCATGCTTGTACAGCAAGCCTGTAAGATTCCTCAGAATTTTTTGCCATCTGTTCATAGCCCTTATCAAATAAGGCCATTACTCTTGGGTCAGGTGGTAAATCTTCGAGGGGTTCGTCTTGAGCAGCCATAGAAACATCAGGCGCAACCTCTTCAATAGGTTCACGCGCCTGAATTTGTTCCACTGTAGAAGGCACATAAATTTCTGACTCATCAGGGACTTGTTCTACAGCAGTATCAGATGTAAATATATCTTGACCTACAGAAGTTTCGGTAGAATATTCTTCTGAATAATCATCAGATAAAAACAGATCGGAAGAATCCTCTAATGAAAAATTATTATTTTCATCTTCCTCAGAGTCAAAATTATCTGCTAAAAAAAGATCTCCAGAATTATCCATTATGCCCCCAAAGCCAACCAGAAGAAGATTTTACTGCATATACTTTACGTCCATTGTGTACGTATTCTATTACCGTATTTATTTTAGCGTCACCATAACTACTTTTAATTGTGTCTACATCCATAGGTACTACAGCACCATCTATTACTGTTTCTTTAAGGGGTATATACGTAGATGTACCATTAGCCATTATTGCTTGCGCTTGCTGATCATTTCCAGCAGCATTGGCAGTAGCAATTTCAGTATTCCAACTTGTTTTAGCGTCAGTTACTACTTGTTTTTTAGTAGTGTTATATATTTTATACAACTCAGTTATTGCTACATTTGCTTCTTTTGAATCCTTCCAACCTGCGGATTGCTGTCTTGCTTTTAAAGCCTGAAAAGCTCTCCCGTATCCTGCAGCAACATCCGCTTCATTACCCTCAATAAAACTTTCAATAATATTTTCGGGAGACATATTTACAAAATCTTTACCTTCAAATTGTAGGTTTACAGCATTATTAACCATGCTATCTATACTAGTTTTACTAAACCAATCTGTCTTTTCCGTGTCTGTACTACTTCTAAAGGCAGAGTACTTTTCACTTGTAGTATCGTAGATACTTTGAAGACTTAATCTTTCCTCTTCAGTAGTTGCCCTAGACATTCTATCATCTAATTCAACTAGACGAGCTTCAAAGCTTTTAGCCTTACTGACTAGCTCAGTTTTTAAAGGTGCAAACCTTTGTGCAAAAGGTGTAGGTTTTTGATCCGCTATACGTTGCTGTTCGTTAGGTGCACCTGCGCGTTGCTGCTCCATTAATTGCAGAGCATACGATTGACTAGGGTTCTGTCCTGCTTCCATGTACGTAGTAGCTTTATTTAAAGCAAATTCTCCAGCGGCCCTACCCTGACCTAGTATTTCTGCCGTTTGCTCAGGCGTATATACAAGAGCTAGTTTCTCTGCGATAGCATCTATCTCTGCTTGCTTTTCTGCTTTTAATTCACTAGCCCTTCGCCCAGCCGCACGTGCTTCTTTGTCTCTTTGCTTTTTATCTGCGCGTTCTTCAAGGCGAATACGTGCTTCTTCTTCTCTTTCCTCTAACAATTTAGCTGAAATTGAATCGCTTAAACCGCCTACAAATGCCCCTATATTAAATGCCATTACTATCTCCTAGCCATTAAACCTTTTGGTTCTTCTAGTACTTCGGGTACTTCTTGAACCTCTTGCTGTTCGTCCTGTGAACTTTTATTTTTTATCTTTTCCGTTGCACGTTTAACGGCTAGTGCAATTTTAGAATCTGGAAACTTGTCAGGGTCTTCTTCAGGACGCTCTGTACCTAACTTATATTCTATATTATTTTTATCGCCTATAAGCGCCATCATTTCCATCAACAAGGGTTGAACTAAAATGCCAACATCTAGTGTGTGTAGACCTTGCATTACGCCACCTAGTTGTATAGAGTTTGATATAACACTTAAAGGATTACCAAGCTCCATAACATCTAACAACTGATCCTGAAACTCTGGGTCTAAAAGCTTAGACGAATAAAACTCTAGTGCTTCATCTACGGTCTCATACTTAGCGGGTTGTTGCCAAGGCCTACTTCCCATCTCAGAAACCATACCTTGCCCACCTATAGGAGCATCAAACATATTTGGATTATTCATCTTTAAGCGCCTTTCTAGCAGCGTTTAGTTCCTTAAAATAACCAACGATTATGTCATTGGTATCTTCTGCTTTATCTTCTTTTCTACTAAATGTACGTTGCAACAAACCACCACGCTCTGTACTGGTAGACGTTGCTACGGATTTAGCCTTAGCTTTGTTCGCTAAATTTAAGTAACTGGCTACATGATTATTATACATTATTACATACCCCTCCTATTCAAGTCCTAAAATAGTGCCTGCTATACTACCAGAACTAGAGGTTAGTATATTACCAACAAGAGCACCAAGAGCACTAGAACTTTGATAGTCCTCTGCCATTTTAGCTCTATCTATAGTAGCCTTTGCTTGTAGTTCTGCTATAGCTAAACTAGACGCACGATCTCTGTCACTATTAGCTGTTTGAAAAGCCCAATCCATTGTGTCATTATAATAGCTAAACAAATTATTATACGCAGTATTAGATATATCTAGTGCAGCTTTTGCATTTAACTCATTTTCTCTATTTATAGTAGCATTATCTGCCGTAGCAATTTGCCTGCGCCAAGAGGCGTTAAACTGATCAACTACTAATCTATTAGAAGAATTAAATTCCTCACGTTGATTCTGTACGTTGGCGTTAAATTGCTGCATAGCATTTTCTTGGCCTGAATTAAACTGTTCCATTGCATTTGTTTGAGTAGCATTGAACTGACTAACTTGAGATTGCAACCCACTGTAGAATTGATCTACTTGATTCTTAGATGTAGCATTAAAAGACTTAGCAGCGTTATCTGCAGCAACATCGTTAAACAAAGATTGTATACGTGACTGCGCGTTTAATACATTAGTAGACTGTTCATTAGATAAATTAGCCATGTCCATTTGCATAAAGCTTTGTGCATTTTGTGTGGCTGCTTGCTGCCTGTTACTAAGGTTAGCCATATCTAAGTTAGATAGTGCTGCAGCTTCTGCCATAACCATAGCCTGTTTATTTCCGAGGTTAGCTAAGTTCATAGTGTTAGCTATACGAGAGTTTTCTAGTGCCACCTGTTGCTCTGCAGTAAAGTTCATATTAGCTACATCTGCTATCTTAGCTGAATTTAATACCCTTGCTTGGAATGCTTGATCAAACTCCTGACCAATAAAAGATGCACGTTGTTCTGCTGCAAGCATAGCACGTGCTTGTCGGTTTGACAAGTTCTGACTTTCAAAACTTGCAAATGTTTTTGCGTCAGCTTGCGCAATAGGTAGTGCGCTTTCTAGTGCAGCCTGCACCATAGCCTGCCCTGCCATGGATGATGCGGATAGTCCACGTGCTGCCATCTGTGAAGTAACACCACGTAAAGCACCTGCCGCCCATGAAGGTGGATTAGCTGCATCGAAGTTCTCTGTAAGACTAGCCATCTGCCCTTGGACAGTAGCCTTCTCTGTAGGTGTAGCTTCTGCAGCTTCAATTGCCTCAGAAAACTTTGCCGCCTTAGCTGCGTTAAAGGTAGGCTCAATCAACTCACCATCTTGTAACTCACGTTTAGTTGGACTATCCATGAGAATAGCTTTACCAGTTTCAGCCTCTAGATCAGAAACCGCTGACTCTGTTTGCTGCTCCGCTGTAACCTTAGCGTCTTCAGATACTTCCCCTGTAGCTGTCTCTGTTTTATCTAACGTATCTTCTATGGTGTCGCCAGATTTAGTAGCTTCAATTGTCTCTGCCGTACCTGCTACAATAGTATCCGCTTTAGCGGTGCTTTCTACCTTATCTGTCGTACCTGTTTTAGCGTCACCTGCCTGACCTGATGTAGCACCTACATCCTGCTTATCATCAACTGCTATTTTCTTTGCGTCTACTTTCATTTCATCTGTCATACTAGCAGCAGGATCTTCTACCCTACCGACAACAACTTCAGGTACAGTTTTCTGTGCTGGAGTTTCTTCTACAGAACCACCTTCCTCATACTTCTTGGCGTAACCACCACGTGCCATCTGCATAGCCGCTTGTTGATACGAGTTCATTCGTTGCATAGCCGCAGGATTTCCCTGAAGGTACTGATTAAAGTTACCCATATCTCCCTGATAGCCCATACTACCAGCAATTCTCTGTAAAGCATCAGGTTTAAACCCTTTAAACTGCATCATTTTAATTTTCCTTATCCATTAACTACTTCGTTTACGCCCCATAACATAGCACCTGAACCACCAATAAAAAATAGTATCCCAATTGCTACAGATATAAACCAAAATATCGTATCTCTTTTTGCGGCTTCGGCCTCTAACAATTTCTTTTGTCTGGCTCTTGCCAATCCCTGCTCCCTTACGACTTGTTCCCACATTCCTGGGGGTCCGTATAGTTGACAGACAGAACGTAATTCATTCATAGCTTCTTTATGTTTCATCTTGGCATTTGCTATTGCAAAGCCCTCTTCTTCTGTAGAGCTTAACCTACCTAATGGACCTTTGTGCCTACCTTTTTCACAGGCATGTATGTCAGCTTCTAGTTTGGCAAGTTTACCAAATTGAGGAAGTATGGAACCTATGTCCTTTCCTGCTCTAACAGCACTAGATACAGAACCTGCAATCTGACTAACTGCACCCGCTAGAGCAAGAACCTCTATCATCTAACTACCTAGCTTCATCCATATCGCAGCACCTATAAAAGTAAACACAGCTACTGTTGTTATCTTTACAAAAGTATTCCATATACTTTTTCTTGTATCTCTCCATGTATCCAACAAGCTTCGTATCTCACGTATGTCTACAGCAGCAGTTTCGTCACTAAGACCCAGCTCTTGTAGTGCTTGTTTAGCACCACGTTTAGCCGCTCTATCTAACATTGCTTCAAGCTTATCTGGGGTTAAGGTATCCATTTTATTCTGCAGGCTTTGCAGGTTCAACAATAACTTTACCCTGACTATCTGTCCAATCAGTAGCTGCGTCAAGCATGTGAGGATCTTTACGTTCACCAACAACCATCCATGAGATAGTGTCGGTACAAGCATTGTCTTGCGCGGTAATAGTAAGAGTGTTGCCTGACACACTTCCTTTAACCGCTGCCCAGCCTGATTCATTAGATGTAAAACATTGTACATCTTCACACAGAGCAACAAATGTACCATCTGTCATTCCTGCAGCAATATCAATATCTACTGTTGCTGTGCTATCTACCAGTGTTACACGTCCACGATAAATAAGATCAGCCTGTGGACCCTCAATAAATGAGTGGACTAGGTGGTGTGTATCTGCCTTAGCGGGTAGTGGGTGGTCAATCTTAAATGAACCTGACCCTTTGGATAGCGCACCTGAAACAGCTAGTGCGCCAGTAACACTAATTCCTGCAGTTGATGTTTCTAATTTTTGAACGTCTTCATAGTAGAGTCGTACTCCACCATAGAGTACACCAACCCCTGTGTACAATGTTCCTTCGAATGTAGAGTTAATATATAAATTACATCCCTCATCATTATTAGTATTACTATAAACTTGACAATGAATGTCTGCAAAAGTGACTTCAGAATTAGCACTATTTTTTGCATCCCATTCAATAGTACCCAGCAGGTCATTATAAGACACTTGAGAATTACTAAATAATGTAAGGTCAGGAGTAGTTCTACTATCTATCGACCCTACATTTGAAGAACTATTAGTAGTTTCAATAACAAAATTATTGTTAGTTGCCTGTCCTGTTTTAAAACGATACCCAAGAGCACCGTCTACAGTAACTATACTATTAGCATCTATAGATATTGTTGCAGCTTTAGTAGCATCATCTTCTTTTTCAATAGTAACAGTACCTGCTTTTAATTTAATATCTCCACCAGATTCATAGGTTGTTAAAAGAACATTATTTATACCTTGAAAAGTAGAAGTACCAGCACCGTCTAAAGTAATAAGAGGCTGTAGCATGTTACCTGAAGTGTAACCTTCAGAATTTACAAAGAACCTTACTTTACCTGAAGAATTAGTTTCCGTTGTAGAATAGCTTGTATTTGATTCTGTAACTATTCTAAGCTCTGGCCTAACAGTACTAGTACTATTACCATTACTAGCAATTGATTCTATAACTATTTCACCACACTTATCGCCAGCACTAAAAGTTTCAAATTTCCTAGCTATAGTTAAAAATGGATGACCCGCATTTTGTGAAGTAGTATCGTTGTCTGTTATAAAAACACCATTATTTCTACTATTTCCAGCGTTTAATTCAATACCAGTCAAACTACTAATTTTATAGTTAGGACTATAGGCTCCACCCGATGGATGACTAACATTGGACCACGGACTTGTAGTCTGGTCGTCATACAGCGTATGTGTTACGGTATCTCCACCACTTCCATTTTTAAATAATACAGTGTTGGTTTCAGAATCTAGTACAACAGCACCTGAAGAGTTTACTGTAAAGTCTCCTGTCACAACCATGTCAGTAACATTATTAAGTGTTGATTCAAGACTAAAAGTAGTTCCTGTTAAATCGAGATCCGTACCAGCCGTATAGGTAGTGTCAGTTACAGTAACATTAAAAGTTGTACCATCTAAAGTCAAACCTGTTCCAGCAGTATATGTAGTATTTGTATCTGTTATGGTAACATTAAAAGTAGTACCGTCTAAAGTTAAACCTGTACCAGCAGTATATGTAGTGTTATCATTAGTATCCGTGGCATTAAGAGTTGTACCAGTAATAGCTAAGTTTGTACCCATAGTAAGCCAATCAAACTTACTTGCACTATCATCCCAAAATGCAACACGATCCGCACTGGGATCAGCTAAATCTTCTATCCCTAAGTGGGACAAAGCAACACCATCTGAAGTAACCGCAATACCTGTGTGTGGGTCTACCGTAAGCGTTCGTGTTGCTGTTATATTACCGCCACCTGTTAAGCCATTACCTGCCGTAATAGTTACACCGCTGTGGCCTATGTGTTCATCAGCAACAAAGTTACTTAATGAATCATGGTCTATGTTACTATCGTCGGATGTAATAGTTATGGTATTAGAAGTAGCACTAGTAGATATGCCTGTACCGCCTGCTATAGTAAGTGTTTCACTGTCTAAGTCAATAGCTATTGTACCACTATCCGTAGTAACGTCTAAGTCTTCTGCAGTTATCTGTGCATCTACGTATGCTTTAATAGCCTTTGCAGAAGCTAAGGTAGTGTCTGTTCCTGCAACAGAGGCTAAGTCTGTGTCTACAGCAGTAACGGCAGTGCTAGTACCTACAACAAGACTACTTAAAGTTGCAGCGCCTGTAGTTTCAAGTGTAGCGGAATTAACTTTACCACCAAAGTAAGCGTTATCAAATTTTCGTGTGGAACTACCAACATCTATACTTGTAAAACTATTTTTAGGAATGAGTGCATCGTTATCAAATTCATATCTATGGTCTGCGCCAGCTTTTGTTATAGGTGCGCCATTACCAGAAGATGTATCACTGTGATCGTGTCCCCCAGTACTTCCAAAGGCAGTTTGTAACGTGTTAAACTCATCGTTGAAATCGTCAGCATCAACAATGTTACCGTTTGCTATCTTACCTGTAGTATCTTGCTTTGTATAACCTGCCATTTTAGTTTTCCTTATTGTCTATCATTTTGTCTAAACTCAAGCACTGCAGTGTCGAGTGTAAAGGTAGGATTTGTACTGTTGTCAGTAACACGTAATGCTACGGTTTTACCAGAACCTATAACACTCTCTGAATATACATTATCTATTTGACCACCGTAAGTTGTTACGACTGTAGAACTAGGAGGAAGTAGTTTTATAATAACCGCATCCCCCACAGTAGAAGCTACAGATAATGTAACTGTTATATCATAGTTACTACCATCCGCAACACTGCTTAGGGTGTAGGCAGTTATTTCTGCACCATTTACAGTAACAATAGCCTTACTTGTAAGCGTCACATTGTAAGGATTATCTTGTATTACGTATTGAGTTTGACCTGCTGTAGCTGTAAAACTTTCTACATTAATATACCTAGCATTAGCATCACCGAATACAAAAATAGAATTACTTAATGTACTACTAATATTTATAGTATCAGGTTGAATAATAGAAGTATCAGAAGAGGGAGAAAAGTCAAATTTTAAGTTAGTGTCTATATCCATACCACCCGAAGGCTCTATGTATAGTGACATCTTGTAAAAAGTCTTACGTACTTCAGGATCTGATATGGGCATGTAAGGAGATTCGTAAATAGATTCAATAGCTTCTCCATCAAACGTAGCACCATTGTCCATCTGATATACATAACCATCTTCATTGGCAAAGTAAATAGTTTCAACGGAACCAGAGTAAACGCTATCTGCTACAAATGCTTTAATACCTTTTGTACTAGACCACTGAATGCTTTCACCGCCTTGAGATATAAACTTAGTGCCTATCAAACCTGAAGAAGCAGAATCCTGTGTCCCATCAACGTATGCAAATATTCTGTATTGAGCTTTGTTTTTTAAAAGAACTGTACAATATTGTGTAGTACTATTTAAAAAATCAGTAGCAGTTTTAGAAATTTTATCTGATACAATGTCAAGTCCAAAGTCGCCAATTCTTTCCGTAGCACTTAGCAGCCGTATACCATCTGCAGCTAGATATATAATGTCGCCACCAATTTCTTGAATAGTATCGCCATCTAAACAACCTATTCTGTCTACAATAGGCGATACTGTAAAGTCTGCTGCAGAACTACCTGTCAACTTCTTAATACTATTTTTTGTAAATATAATTAACTGGTCTCTAAATACTACTAAACCTGTTATAGGTTGGGTTATATTTATTTCACCCGCATTATTAGCAACAGAAAGATCGTCTACCGTATACGGTGCTGCAAACTTTAACAAATTGTTTACTGCGTAAAACGCTGTATTTTTAAACATGGCTACATCTGTAGCTCCAGTAACTGAAGAAGAGCTTACTGCTGTTAAGGAGTCATTACTAGTGTTATATATTTGAGGAGAATTTACACCATCTACAAATATAACTTTATCTGTTCCAGTTAAGTTAAAATCTACGTGCCGTACTTTACCGCCAACAGAGTTTAGTGCATCGCCATTAGTAAGTAACGACCAACCTGAGCCTATACTTTTATAGTACTTAGTTTCGCCTGAGTCCTCACGTGCTGCAATTATTTTCGTGCTTGATATAGCTTTTAGTGCCAGTAGTTTACCTGTACCTGTAACGGCAGAAGGATCATACTTAGCGTACCCTAGTATTTTAGAGTACCCACCATCCTTTTTAACTTCAAAGTTTTGTAGTATAGTGGCTGACCCAACAGCATTTGTACCATGCTGAAGTGGGCTAAGGTTAGATATTAAACCACCCTTAAACTCTACAGGAAATGTTTGCCATTGCGTTGCCATTAATAATGTACTCTTGTATCTCTTACATATTGTGTTCTATTTATGTGTAGACTTCTTAGTTGTTTTATACCCTGTTGAAACTTTTGTAAAGATAGCTGCGCAGCCTGAGTGTCGCCCCTAAATTGATATACATAATACATAGAACCATCTATGATAACATACCTATATTGCTCAGGAAAAGTAGGAACATCTGTTGGTAAATCTAAATCAAATCCTATACCATAGTATTCATACACTACTTCATATTGTTTATCAGGACTAGGAAATATTATTAGTTCTCTACTGGGCGCTCTTGCAACAAACCTTGGAACAGATTGTGTTGTACCACTATTGTTATATTCGTAATCAGCGTATTTGTCAAGGTATTCTTCGTAAGAAATCTCTTTTAATTTAATTGTTTGATTACCCAACTCTGCATTTCTTTTTATTCTAAAGCTATTCATGTTAATTGTTTTAGCATCATAAGGCATACTATAACGTACAGTACCAACATTTAATACTTCTTCTGTTTCTATGTGGTTCCAAGGCCACTCAAATTCTTCTGAGTTTACGTGTCGTATTGCAGCATTAACGGAGTCCTTAGCAAAGCTGTAATAGCCAGTAGCGGTACTAAAGTTTTTATTTGAGGCAGAATCATTTACTAGTTCAACCTCATTTAACCGTCTGTTAATATCATTAACAAGCCCTATAAAATTATATTCGTTAGCCATCTACTTATCCTTAATTCTTAAAAATACAGTTCTTTCATAGTAGTTTGCTGGAGAAGTATTAGTAGCGATTCTACAAGTAAATTTATACCTACTTACTTCTGTAGATCCTAGAGATAAAATTATTGTAGTTACTGTAGCCGTATTAGAAAAAGATACAGCCTGTATATTATTTACTTCTGTAGCATCTGTAAGTTTAGTTCTGTCTCCTGACATAACGCTGCCTGAAACATGCGCAGATGCAGTAGTTCCATCAACACCTCTACTTAATGATAAAGCACCTGACCCACCACTTCCCACTACGGTAACTCCTCCATAACGCAGAAGCTCCTTACCTATTCGCACTCTACTACCTACAGTTAAATCACTAAACGCACTTATATCCGCTACCTCAATACTGGTTTGAGTTTCTGTAATTGCTTGCGTAAGAGTACTTTCCGTATCCATATTAACAAACCACTCAGCACTAGAGAGACCTATTGCAGATCCAGAACTTGTAGTTCCTAAAAATCTAGACCAATCTATACTGTAGTCTAACTGTTCTTGTGGGTCTTTGTCGGGCCATTTATATGACATGATTTGTCCTTATGCTGCAATAAATACTAATCTATCTTTTCTATAGTCGGATACAATTATAGTACGATAGTCTTGTTCTATATACACTGTTCTATTATCTACGTAAGTAGTTAAGTATATAGTTCTTTCTCTGTTGTAGTTTGTTGTGTATATACTGAAGTCAACATCTTCAATATCAAATACCCAAGCTGCGTTTTGGGTAAGTACTAAGCCTACAGTAGGTAATGGATTAGTATTTGCTGAAGCCTTACTATCTATTATACTAGGTACTGTAAATGTATTTTGTATACCTGTCAAGGCATTTGTATTAGCCTCGGCATCAAAGCCTACATCCTGTGTTGTAAATACCATACCTGCAGTAGTTTGTATTATGATATTTGCGGTAGCTTTAGTTGGTAGTGTAGCGGGTGTAGTAAAAGTTGCAGGTGTTGCGTCTAATGTTCTATTAGCTTCACCCTTATATAAAACATTAGTTGCGTCAAATGATATAGTAGCTTCTACTGTAGGTAAAGAATTAGTATTAGCTTCTGCGTCAAAGCCTGCGTTAGCAGGTGTACTAAATGTCATAGCTACTGTTGGAGATACAAAGTTAGCTTCTGCATCAAAGTCTATAGTAGTAGGATTACTAAACGTAGCCTGCACTGTAGGAGAAACTTTGTTAGCATCAGCAGTAACTGTAACATCTTGAGTACTAAATAGTGCAGATACAGTGTTAGGTAAAGTAATGTTAGATTCAGCATCAAAACCTAGCGTGTTAGTAGTAAACAGCGCAGCTATTGAAGGAGGTACAAAGTTAGCTTCTGCGTCAAAAGGTAGATTAGTAGGATTACTAAATGTTACAGTAATACTTCCAGAGTCGGCAAAGGCAGCACTACTTCCTAATGCAGATACAGGAGCTTCTGATAATGTAGTAAAGCCTAGCATTGTAAGTCCTTATACTGGTTTAGTGGGCCAATCTTCATCGTTTAAGTTAGGCCAGTTAGCGTGTGTTGACAAATTTCTTAAGGCCTGACGATACTCAGTTTGTTCTGTAGTCATTGTTAAGTCAGAGGATGCCCACCAATCAGTTTCTAGTAAAAAAGAATCCCGCAAAGACCTTGATACCATTTCCTGTTCTTCATTTGGTACGAGACCAAAAGGAGTGTTTTGATTAGCGGCAGCTACAACCCCTAACGATTGCTCAGAGCCATCACTCCATATTTCTACGTGATCAAAATCTCCGTCATCTCTGTCTCTTAAAATTGTGTAACTTCCCACTGTGTTTCTCCTTGTGTTTAAGTATCCGCCATTGACCAAGAGTTAGCACGATGCCAACGTATACTTCCTGCTTGTGGTGAAAATAAAAGGTTGCTAATAGGTCCAACGGAATCTCTAACGCGAAGGTTAAAAGAAACATTGTTAATCGCCCCACTTGAACTTTCGTGACTTACATTTCCGTACACAGTAGGGTGTGCGAATGGTATCTGAGTCTGTTTAGTATTTACAATATACATCTTTGCTCTAAAATGTTCACCCGTGTACGAAGTATTACCAGATGCGCCCAAACCAGTATAATTGAGGTAGGTAGACGAAGAGTTAGTTTGGTTGAAGCTATTAGTAGTATTATTAGTCCATGTCCTGTTCGACACATATAAAATAGTATTGCTAGAGTTACGTACACTAAGAAGTCCATATAGATTAGTAGTGCCTTCAGTTGTAAAGGCCCACTCTGCCGTTACAAGGGTAATAGTTACATTTGGATCTATATCAACAGCAAAAGAAGTTACGGGACTCTGCGCTGTGACTTCATCGTATTCTCCTATACCTCCCGCTGCATAAAACTGTGCCATATTAAGTATCCGCCATTGACCAAGAATTGACACGAAACCATCTAAATGATTGCGCCTGTGGTAAAAATAATAGACTAGCTATTTTGTTGGTTGTTTTACATTTTATACTATACATACAATCATTAGTATATCCACCATTAGATTCCCACGAGGTTCTTCCATAAACTGTACCGTGTTGAAAAGGAATACTTGCGTTACTATCATTATATATCCACATCATAGTTCTCATATGTTCACCCGTGTACGAAGTATTAGATGCTGCCCCCAAATTCCAGTAGTTCACCTGCGCTTGGTTAGTGTTAGTACTGGAAAAGGAACCAGTAGTTCCATTAGCCCATGTTCTGTATGAAATATTTTGAAGACTACCTCCACCGTCCCTAAGAGCTACA
>Ga0181390_1000400_pt1 | contig 19501 bp, 28 predicted proteins | sample 13SPOviralmetaG_FD_130085 | JGI IMG/M metagenome (GOLD analysis project Ga0181390, IMG submission 130085) | Marine viral communities from the oligotrophic San Pedro Time Series (SPOT) site, San Pedro Channel, CA, USA - 13 SPOT_SRF_2010-07-21 | ecosystem: Environmental > Aquatic > Marine > Strait...
AATTGTATCAACGCCGCCAGTTTGCATCAAGACTTCTCGGCGATTTACATCTGCCCAGTATTCGTCTGTTAGCGTTGCTCTTGCTGTTTCAAAAATTTGGAACCGAAGTTCGTATGGACTTGCATTAGACATAATTGTCTCCTTTGTGTGTTGTGTGTGTTAGTGAGCAGTTTTCCTCATGCTCAGGAGACGGGCGCGTTGCGCCGACCAGGGCGAGTTTAGCGTCTTCCCGAGACACCGCCCTCGGATGTCACCGAGACGGACCAGAGCGAGTTTAGCGTCATCTCGAGACGATTCCTGTTAAGATTGCCGTTTCTTAAACCAAGTCCGGACATAATATTTTCGCACTATCGCAATGATAAAAAATACTATAGTCATAATGACAGAAATCAAAATCGGACCAAACTCAAGTGACATCAGAAATGCTAGGAATACGTAGTTAATTAGGAGATTTAATGGCGTTGCGATGATTGTGTCGCTGATCGACTCTTTCAGTGCCGCGCGATCTATTTTCATTCAGAGTTTCCTTCGTCATATTCCAGATCTCCGACCTTCGTGACATCTGAATTCTTTGCTGATTCGTTCTTCTCATAAAAATCCTCCAAGCTAGTTTCGCTGTTTGTGTAGTTTGTCAGAAGCAACTCCTTTCGGTTTGCCTCGTGACTTCTATATACTTTACTTGAATGTAGAGTATAAGTCAAGTCCCACTCTTGTTGATCCCAAGAGGAGAACATCTCCTTGAGTTTATCATTGGAGTTGTAGGTGATCATCATCTGCGACTCGCAGGCAGATACCTGGTCGCGAAAATCTGCATGATCAAAACTGCTGTGCATATTACCCTTCTTCCCGTACAAGAATGAATTGATATCATAGGGTGGGTCTAGGAATACAAACGCGTCTTTCTTACACGATGCTAGGACATGCGTGTAGTCAAGGTTCGTGATGTCCCAATGCTGAATCATGTTGCCGAATGCCGGCAACTTACGAATGTTGTTATACGAGAAGTTTTGCTGAGACGCTGCCTTAGAAAAACCTGACGACTCGCCCAGACCTGAGAATGAGCACTTGTTCAGCACGTAGAACCGCCAAGCAATCTCGAATGGATCTTCCTCGAATTGGTCGTCTTTGAGTTCTTCCTTACACTGTATGAACAATTCGCGGTGAGACATTTCTTGGTCGACGAAACAACTCGCGATATCTTTCTTCTCGATTAACTTATTGTAGAGTCGATCGGTTTCAATCTGTAGAACTTTCCAGAAGCAATACAGATTGTAATACTTGTCGTTGACCCAGATAGGCATGTTGGGATTCATCTTAGTCATATGAATTGCCATTGAACCGCCACCTAGGAACGGTTCGACAAACTCAGTCATTTGACTAGGGATACGGTTGTAGAGATATCGTATCGCACGTGACTTACCGCCAGGATATCGTAGCGGTGTTTTCAATGCTTTATTCAAAACTACTTCTCGCCTTTGTAAATTTTATCAAGGTAATCAGAAAATTCTTCGACTCTCTCCAGTCGGTTTGGCCAGAGGATATATTCCTTCTCAGGGTCTTTACGCAAATTATTGAGTAGCGGTTGGATGGCATTGTAAAGACCGTGTAATCGATCCTCATACTCTTCTGCTTCGACTGCTGTTTTCTGTAGAGTTTGTACTGATTCCAGTTCTTCTTCAGTTACCGCAGTAAAACCAAAATCAAAAATATCGTCACTCATTATCAAACCTTATCGTTGTAAACTTATCACCGTCATAATCAGCGAGTTCATATGAAATAATATCAACGCAGGGATATTCTAGCACCCCACCTTGATAGTTCTTTCGCTCGCGGAACTCGTCAATAGAAACTATATTAGAGTTCGTTTGGGTAGGAAGGGTTTTTACTTCCCCATAATTGTTTCGCGACATTATCCCACTCCTCAGGACTTGCATCATCAATACTCTTATTATGCATATTTTTATCAGCAGTGTCAACCTCTGTCAACAACTGCCGTTCACGACTCGGCGCATGGTTCCAGTCAACTGAATCGGTGACTTCTGGATTCGGTAGGTCTAAGTTCAACTCGCGCTGTCCAACCTGAGTCTCAACGGGTTGCGCTTGATCGTGAATGTATAACTGAATCAAAGCATAGTGTAAAACTTTCATGATATCACGACGGTGGTCATCTGCGCTTCCTTTCTTGCCATAACGCTTGGAATACTTAATCACATTGCCAAGACAGAAACCAGTTCCGTGACCGGAGTCGATGATGATATCAGTCGCCTGATACTTGTCGGTCGCATAGTGCTGACCATAGGTGGAATCAACGTAGTTCTTGAACTCATCTATCAAGCGATCTTCATCAAATTTGTATTTCATCATTTAACCTTCTTTTCATTCCCATTCATGTCAGTGATAATTAACTCACCATTCTCGGTGATCTCAATCTTAGCGGCATTGAAGATGTTGCCGATAATGTCCCATACATACATCTCGCCTTTACGGTGTCCGAAAAAGTTTCCGGCATAATAAGAAGCAAACATCAATCCTGTTGCAATGATAGTGTGTAAATATCCGTCCATGTCTCATCCCCTCAGAACATTTTTATGTTTTTAAGTTTATCCCCCGAAGGCGTCTTGTCGAACACTGGTGCATCATCTTCTGGTTCAACGGTGAGATTTTGTTGGTGTTCATCCACATCAAACAACGTCATCCTCGCTCGATCAATACCAACCACGAACCGTTTATGCATATTCGGATCATTGTATCGATTCTTTAACTGCTTCACCATGATCTGTCCAAGTTTCTCCAGTTCTTCGTTGGAGACTAGTGCAAACATCAGGTCAGCAGTTGCCGGTAGACCAAAGGATTCAGAGGTATCTTCGAGACCAGGATCGGAGTTTGAATATCCAGAACGCGTCGTTTGTGTAGCAGATACGATAGGGAGATCAAACTCAACTGCGAGACCACGAAGTTCCTCGGCGATTGCTTTGATGTAAGTGTATGAGTTTATTGACCCTCCCATTCCTTTCATTCTTGAAGACGCACATATATTTAGGTAATCTATGAATACTATCTCAGGCTTGAACTTCTTCTTGAGTTTCAACTCTTCGAGCAGTGCACGGAAGTGACCGCTGTGTGCCTGACCCGTTGGATATTCTTTGATGATTAACTTACCTGCTGTCTTCTTGCCGATATCCATGACGCGATCGCGAAACATATTCTGAGACATATTCTGTATCTGATCGATGGGCACGTTCAACAGGTTGGCGTCAATACGTTCGGCAATGCGCTCCTCTGCCATCTCCATCGTGATATACAGAACGTTCTTGCCTTGCGATAGTACGTTAGCGGCACAGTGACACATGAACAGGGACTTACCCACGCCCGTACCAGCGAGCGCGATGTTGAGTGTTTTGTTAGGCAACCCACCCTTGGTAATACGGTTGAGGTAATCCAGATCAAACGGGATACGCTCTTCCTGCATATGATAGAACTCATAACGCTGATCAACATTTTCGATATAGTCGTGACCGACGTTGGTATCAAAAGAAACTGACAATGCTTTTTGTAGGATATCGGGGAGCGCGTTCTTGGACAGTGACTGGTGCTTACCGTCAATGATCGTGATGGACTCCATGATCGCAAGGTAGACCGCGCGATCCTGACACCACTTCTCAGTTGTATCGTACAACCACTGCTCGTTGTCGTCATTACGCTCAAAGATACGAGGGAGAATATCGACCGCTTCAGTGTAACTGTTCTCATTGAAGCGATCGCTTTCCTGTATCTCAACCGAGAGCGTTTCTTGAGTAGGAAGTCGGTTGTACTTCTGAACAAAGCGAACAACCTCAGAGAACAAAAGTTTGTACGTGCCTTCGAAATATTCCTTCTTGACAAACGGAATAACCTTCCGCATGTACGTTTCGTTCGTTAGGATGTTTCTCAATATGACCTGTTCAAGATCAGTCTTCATCATGTTCCTTAGTGAGTAGCGCACGGTTGGCGATGGCGTTCTCAAGTATCGATTCCAAAACTACACCTGCATATTCCTGAAGTTCAATATTATCTTCAGTAACATCAGCATCAGGACTTGATACTACTAAAAAATTAAAGTTAAGGCAACCCTGTTCTTCATTTACTTTTAGGTTGCCGAAACGAATCACTGATTCTATGAAGTCACCGCGTAGGATGCGAACGTCCCATGCCTGTTCGTTACTGACATCATCGCATGGGATCAGTTCATAATCAATATCTTCGCTTACTGCTTGGAGACTCATGCCAGTTCCTCTTCGAAGTCTAACTCAACCTCTGACCTTCGGTCTATGGAGTATTGATTCTGAATGAAGTCGAGGAACTTTTGACTAGCGAGTAGCGGCGACCAGAACTCAGGATCGAGTGTGTCTTTCTGCCTCACTTTAGATCCAACAACTTCTCCGCTTTCAGTGTCAACCAGTTGATACCACCCATTACTAGGTTTAACAACAAACCCACCAGCAAGAGCAACATCCAGTAGACCGCTATAGCGCTCAATGCCACCATCCCAAGAAACGCTGATAGGAATTTTTGACTTTTCCTTAACAAAGCGTGACTTCTCAACGTTGATGATAAAATCATATCCAGTAACCTCCGTTCCGGTTTTATTTTGACGACGACCAAGAATCCAGATGTTATCGGCAGAGTAGTAAATACCTGTGCCACCCGAGACAATATCCTTCGGGAACAATCCAATTTCTTTGTACGTGTGATTAATCGCAACCAACGGGATACTCTTCATTGTCAGGTATGGCGTGGTCATACGGAACAGACCCTTGAGTGCTTTGGCGCGTGACATATCTGCCACTGACTTCTCATTGATCGCATCTTCAAGTTCTTTCTTGGAAGCGAGGTTGCCAACTGAGTCGATCACGATGATGACCTTGTCGTCTTTGTCGAGGTTCTCGAGTTGACCGATCAGATCAAACTTCAGTTCTTCGACGTTCATGACTGGTACGTGTAGCACGCGATCAGTGTCAATGCCAAAGTTTGTGAAGTATGACTGGGGTGAACCAAACTCAGAGTCATAGAACAACATGACTGCCTCAGGGTTCGCATCGAGGAACGCTCCTGCCATCTTCAGGGCGAATGATGTTTTAAAGTGCTTAGATGGACCTGCGAGAACGGTGAGACCGCTCGTGAGTCCACCGTCAACGCGACCAGACAGCGCAACGTTGAGCATCGGTACATCGATCGTGGTGATTTCTTTTTCATTAAAAAACTCTGACTGACTGAGCACTGCAGTACCAGACACCTTTGAGTTCTTCTTAAGTTTTGCCATTATAGACATAGTTTCTCCTAACCATTTCGGTAAATATATTCGAGAGCGGAATCCGCTTCAAGTTCTAACGGTCTACTATCATACCAATTACCGTTGTCTTTGTCAAATTCAGAACACAGTTTCGCTATCTCTTTCGCTGTTATGGGGTACTCGCGTTTCACAGCATTACCTGCGATGGCGACCATGATCTGAAACATTTTATGATACCAACCTGTGCTGGTAATCGTTTGGTATTCCATGGCAAGTTTCTTAGGAAAGAATGGGCAATCCGTGTAACCTGTCCATGTAATGCTTGTATTATTGAGTGATTGCTTGCGATGCTCAATGACAGCACGCTGCATCTCTTCGGGGAGACGTTCCAAGAACGACTTACCCTCACGCTCTTTATATGGATGCTTTACAACCAGATAATCAATATCGACAGGATCACCTGCATTATGGAAAATAAAATTGTGAGCGCCATCGTAGTTTGCAGGGACATAGTACATCCTGCTAAGGTCTTTAGTTTGCCGGTCTCCAATCGAATCGAGCTCGGTATTAAGTGCGTACCAGAACTTGGAGATTTGATCTTTATGTACAACCTCCATAAGGTTGAATACAAGTCTGAACTTCGGTCGATCCACGGAAGAAGACGCAGTACTATAGCACACGAAATCCCAATGACCAAAACGCTCAGTAAGTATTTCCATGAGTTTATCTGCTGGTATATCAATGTCATCGACATCAACTGCAGCCCACTTTCCCCACATTCTAACATTTTTGTTACTCCGAGTTGTTCCGTCTTCATAGATTGCTGGACTGATCAACGGTGCGGTCGCTTTAGTTTCTGGTTTCTCAGATAACTTGTACAGCAAAGACACGAACTCATCCCAGGATTCAAAGTTCATGCTCTTATGCGTTTTGTTATCGTACCGATTCTTAAAGATAGTCAGCGAATACATTATATAAAAAAGTCTTCCAACGTTGCACGTGGTTCTGCCGCCCACCCAACAGCATCAAGTATGGGTTCGAGCGGATCTAAAAAAGTCTTATTAAACATTGTATCATAATCAACCGAAGAAGTCAAGCCAAATTCTGGTGGCAGTACTGCGGGAAACGCAATGACGTTTTCTCTGATACGATTAGGTTTCTTGAGGTAGATGAACTTGACTTTCTCTCCATCTTGTATGCGCTCATATTTCTGCTCTAACTGTAGATCTTTAAGTCTACGATTATATAGCAGAGACCCGCGCGCGTGAATGGGAGTCGCCTTCTTGTATATCGTCTCACGATCTGAATACTTTGTTAACTCAGACACTCCGCGAGGAAATGCAATAACTTCAGGCGATAAAAGTTTGAACTCAGACTTGAAATCAAGGATGAATTTCTGTACATCTGACTCCTGCCCCTCTACAATAACTTTGAATATTTCTTTGAACCTATCACGAACAATCTGCGGTGTGCTAGACTTTACCGCCTCGATGCCCATCATTTTTAGTTTGGGTTTGGCGTACTGGACTCCCTCGTTATTATGCACGTTCAGGATGTATCGCTTCTTAGCGACCCAGATGCCACGGTCAGCAATCGCCTCACGTTTCATGACCATGCGGTTTTCATACGAGTTGGTTATGGTTGCCAGTTTATCGTATCCGTCTTCTAACTTCTTCTCGAAGTGCTGTTCGCAGATTTTATCCAAGAACTTTACAGGGTTGGGGGGATTAAACTTATCGACCAGTGGCGCCATGTTGATATATACAGAATCAGTATCGATGGCGAGCACATAGTCCTCGTCAGTAGTCCCTAACAGTTTATTCATCTCATGGTTTACGACTGCCTCGGCACATTTGATAGCACGCTGACCAGACTTGGTAACGCCCTCAGCGATACGATGATCAAAGTATCGGAACCACTTATTCGCCAACGCACCATAGAGCGAGTTCATTAGAATCTTGATGCCCATTTGCTGGTTGTCAAGGTTGGCGATCTCATTCTCGAGTTTACGTGACGGTGTTTGTTCATACTCTTGCTTCTTTACCAACATCTGGTTCTTAATTTCAACACGGTTGTCATAGAACTTTCGAATGACCTTGGGAATGATACCCTCTTTATCAGTGCGATAGTTGACGCCGTTGGCGGTCTTGGTGCCTTCGGGCGCAATCGTTTCGGGCGACATATTATACTGTACAATGATGTTTGGGTACAGAGAGTTCAAGTCAAATGAAACAACCCAGTCGTGTCCACCAACAAACGGGTCTTTCACATAACCGCCAACAATCTTACCGGCATCGTGATCAACCGAAGGTTTGAGTGGAATGACAACATTATCAGGGAGCAGTTCGTTATAGATTACGGTGTCCCAGATATTTGTGGTGCCCAGAGCGTCAGATAAATTAGTCTTGGCAGAATATGCCATGGTCAGAACCAGAGAAATAATGCCAATCTTTTCGTCAAGGCGATCAACTAGTTCGACGTCTTTGATGTTATAGTCGATGAACTTCTGAAAGTCATGCTTGTATAGGGAGTGAAGCGATCCATATTCGTCATAGGATAACTTTCGCTCGCCGAGGATAACATGAGCGATATGATCCAGTTTATATGACTCTTGCCGCCCAAAGGTATTCAGCGTGAACTTCTTAAACAGATCAAGGTAGTCCAGTTGAGAAACACCCTCTATTTCATAGACAGTCTGTTTGCGACCGCCGAGAGTGGGGATATCGCGTGCGCGCACACCGCGCCATGGCGAGAACTTCTTGGTGGTTTCGTCGTTCATTATGTTTTTAATACGATTGACGAGATAGGGAATATCAAACATTCGAGAGTTCCAACCTGTCAGAACGTCAGGGCAGTTACGCTCCCACCAATCTAGGAAGTTGAACAGTAATGCTTGCTCGTTGCTTGCGTGATAGTATTTGACATTCTTATCGCTGAGTGAGGTATCGTAATCGTACAGACCCCAGACATGATAGGTGTCAGACTGATTGTTCTTGATAGTGATGGCGATAACAGGGTGTGCCGCCTCGTCAGGTTCGGGGAACCCAGCATCCGATGCCACCTCAATATCAATCGTCGCGATATTCATTTGATCCTGATCGAACTTGACTTCATGCGGGAATCGGTTCGAGATAAACTGCGAGACGTAGTTAGTCTGCCCGTGGACGCCGAACCCTTCGACATGCTTATATCGTTCGAGAAACTCAGTCGCCTCACGCATTGATCCAAGTTGAACAGGTTCAACAGGCACGCCATGTAGGGTCGTGTATTGTCCAGTAGATTTTTTAGATTCTACAAATAGAACTGGTTGGAAGGGAATCCGCTCTTCGATACGTTTGCCGTTCTCGAATCCACGGTAGAGGATGTTGTTGCCAAGACGTGATACATTTGTATAAAATTTCATTCAACTATCATATAAAAAAGAGAGGGAAAAATCAAGTTAAAGATTGGGGGGATTTAGCGACAACCCCCCATGTCGTTATTAGAGCGCGGTAGCAAAGACTGTAACAATCGGCAATGCAAATGATAATACAGCGAATAGCATTGGTTTGATGACTGCTTCAGTATAGCGACCGCGTTCTTCCCTACTCATGTAGAGAATATCTCTTTCGCGGTGCATGTTTACTCCTAGGTTTTTTCTGATTTGCCAATGGAAATTTTACGGGGACGCTTCTCTTCTGGCAGGACTACTTTCAAATCAATGACGAGTAATCCATTTTCGAAGTCTGCTCCATCAACAACAACGTGCTCTGATAACCTAAATGTTCTCGTAAACTTTTTGGATGAAATTCCTTTGTGAATATACTCGCGTTCGGGGGTCCCTCCAAAAGATCCCTTAACAACGAGAATACCCTCTTGAACCTCAACATCAATCTCATCCTTGTCATATCCTGCCAAGGCGAGTTCAATTGAGTAGGTACTATCATCGTGCTTGACTACATTATGCGGTGGATAGAGTTTAGTGTTTTCAGACGAAACTGCTGATAAACGCTCTATCTCGCGCCAAATGTGATCAAAACCAATAAAGTGTGACTGCGGAAAACTAAATGCTTTAGATACCATAACGGTTCCTCCTTAAATTAAGCAAGGTTTGTTGTATAGACGACCGGACAATCCGCGCCGTCAATAGTTATTTATACATGCATAACTTTCAGTTATGCCGGAACGTGAAAAATTACCCAACCCGCAGACTAGGTAATTTCTGACGATACATCATTCAGAAACAGGCGGCGTTTCTTCAGTTACACGCGGAAGTTCTTGCGGGACAGGTTCAGGTTCTGGTGCTACAACTGACACAGGTTCCAATGCGCGTTTCTGTGCTTCCTCTTTCTTTTTATAGTATTCAATCAAGGTCGAAACTGATGCTAACAGTTCCTTCGCTTCATTATACTTCCGAACTTCAACATCTACAGATTCAATTAGATCAGAATGCTCGCCGATACCCATAGGGTTCTCGATGTATGTTCTGATGTTAGTATTAGCAGCAAGCATCTCTGCTCGGTACTTCATTTGTAGCGTTTGTAAAAAATCAGTTCTCATAAAAATTTCATCCTAAACAATTATACCCAAATATCGATTCTCGATTTCCTAGCTGTCAAACCTTCTTCGCGCAAAAACATTTGATAATAACGATCAAATATCTTTGGTTGAAACCTAGGATGTGGACAGTTAGGGTATCGCCTTCGGAATTTTTTCATCAATTCGTCGGCGTTTCTCATTTACCCTCAAGGTTTTTGCTACTTACTGTTTCCTATGTTGTACTTTGGACAGAGTTCCCACTCAGATTTTTCTTTAAATCCGATGATTTTGATTTGTCGAAGTGGAGCACAGTCCTTCGCCATTTCACTATCAACGATCTGGATTAATCCCCAGTCGGACAATAATGTAGCAATACTATTCCTTCGCTGTAGGTCAGAGAGTTCCAGATTGGACTTCTTACCGTCAAGCAAAAATAGTTCCTTAAAATGGACGATGAAGTATCGTCCCTGTTTGTGCAGGATGTGACATGACTGAAAGAGTTTTTTCTCTTTGCGTGACGCCACACCAATGCGGGTTAGTGTTTCACGAACCTTCAGAAAATCATCTGGTTCGTTAAGAGTTATCTCAAGCATATCTGCCGGAGACCAAATTTTAGTTTCTTCCACCTTTATAGATCCTTGTTTTTATTATCGCTAACTGTTCTTTTGAAAGGAGGGACAAGGCATGCTTTGCCTTTTCATTGCTGTAACCATAATATTCTTTTACCGCTTCCAAGTCATGTTCAAGCTCAGGTTTGTTCCATTTAGAAAACCTTTTTCGCTTTCGTACAATATTTATTAAAAAGTCGAATTGGAGTTTATTATCCAACCCATGATACTTATTTATAATATTTGCCGCCAGGACAGTGTCTGGAAAGTAAGAAAGTGACCGATTTACCAAAAAAGAGTTATATGCTTTCGAGTCGACCTCGGTTTGCATTAAATCTTCTTTGGTAAAATTAATTGCATTTACATAATCAAATGGATTCATTTCATCACCATAATCTGGTTTTCATTCACTAGAGGAGAGAGGTCTTCGCTCCTCGATTTTGTAGGGGCAGTTCTAATCGCCTTTACTGAGATGATCAGCAAAATAACTGCCAGAGGATCAAATACACTGACAATTAATAGTATAAATAATCTGACCGCTTGGTCAAAGTAATTTTCAGCATTTGCCCCATAAATTAGTTCCGCGATATATTTAAGCGGTCCAACTTCAATCTCCAGCGCCAACCTGTCGCGTTTGAGGTTGAATAGATCTGCTTGCCATACTTCAATTGTCTGGTACGACTCATTGATCGTTTGGTTAAGAGTCTGCCTCTCTTCCTTTTGAGTTTCGCGAACAGCAATCGCACCATCATTTCCTCTGATCCTGTCGAATTCGATAAGTGTTTGAACCGCTGCGTCAAGTTGAGAGAGAACTGTCTCTGCGTCAGAAATAGTTCGGCGTTCATTTTCAATACGCCGTTCAATGTTTTGTATTTGTAGTTCATTAATGCCTCCATCACTAACAGACTGTTCCATGTGCGCTTTTGAGAGATATCCAAAGATGCCCATCGAAGTGATAAACATCAGAACAATCACCGCGAATGTCAGGTATGTCCGTGTGAACCACCCTGTACTTTTCCACTCAAGGTGCAACCATGTTGCTGCTACCAGTTTACCAATCTCGAGCGCGCTCGCCATAACCACTACAGATATGAACGCTCCGGAGAAAATACTTGCCAATCCGATGATTGAGAAGTATGCCGCAACTGCAGCAATACTAATCGCTGTTATCAGTGTCAGATATTTCATACGATCGATTCTTGTCATTAGCGCGAATCATAGATTCCAAGAAGTCAGTATCTGTATTCTTGTTTGACATCTGTAACAGCGCATTAGTGTCTTTCGGTAAGCAATGACCGCCATATCCAAACTTACCGTCCGGTCCAGGAACTTGAGAATGACTCGTTCCGATACGAGGATCGACGCCAATTGTATCAACCATCACATCGAAATCTTCATATCCGAGATCATTGTAGATTTGATATATTTGATTCCAAAATGTCACCTTCATTGCTAGGAATGTATTCTCAACATATTTGCCGAACGCTGCCTGATCGCGCGAGCAGAACTTAACTTCTTCAAGGTGCGGCAACAGCGGTTTAAACATTTCGTGCCAGAACCTCATGGCACCACCACCATAGATCGCAAAGGTTTGATTGGCAAACTCTTGGACTGGATCGCGGTTAGCATTCGAACTCGCAAGGAACTCTGGAGATACCGTAATATCCAGATCACCATAATCTTCGAGGAACGTAGGAATTACCGCACTCTTAATTAGGTACTTGGTATCACCATACTTCGCGAACACGTCTGCAACATTAGAGGTATCGCTTTCTCCGTTGGGTGTCGCAGGAGTTGCAACACAGACAATGACACCGTCAACTGTGCACGTCTGATCCTCTGGGAAGTTCGCTCCTTTATATGGATCGTCGATGTAAAGGTCAACACCTGCATGCTGCCTTAACACATGCTCAATTGATTGTCCAACCGGACCATATCCTGCAATTACAATTTTCATTCTTCGTCCTCAATACTTTGATGGCGTATCTTATAAGTTTGCTTGCCCGTCGAAACCTTTACAATGTTGGGCACAGGGATTATCTCATAATCATCTTTGTAAGCATACCCTTCACGTTCCAGCACATCTACGATGAAAGCAGCACGCTGGTCAACAGATAAAGGGTTGTTCGCAGTGCCATCCGATTCAATCAGCATGATCACTACCTGCCCAACATCACTAAATGCCGATTTAAACAACTGAGTATGACGGTCGTGCCATGGTTGGAAACGACCGAGCATCTGCGCGGTGCGCTTTTGCCAATCCATTACTGAAATTCCACGTTCGCCATTATCTCAGTCATACAAGCAACCATATTTAGTTCGTGGTCAGCAACGAATGCATTCTTGTATTGGTAGTCGGCGAGATACAAAACCAACTGCGGGATCGAGGAAGGTTCAACCTTTTCGTACATGCTGTCATAGATGCTTCGGAAAACTACAGACGAATCAACGTCCATATTATCTGACACCCACTTGCGCATCTTCTTGAAGTCTTTCTTCTTCAGATGCTCGAACAGATCATCATACTGGTCGCTGGCGGTTTGAAGCATAGCGATGTTCAACTTACCGCCGATGGATGAACGCTGTAGTTCGTTCAGGACACGCCTCCAGTCAGGGGCATACCGCATGATCAGATTAGCGATTTCATCTTTGCTCTCGACGACAATGCCTTCTTGCTCGAGGACATACATCGTTCGCGCAAAGAACTCGGCGCATAACTTTTGCATATCTTTCTTTGAGGTATTAAACTCGTAGATACTGCACCGTGAGTGTAGCGGTTCAATGACGCGGTTCTTAAAGTTGCAAGTCATAATGAAGCGGCAGTTATCAGAGAACTCCTCGATGAATCCACGAAGGGCAGGTTGCGTTGACTGCGCGTTCAGATAGTCTGCCTCATCTAGGATAACAACCTTCAGATCACCTTCGAGTGACACAGTGGACGCGAAGTGCTTGATCTTGGTGCGGAGGGTGTCAATGTTGCCCTCTTCCGAACCGTTGATCATAATATAGTCAAGGTTCAATTGATTACAGATTGCTCGGGCGACTGTAGTTTTACCGAGACCTGCCGTGCCGGTAAGAAGCATGTTAGGGACTTGTTCGTTTACAACTATCTCGGAAAACGTAGACTTGAGTGACTCAGGAAGAATACACTCGGAAACTGTGCGGGGACGATACTTTTCGACCCAAAGAAAATCGTTACTCATTACAACTCCATAATAAAAAATAAAAGAGGGTCATAAGACCCTCGGCATAAGGTCAGTATTAACTGTACCTTATTTCAGTTGAGTAGTCAACTCAGAGACGATTTCCGCTTTGGTAGATGAAGTCGGAACGTTGACGCCTTGAGATATAGCGAGCGACAAAAGGTCAGACTTCTTCATACGCATAAGCGCTGACTCAGATGGAAGTTCTTGTTGCACTTCCGGTGCGGGCGGTGCTGCTGGTGCTGGATTAGCAGGAGTCGAGGGATCAACTTGCTTGCTCCCAGGACGGATGATGTAAAAGATTACACCTGCTAACACCACCAGTAAAACGATTGCGAGTTCCATAGATTACTCCTCTGTTTCCTCTTCTTCGCTTTGTGCTGCTTCGACTTGTTGAATCAGATTGATGCAGTGATCTCGCAACTGCCCGATAGTCGAAAGTTCTTCGCCGCGGAAACCGCCGCGAGATGAAACAGTGTCAACCACAGCAACTGTGCTGCGAGCGACACGGTTTACCAGGTCGATCATTTCAGTATTCATGAATTACTCCTTAAAATTTACTTGTTTTCTGTAGCGCTACCCAATACTCGACATTGGATTCTGTGTTCACAAAGTGTGAAATTAATTTCGATGAGAGATACACGTCATAGTCGCCATCAATCATCTTGAGATTATTAATGTTGAAGATCATCTTGAAGTCTTCAGCGTCAGAGTTACCGTCAACTGCAATCTTCAGTGTGTTTGAGGTTGGGTCTTCGTTGTTCAAAACAGTCAGAACAATGACGCCATCTTCTTTAGTCACTGCTACTTCAGTATGACCAAACACAGATGCGGCACGCTTGATTCGACTCATAGTTTCTTGATCCAAGCGGAAAGAAACATCAGGGTCGGGCATAGAAACATCCTTGTTGGAGGTGGTCAGCATATTGGGGTCAGAGTAAAAATACTTGACGCTCGATCGACCCGAACCATCAGAGATAGTCAGGAACTTTTCCTCGAATGCGATACGAGGCGAATCGACCAGATTGAGTACGCTAAGGAACTCGCTTAGGTCATATACACCGAACGAAGAAGGAAACTCAACGTCTACTTCAGAGCGCGCAAGAACCGTCTTCGCCTCAGATACTGTACGAAGAATGTTACCCTCTTGAATAACGATGTTCGAATGGATGGATGCGAAGTTACGAAGAACTTGCAATGTGTTTTCAGATAATTCCATAATCATTAACCCTTGTTAGTAATACATCTATTATGCAAAAAAATAAACGAAAAATCAAGCTACTTGACTGAAGTTTTTACGTTTAACGAACTCAATCTTAGATTCGAACTTGCCATCGAGCAGTTCACCCTTATGAGATATGATGAATACGTTGGTATCATCATCTAAAGTATCTAATATTTTTGTCAGGTTGTCAACCCCGTCGGCGTCCAGACTTGAGTCAAACGTTTCGTCAAGAATCAGTAGATTAGTTGCAACTGAGTTCTTCATCTTGGCAACCTGCCGCCATGTAAATAGTAGCGCCAAGTCGATACGTTGCTTCTCGCCCTCAGAGAATGAGTCATACGAGAACGCATCACGGTGGCGCGACTTGATGGTTTCTTTGAAGGTATCGTCGAGGTGGAACGAAACGAAGAAGTCCAGCACCTGTAGATACTTGTTGGTGAGATTATTGATCACGGGCAAGTATTGCTTGATGATCTTAGTCTTGATGCCCGTATCTTTCAGCATCTCAGTGATCACCACGTGATATGATGTTCTGTCGGCAAGATTAGATTTCGCTTCAACAACCTCATACTTTTGTTCGGTCAAAATATTCAGTTCTTTTTCTGCTGTTTCGATATCGCCTGTATCCTGCTCATACTTGGTAAGTTGTGACTGCAGTTCAGTAATCCTGCGTTGATACTCACTTACCTGCATGTTTCGCTTATCGATTTCAACGACCTTGGCGGTGCATTGATCAATCTCTTCTTCAAGTTCAGAGAGGGTTCGCTTGAGCGTTCTTACCTTTGCTGCTGCTTGGTGCCGACCTTCTTCGAGTTGGTCCCACTTCTTTGCGGAAGAGTCGACTCTTTCCTGTTTAAATTCTTCATCGATACCTTGATCGCAGGTGGGGCATGTTGTGTTGTTTTCATAAAATGTAATTTCCTTATTCAGTTCTTTTTGTTTTACTCCGAACTGATAATCGTACTTCTCGACTTCAGATATCTTTTTAATTGTATCTGTCGACTTAACCTTGAGCGCATCTAGCGAGTCGCGATCTGCTTCTTCCTGCGATGCACGAAGTTCTTCAATGGTTTCTTCAAGTGCTTTGATCTCATTGAGTTTCTCATACTTCGCTTCTTGGTTCAGATCATGAAGTTTCTCGACATATCGTTTCTGCGTCTTGACCTTCATCTCAACTGCATCCAAGTCGGCGATGTTCGCTCGAACCTGCTCCTTGAGGACAGACTGACGCTCCTTGAGGATACCGTTCATCTTGGAGAATACATTGATGTCCAACAGATCTTCTATTACGTCACGGCGAATATGCGAGGGTAACTGCATAAATGGCACGAACGATGACGAACCCAGAACAACAATCTGATGAAACGACTTGTGGTTTAGTTTCAGAATATTCTGCTCGAGGACTTTCTGATACTCTTTATTGTGCGAGTCCTGATTCACAAGGTTGCCGTCGCGCCATATCTCAAAACGCACAGGTTTAATACCCCGCACGATCTTGTAGTCTGAACCGTTGACCGAGAACTCAACCTCAACCAAGCAGTTCTTTTGATTGATAGAGTTGACCAGTTGTGGTTTGTTGACATTGCGGTGTGCCTTGCCGAACAGAGCAAACGAGAGCGCGTCGAGCATGGTAGACTTACCGGCACCATTCTGCCCGACAATCAGCGTTGATGAGTTTCTGTTAAGATCAATTTGCGTGAACGAATCACCAGTACTAAGAAAGTTCTTGTACCGTAGCATTTTAAAAAATATCATACGAGTTCTAGAGTCTGCGCCTCAATCATTAGTTCATGAACCATGCTCTTGATCCGATGTTTATCGAGCGGAGTATCAACAGCATCAACATAACTATACAATAAATCTTCGGTAGAGTCAAGAGAAACTTTTTCGTCCTCGACTGACGACCCCACGAACTCCTCAAAGTTCTCAGCAATCTTCAACTCATGTATGCGGCGAGAGTTGATACGATCAACAAACTTCTCAAAGAGTTTGGGGTTGGACTTGTTGACTACAATCAGTTTGACAAACTTTTCGTCAATGTCAGGAAGCTTACCTGCATTGTAATAGTAGTCTGCCTTCTCGCGTGTATCGTCATAGTAAATCTTTTCGAATAGTCGAACAGGGTTCTCTACCGCTTCCAATTCACGAGTATCGGTGTCAAAAACATGGAAGTATTTTGGATCGTGTGCATCGTTCCAGAAGAACTCCATTTGCGATCCAAGGTAGTGAATATTGCCGCTTGACGACTTGGTATGGAAGTGTCCCGTCAGAACGCTCTCAAATCGCTCAAACACGCTTGCAGGCATTCCTTCCGTACAAGGTATACCCGCTTGCATTTCGAACCCTGCAATCTCTAAATGCGCCCCCACATGCGTCGCTTTACACTTAGATAAAAAGCGCATTGATTCCACCTCGTTTTCGTGGTTTATCCATGGAATCAATGCGAAGTCTAGACCGTCATAATTCACCACCATCGGTTTCTCAATGATGCGAACTTCTTGCATGTAATGCCCAAGTAATTCTTTCAGAGCATTAAGGTTATTTGTGTTCTTGTAATATACGTCATGGTTTCCTGGTATGATGTCCATGTGTATCTGTAGTTCTCGGAGTTTCTCCAGAAAGATCTTCCGATTGTGTTCGAGTGCTTTGAAATTAATAAACTTACGATTATCGTAATAATCGCCCAAGTGCAGAATCTTTTTGATGCCGTGCTGCTCAAGATGCGGGAAGAAAACGTCACGATAAAACTTTTCCTGATAGTCCATTAATATTTCGGATGAATTACGAATACCGCAATGGGTATCGTTAAGAATAGCGATCTTCATTATATATTAGCCAACTGTACAACAATGATGAATAGTAGGATATTTGTCATAAACAATTCTAAGGCAAGAATGGTATGATACCAAACCCATCTAGTCTTATATGCATTTTCGACGTTTAAGTTTTCGGGATTCGGATCTTCATTCGGTTTAGATGCCAAACGTAAACCCTTAGTAAAGAATTTAATCCACCCCATACTCGTCGTCCTCTTTTATAAACTCACTAAGATCAGAGTCAACTTTGCGTTTGCGCTTTTGCCGCTGACCTTTTTCATATTCCTTTACTACTTTATCTGATTCCTTGACTATGTCAATACGTCCACGCAGTTCATCTACGAATGCCTGAGTCTGGCGGAATGCATCATCATTTTGTGACTCTTCAGAAATTAGATCTTCAATGCCGCTCTCAGTCAAATAGCGCATCTTGATGTCTTGCTGCTTTTTCTCTCGCTCAATGCGGCGGAGGAATGCATACCATGAGATTTGTGTGAAGTACGCAAAGGCATTCGGTTTACCTGTTCGCGTAGCAGTCTCAAGGTTATAGTTATCAATTGCCTTCAAGCAGTTCTCAACTGCGTCCATCATCATTTCTTCGCGATAAGTGTATCGTACAAAGTTTGCTTTGTGCGACAGACCCTCAGCGATCTTTAAAAAACATGAAGCGATATAGTTATTGATCTGAGGTTTATCCATCCCCTGACTTTCTATTTCGCGCGCGTGCTTTACATACTCAACCACCGCCTCAGAGAACTGAGCGTTGTTAACATAATGCGGTTTGTCTTTCGCTTTCATACAGATACCCTTACCTCAAATACTTCATACATTATATAAAAAAAATAACTAAAAATCAAGGCTTTACTTTATCGTTGAAAATTAGTAAAATCAAGCCATGGATCGCAGGGGAGAATATATTAGTGAATCGAATCAGGTCCTGGGAACTTGATGATATTTGAACCGCTGTCAGAATCATCTAGATCATCAATCTTTGATTGCCTTTCCATCTCATCAATTAATGACATGATTTCGTCATGCATTTTAGCATACTGGTTTTTCGAATCGTTAACGATCTGTTCTTCGGTTTGGGGTCGAGTTCTAGAATTTAAATGCATTTCACTTCGTGCTTTTCTATACTCGGAATACAACGTTGTGTTGGGTGAGACGCAAGCAACGATATGATCTTTGGCAATAGAAATATATTGATCTTCTCTTTCTGCCATAGTAAACCAAGGTTTGAACATGTACTTAGTATGCGATGTTCCTACAGTCTTGGTGATCATAGATAATGCATCTTTAACTACATAATCTGTATCGCCTTCTTCAGGATACTCCAACACTTGACAAATAATTTCTTCGCCGTTGGTCATTTTAAACTGCATAATTCCTGGGTACATCATAATTAAATTTCTACCTGAGTAATTTTATAGGGGAATTTCTCTTTAGTATATATCTTAATTCTTTCACCGCTATGCAGCAGAGTGAAGTTCTTCTTGGATTTCCAGTGCAGATCGTCTGCGATATCATACAGTTTAGTTACCGATCCGTCATCAGACAAACGAAGACCCCGACCTATCGATTGGAGTACTCGGATTTGACTTTTTGATGGAGATGCAAATATAACATTATGCAGATTTTTGATGTTAATACCAGTGGAGAAAGTGCCCAGAGAAGCGAGTATAATGCTATTCTTTTGCTTGTCCACAATATTCCTGATCTGTTCGCGGTCTGTTGTTTTTGTTTCGCCCGAGACGAAAAAGAGTCGTTGTCCATCTTGTAATCTCGACTCAATTAAATCCCGTAGACCCTTGCCGTGGCGATCCACAAGGTTAAACAGAACAAGTGTATTTCCAGTTTGATTG
>Ga0181390_1000404_pt1 | contig 19438 bp, 22 predicted proteins | sample 13SPOviralmetaG_FD_130085 | JGI IMG/M metagenome (GOLD analysis project Ga0181390, IMG submission 130085) | Marine viral communities from the oligotrophic San Pedro Time Series (SPOT) site, San Pedro Channel, CA, USA - 13 SPOT_SRF_2010-07-21 | ecosystem: Environmental > Aquatic > Marine > Strait...
ATCTGGTATTGAAGTTGAACGAGGAACAGAAGCTAACAAAACATTTGTATGGGACGAAGCAACTGACAAATGGACATTAGGTACAGAAACACTAGTTGCAGCAACATTTGAAGGTAACCTTACAGGTGATGTAACTGGTGACACACAAGGCACACATACTGGTGCAGTTGTTGGTGACGTAACAGGTAATGCCGCAGGTGCGCACACAGGTACATTTGACGGTGAAGTAACAGGTAGTGTATTTGGAGATGATTCAACAGTACTTGTAGATGGCAACAATAATAAAGTTGTTGGTGATATTGAAACAGCAAGTTTAAGAACAAGTGAATCAAAAATTGCACTTGGTGAAGGCGCTGGAGAAACAAATCAAGGATCTTTTGCAATAGCACTTGGTTATAGTGCAGGTGAAACAGATCAAGAAAGTTGGGCCACAGCAGTTGGCTTTGTAGCTGGTACTAATACCCAAGGCGATCGAGCAACAGCAATTGGTTCTAATTCAGGTCAAGTAGGTCAAGGTGCTGGTGCAGTAGCAATTGGTGCATATGCTGGCCAAAATGGTCAAGGTGCAGATGCAGTAGCAATTGGTAAAAATGCAGGCCATACAAACCAAGCAGCAAACTCAATTGTAATTAACGCAACAGGTGTTACGGCACAAAACTCACAAGCAAGCAGTTTGGTAATTAAACCAGTTAGAAATGCATCAAGTGCAAACGTAATGATGTACGATCCTTCAAACGGCGAAGTAACACACACAGCAACACCAGGAACACTAGCAGCAGATATAGATAAATCTGCTATTGTAATTGGTGCAGCTACAGCAACTACTATCGATATCGGTAATGCTGGAAGTACAACTACAGTAAACGGTACTGTTCAATTTACATCAGCATTAATTGCAAACAATTTAACTGCTGATGATAGTATTAGCATACTTACTAGCGGTAATACAGCAAATGAAGCAATTAGTATCGGTCCACAAGGATCTAATACTGCTATTAACTTAACAGCAGATAGTTTAAGATTTAACGGCGCAGTTACTACAACAATTAATGCAACCGGCGGAGTTGTAGGCGACTTACAAGGTAGTATATATGCTGACGATTCAACATTAATGATTGACAGTGTTAATGGACAAGTTACAGGTGATGTGTCGTCTAACTTAGTTAGAACCCCAGTAATTAGAAACTTAGCAAGTGGAACAAATATTGATGTACGTGCAGACGGATTCTTAAATTTATATGGCAGTGATAGTGATGTTACAGGCGTATCAAATATACAAATGGATACGCAAGGTATTAATTACATTGAACTTAAAACTGAGCCGACTACACCAGGCGATGTTGCCGATGTTGCAAAAATTGCAATCAATGCATTTACAGCAGCAGGCGATGTACAAATTGGTACTGAGGGTGCAAGCTCACGTAATCAGAGTGTAGACATTTATAATGCCACAGTTACTGGAACTTTAATAGGTAACGTAGTTGGAACACTATCAGGATCAATTAGTGGCGATGTAGTAGGTAGTGTATATGGTGATGACAGCTCACAAATAATAGATGGTGTTGCAGGTAAGATTGTAGGTCCAATAAGTAGAATAGTTGGCGATGTACAACAAATTAGTGGACCAGGTGATATTAGTTTAGATACACTAGTAACAGAAATTACAACAACTGGTGCAGATGCATATGCACTAGCAGATGGTGTTGTAGGACAAGTAAAAATAATTGCAATGGTTGGTGATGCAGGTGATGCAACAGTTACTCCGACTACATTAGCAACTGGAACAACAATTACATTCAGCGATGTTAATGATAACATAACATTATTATTCACATCTAATGGTTGGTTGAATACTGCAAATCAGAACGCAACTATAGCATAAATATAGTAACACATTAGGAAATAGAAAATGAGCGAAAAAGAATATATTGTAAGTTTAAACAAAGGTGTAGACTATGAGGCGTTTAACGCTGAAATGATTGCATCTACTGGCGCTGGGGCAATACCAGGTAGAAGTACAACGATAGCAAACGCTCGTCCAGCTTCTCAGCGTAGTACACACTATATGCTAACTGATGAAGAAGCTGAAACATTAAAAGCTGATGGTAGAGTATACGGAGTTAACTTACGTCCGGACTTAGATCCAAGTCTTATACTCATAAGAGATGCTGTACAAAAAGGTGATTTTACAAAAACAACACTAGACCGCGGTGATTTCCTAAACTGGGGTATGCGTAGATGTAATGAAGAAGATAACCCTTATGTGGGTGTTAATGCTACAGCTGGTGGATATAATTATACATTAGACGGATCGGGTGTTGATATTGTTATACAAGATAGTGGCATACAAGCAGATCATCCAGAATTCCAAAACTCTTCAGGAGTAACAAGAGTTGTAGAACAAGATTGGTTTGACGGTTATTCCGGCGGTGGGTCTATGCCTGCTGCACACTATACAGATTATGATGGACACGGTACACATGTTGCAGGCACAGCAACAGGCAAAACATATGGTTGGGCTAAAAATGCTAAAATATATTCTATAAAGGTAAACGGATTACAAGGTACAACAGATCCAAATAGCGGAATACCTATTTCAGATTGTTTTGATGTTATTAAAGAATGGCATAACAATAAACCTGTAGATCCTGATACTGGTGTTAAGCGACCAACTGTTGTTAATATGAGTTGGGGATATAGTAGAGCTTATAACAGTGTTATTAATCTTACATATAGAGGTGATGTAAAAACAGGTACTGATATTGATAGTACTACAAAACGTTGGAATTTTGGGTTGCCACCAATTTCAGGTTCTCCAAGTTCAACTTATAGAACAAATGTAAGAATCGCATCAGTTGATGCAGACGTTCAAGAATTAATTGATGCAGGTGTACATGTTTGTATCGCAGCTGGTAATAGAAGTCATAAAATTGATATTGCAACTGGCGATGATTATGACAACTTTATTGCAGCAGATACAGGTTCAGTAAGTTATCAAAGAGGGTCAAGTCCTTCTAGCACCGGCGCACTTATGGTAGGTAATATTGATAGTGATATTGACGCAGGCGGATTAGAAAAGAAAGCAGTAAGTTCAGAAACTGGTCCAGGAGTTGATGTATATGCACCGGGCACAGATATTATGAGTGCAATGAGTACAAATAATGCTTTTGGTGCAACCGTTGCTAACAATCCTTATCCAGGTAATTCTAGCTTCTTAATTACTAATATCGGCGGCACAAGTATGGCATCGCCGCAAGTTGCTGGTGCATTAGCATTATGGTTACAATTAAATCCATCTGCAACACCAGCGCAAGCAAAATCATTTATAACATCTTCTGCTAAGACTGATAAACTTTATGACACTGCTAGTAGTGTTGACTATACTAATACAATAAGTTTACTAGGTGGAAATAATAGGTTTTTATTCAACAAGTTTAACAAATCAACACAATTACAAATAGGGGCGCCGCAGGTTCAATCAGCAGCAGCAACACCAACATATGCATTAGCGCGAAATGCAGCAAGTGTTAACGAAGGTGACAATATTGTTATTACTCTAACAACAACAAATCTAAGCGATGCTACTACAGTACCGTACACAATATCGGGTGTATCAACTTCTGATATTGGAGCCAGCTTAACTGGCAGCTTTACAATAACAAATAACTCAGCTACAGCAACTTTTTCTTTAGCTAACGATGCAACAACTGAAGGTCCTGAAACATTTACTCTTACACTAGACGGAATTAGTGAAAGTGTAACTGTTACTATTAACGATACAAGTATGACACCAGCAGGTCCTACATATAGCATAACTCCAGCAGCTAATAGTGTTAACGAAGGTAGTGCTTTAACAATTAATGTCACTACAACTAATGTAGCAGATGCAACTACGCTATACTACACATTAACAAATTCAAGTGATTTTGCTACTTCAAGTAGTAACTTTACAATTACAAGCAATGCTGGATCGTTTACTGTAACACCAACAGCTGATGCAACTACTGAAGGCGCAGAAACCTTCCAAGTACAGATTAGAACTGATAGTACAAGTGGCACAGTAGTTGCAACATCAAATGCAATTACAATTAATGATACAAGTACAACTCCAGGCGGCGCAGCTTCTTACTCACTCGCTGTAAGTTCATCGTCTCTACAGGAAGGCGAGAAAACAACAGTTACACTTACTACAGCAAACGTAGCTGATGCAACTAGCGTACCATACACAATCTCAGGTGTTAGTTCAAGTGATTTGAATACTGGTCCAAGGGCAAGCGGCGCTGCAGGAAATACTGTAGGATATGGTAGTAACTTCTTTACTAGAGAAATTAGAACAGCAGGTGTTAGACTTGTAAGTGCAGGAGCTGTCGGTGGACAAACAGCAGTACCAGATGCATTTATTGAAAAAGTAGCACGTATGTTCCAGTTGTTTACTGATAGTGCAGGCGCAGGTATTAATGCAGGCAAACAAAATCAATTCATCGAAACATTACTTGGTAATACAACATCTTATCACTCACCAAAGCCGACTATACAAAGAATAGCAAGAGGCGCAGGCGGCGACTATACACCAAACTTCTTAGACGATGCAGGTATACGTAGTTGGGGATTAGAACCATTGTTTGATGAAACTGTACAAAACGATATGGTATGGTACTTAAACAGTAGTGGTACTCCTGGAACAGGTGATGAAGATGCACAAGAAGTAATTGAACACGTATTCCATACATTACACATGCATGGTTTGGATGCAGCAACATTAAAAATATATCCAGATATAAGTTCAGACTGGGCAACAAGTGATTTGTATAACGCAATGGCTGAAGCAGCAGATGCAAGCAAATGGGATCCAAGTGGATATGCGCCTAATTGGAAAACTGATGCAGGAGAGTTTGAAGTAGGCGTTAAAGAGTATTTGTACTTGCTTAACTTCTGTATGTTTGATTATTCAAGTTTATGGGACGGCGGGAGTCTTGCTCCAGAATGGACAGATGACATGCGTACACCAGCAGGTATACAAACAAACAACCCACTAGGCTATGCATTATTTAATACACATATTGGGGATGTAATTAGTAAGCCAACACTTGTTACTATTAGAAGCATATTCCAAGACGGTGACGTAGGTGATCCAACAGTAGCAGGCGCTTCAGGCTATGTTGCAGACGCAGCAATTTCACTAACTGGTAACTTTACAGTTAATTCAAACACTGCTACACTTGAAATTAACACAGCAAAAGATGGAACCACTGATGGTGATAAAACACTAGCACTTGCACTAGATAATGGTGAATCATCAACAAACGTTAGTATTACTGATTCAAGCCAAGCTGTTGGTCCAACTTATTATGTTTATCCAGCAGCACAAACAATTGACGAAGGTAGTGCTTTAACAGTAAATGTTGTAACAACAGATGTAGCAGATGCAACTACATTATATTGGACTGTAACTAACAGTGGTGACTTTGCTACTTCAACAGGTAGCTTTACAATTACAAGCAATACTGGATCATTTACAGTAACTCCGACATCAGATGCTACAACAGAAGGTTCAGAAACTTTCCAAGTACAAATTAGAACTGGAAGTATTAGCGGAACTGTTGTAGATACATCAAATCCAATTACTATTGGTGATACAAGTTTGACTCCAACATTTACTCCAGACTATACACTAGCAATTGGCTTCCCAGGCACAGGATTATATTCAGTAAGCGGAACGGACCGTGATGGTGCAGTAAGTGGAAATAATCAATCGCTTGCATTCAATGTTGGTGATAAAGTAAGATTTAATAACTCAGTCAGCGGCGGACACCCGCTATATGTAAAAACTGTACAAGGCGCAGGAACATCCAACCAAGCAAGCGGTGTTGACGGCGCAGGAACAGCAGTTGTTGATTGGACTATAGGATCTAGCGGAACTTATTACTATCAATGTTCAATACACAGTAATATGTACGGTACAATAACTGTAACATAAGGAAACTAAAATGGCAGTACAATTAATACAAATTGGCAATGTTGCAAATGACGGAACAGGTGATGACTTACGCGAAGCATTTATCAAAGTAAATCAAAACTTTGAAGAGCTCGACTTACGTGACGATGAACAAACAACTGCGAGTAATCTTGGATTTGGCGCATACGATATTTTTAAACAAAAAGTAAACTATGATTTACAATTTCGAGGATTAGTTGCAGGCACTGATGTTACTATTGACCAGAATGATAGTGTACTTACTATTAATGCACAGGGTGGTATTAAAGCTATTACACTAAAATCCGATGCTAATGAAATTAGTGTACCACAAATTGGTACACTTGAATTTGTTGGCGGCAACAGTATTAATACTATCATTGTTGATAACAAAATGTTTATTAACTATGACGGACCAGACGGAAACATAGTAAATGATGTTACTCCTACATTAGGGGGCAACTTAGATGCTAATGATTTTAATATTACTGACGTTGCAATTTTAACAGCTACAGAGATACAAGGTAACGTAACTGGACTAGTACACGGTATTGACATACGAGATATTAATGTAGGCGAATTAGACTTAGGTGGGTTTTCAATTACTGTTACTACTGGTATAGAATTTGTTGTTGCAGTAAATGATTTAGATTATGGAAGTTTTACATCTCCAGTAGCAGTAGACAGTGATTTCGGCTTGTTTGCTTAAACCGATAAATACGTTGTATAAGGAACTCTATTTATGACGTTTGACCCATCTGTTTTAGGAATGATAACTACTAGTGAAAGTGGTAGAAATGAAACACTGTTCACTAGATCAACTAATTTGTTAACAATAACAAGTGATGGGCTACCGTCACCTGCAAGAGTTGATATAACAAACATACTAAAGCAAAACTTTAATTTTACTTTTCATTACCGAGCAGGCGAAAATACACAGTATCCGCAAGAAACAGCAGTCGACTTACTTGGCATGTTTGCTAATGGTGTTCCCTTTAAACATAATCTTGCAACAAAGAGACTTGCTGGCAATACTACACTACCCCCAGTTGCGTTAACATTTAACAAAGTATACTTCGAAGATCGATACGGAGCAGATAGTGATAGTGGAATAATTGAATCTAACGATGGCGGCCCGGGCGAATACGTATATAAAACTGGTAAATTTTTAAGTAATGGCTGGGACTATCCTAATGTTTGGGGTAGCAAGGCTTACTATGCTGATAGTAACTTTAATGGCGACCATTATAGACACCCCAATGGACATAGTAAAATATTAGGATATTGTTTTGACGGTTATCCAATTTATGGTCCATATGGATATGCTACTGGAAATGATAGTAATGAACAAATTCAACTAATTAAATCTAGTTATCGAGTAGCAGAAAACGATTCTCATCGAAATCCAAATTGGAAATACACTGATGTACTAAGCACAGATATAGGCGATGTTGTATTAGGTCCAGGTGCATTTATAGAAGACTTTACGTATGCTAAATCAAAAAGTACATTAGACGAATTTAACGGCCGTTTTACTAAAACGCCTGATTTTCCGGATGGAACATATGCATATTTTTTAACATTTGAAGATGACACTTTAAGTACTCCTGCTTACCCGTATATTGTAGGGAAAAGTACAAAGCAGCAAAGAAAATTTGACACTGCAATACCACGGGAAAATATAGTATCAGGCGATTTATGGACAGTAAATTCAGGATCTAAACTTACAACACTAATTGAAAGAAATGTTGTAGACATACCACTTCCTGTAATTAACAGAGAAGGAATAACAACTACACTAATAAGTGGAGAGATACCGACTGGTTTAAGGTTTGACGGTAATAGACTTATTGGTACAGTATACGAAGTTGCATACAACAAAAGATTTGTTGGTGTAATAAGAGCAGCATACCAATCTGATTTTGATGATATAACTATTGAAATAGATGTTGCAGGACCTGATGATCCAGAGTGGCAAACACAACAAGGACTGTTACCGGTTGGACCTAACAACACATTTTATATACTAGATAGCGAAGTAATAAATTTTCAACTACTAGCTACTGATACAGATTTGCCAGCAGGTGATACATTAACATATTATATAGCTGACGGTGATGGACAGTTGCCGCCAGGCATTACATTAAGTGAAGATGGAAAGTTAACTGGAGTTACAGAGCCTTTACTTTCTTTAGACAAGAGATTTGAAGGTGGAGGATATGACGATGTACCTTATAGTGCATTGCCAATGGATTATGCTTCTGTAGGAAGCTATTATGGTTCTAGAGAAGATTCTACTATTACTCCAGATTCTAATCTTATAAAATTAAATAGATACTATCCGTTTGCAGTTACAGTAACCGACGGTGATACATTTGTACGTAGAGAATTTAGAATATATGTTGTCGGAGACGATTACTTAAAAGCTGACAACACATTAATGGAATCAGGTACTACATTATTTAATGCAGATGCAACTAATGTAAGAAATCCAACTTGGATAACACCAAGAGATTTAGGTTATCGCCGAGCAAATAACTATACAACAATATACTTAGATGTAATTCAAAATCCTACTTTAGAAGGAGCTCTAACTTATTCATTAGAAGATTTAAATGATGACGGTAGTGTATGCGAATTGCCTAAGGGATTAAACTTAGATACTAAAACAGGTGAACTATACGGTAACATTCCTTACCAACCTGCTATATTACAAGATTACAAATTTACAGTGCGAGCAACACGTAGGGTTTCTGATCTTGAAACTGTATCAATATTTGGTACTTATTACGAAGATACGCTATTAGGAAAAAATAGTTTTAAAATTTATAAAACTAATTTAACAGGTAATTTAGATGGTGTCAACGATTTATTTGAACTAGTAGGAAAACAGATTTTATTAGAAGGTAATCTTTATAAAGTTACAAGTGTTGACGATAGAAATAAAGAATACGATACTATTGTTTTAGATACAACACTTGCACCTAAAATAAATTTATTATCATCAAGAACAGTAACATCAGGATCGGATCATTTCTTTGTATCAAGACTAACTGAGTCTCAAAAAGGTACATATCAAAATAGAACTTTAAAGTATACCGAAACAGAAAGTTATACAATTACTGATATTACACCGTACATTGAATATAATATACGTCAGTCAGTTCCAGCTAATAATGATATATACCCTGCTAATGCACCAAAGATAATGACTAACTTTGAAAATTATTACGTAGGCGACTATGCTATATGGCCGCTAACGTCAGGAGGCACTGGTAGAATATTTAAATGTACTACAGCACATGCTATAACTCCGTTAGTTGATAGTAACAATGTAAATATCTTAAATGATGCTGGTGATCCGCAAATTACCTTTATACAGGACAACTGGATAGAAGTTGCTGAAAACTTAGAAGCATTATCTCTTACAGATAGATTAGCAGCAACAAGACAAGCACTTGAACAAGAGTATGGAAATACTTCATATGTTAGAGTTGTTAGTCCTCAAATTTGGAATATACGTATTCCAAGTACTAATAAGTCTCGAATTATTACAAACATTAAAGAGTTCTTTGTTGGCAGTGACAGTACAGAATTTACTGTAGAACTAGTAAGAGACAACGAAGATAGATTATTGTTTGATAAAAATTTAACAAGACAAATCCAAGGCGGACAAAATGTTGGTATTGCATTATTTAAAAATCAAGCATTTAGTAAAGATCTAATCGTTAGCAGTGAAGATCCTGTAAATATTCCTTCAAGTGCAAAAACATTTGAAATTAAAATTTTAGGCGAAGTAGATACCGAAATAAAATGGGTTACGCCGAGCGACTTAGGTAAAATATTTGCTAACTTTAACAGTACACTAAGAGTTATTGCTCAGTCAACTGTACCTGATAGTAAAATGGTGTATAAAATAATTGACGGTAAACTGCCTAACGGACTACGACTATCGTATTCTGGAGAAATTATTGGATCAGCAAGACAGTTTGGTGATTTGAATAATCTTGGATTAACTACATTTGAAAATAAATTAGTAACATGGGACGGCAGACTACCTGGTGACACTACATTTGATAGAAGTTATAAGTTTACAGTTGAAGCAAAAGACAGATTTAATATTAGTGCTATTACACAGGAATTTAAATTAAAAGTTGAAGATTTAGATAATACGCAATATACTGACATAGTAGCTCGACCTTTACTAGCAAAAGACCAGCGACAATTATGGATTGATTTTATCGGTAATACAGATGTATTTGAACCTGAGAAAATTTTTAGACCAGAAGATCCAAAATTTGGTGTGCAAGAAATTATTGAAATGTTAGTATATGCTGGAATTGAAGCTACAACTATTGACAAATTTGTTGCGGCTGCTGCTAAAAATCATAAGCGTAAAAAATATATATTAGGCGAATTTAAAAATGCAGTTGCTAAAGATCCAAAAACAGGTGAAGTTATATACGAAGTTGTTTATATAGATGTAATTGATCCTGCCGATGCAAAGATAGGAAATACAAGATCTAGCTTTAGAATTAATACGCAAAAAAACATTACTGTTGATAGTATTCAGTATGCAGGTAAAGACGACAATACTAAAACAGGTTTAGGTATTGACGAACTACCTGTGTACGGTAGACAAATAACTAAGTTTGTTTTTGCAGAAAATGATACATTAGTAATTGAAACTAGAGACGATGGCGAAATAGGTGTAAACGTTGATAATAGTGATTTCCAAGTTGAAATACGAAACTTGAGTGACTTTGTAGTAAAACTACAGCAAACACCATCAGAACCTTATAGATTGCGTCCTCAACCTACTAATACAATTAAAGCAGATTCAGATGCAGTCAAAGTTAGTAACGCAAAGGACGATATTAGATATCTAAGTAATATTGATAATATGCGTACCAATATAAATCAAATTGGTAAATATGATAGAAATTATCTTCCACTGTGGATGAGAACTCCCCAAACAGGATTACAAGAATTAGACTATGTTAGTGCAATACCAGTATGTTATACTATGCCAGGTAGATCTGATGATATAATACGGAATATTGCTAACAATGGATTTAATCCAAAACAGATTGATTTTGATATTGATAGATATGTTATTAAAAGAACAAAAGATAGTGATCTTGAAAAATATATATTATTCGCAAATTATCAGTTCAACGTATAGTAACGATAAATATAAATGTAAAGAGGAAATAAAATGGCCCAAAGTAATATTATAAGTGAAACAATTGACGCAACATATCCAGTAGCAGGTGTTGATAACGATACCCAAGGGTTTCGTGACAACTTCCAAATTATTAAGGATGGACTAGCAACTGCAAAGACAGAAATTACATCACTTAATGAGCAAACAGTAAAACTTACCGATTCTACCAATGGAGTAGTTGAAAATGATTTTAATGAAAGTAGCATACTTGATGCTTCTTTAGATAATGTTACATTTAAATTAAAAGCATTTGAATCATGGAATGAAAATACAACAGTAAATGTTGATGTAGGCCGTGGCGGATATCAAGTATACGGACTTGGTGCAGACATAACAGATTCTATTACATTTTCTTTACAAAATTGGCCAGTTAGAAACACTAATAATGGTGTTGCCCGAATGACACTGCAACTTACAGGTAATGGTAACGATACTACTGTTAAATTTATTGCAGCAAATGGTGGACAGATTAAATTTACTAGTGCATGGCCTATTCCAGATGGATTAGATTCAGCACAATACACAGACGACAGCGCACTCATTACATTAACAAGTCAAACACGCCCGTCAATTATTGAATTTTGGAGCTACGATTCTGGAACTACTGTGTATGCCGATTTCAAAGGTATATATAATAATTCAGGTAACTCAAGTGCATAATCCGTTAGTACATGGACTAGACAAACTATCATTAAATGAGCTGGAGGAAAAAATAATTGAACTCCAGCGTAAATATTTTATGTCAAACAATCTGCAAGTTCAAGTGCAGATACAAAACTTCTTAGAAATCTACAAAGAAGAACTACACACACGCCGTGCAATTGAGTCGCAAAGACAAAAAGAGCAACAAGATGGCGAAAATGGACTTGACAATTTAATAAAAGTAAGTTAAAATAAGAGTATGCTTATGAAAACTGACTCTCTCGGTATCCCACGGTTTACAAACAAAGACTTAATTGATATGATCTATACAGGTCATGCGGATAAAGTTCATGTGGTACTATGTGATGCAAACGATGATGTAGACAAGTTCAATGCCGCTATGGATGAACAAGGCTTTGACAAACTACAAAAGTATATCCCATTAGATGTAGATCAACAGACTTTTGACGGTGTATGTCAAGGTGAATGGTTTATGCCTGATGAATACAAAGATATTAATGTATATAACTATGTATTAGGCAAAGCAGAAACACCCTGCCCACAACACGTACAGGATCGTATATGGGAAGAAATGGAAGCATATGGCGAACGTGATATGCACAATCTATTGCGCTATATGATTTACCTTGTAGACTTTATGCGTGAAAACAATATCGTATGGGGTGTGGGTCGTGGATCAAGTGTAGCAAGTTATGTGCTGTATTTGATAGGTGTGCATAAAATAAATTCAATCCAGTATGGCCTGGATTGGCGAGAGTTCTTGAGATAAGTAAGTATATAACTAAAAGGAGAAAGATATGTCAAAAGTATCCCCAGCTAAAAAACAGCATAGAAGTATGCGAGGAAAATCAGTAGACATGGATCTGCTTAGAAAACGCAATGAACTAACTCCAGCAGTTGGTAATGCTAAAGTTAATGCACGTGGCGATGAAATCGGTCCAGGTGGCAAAATTATTAAAAAGCGTGAAGAATTAGTAGCAGAACATTATGCAGTAGCTAATGCAAGTCAACAGAGACAACCAGTAGAAGAAATTATAGAGGAAACACCTGTTGCGCAAGAGCCTGTAAAAAAAGCAGCTAAGACAACTAAAAAATCAGCAGCACCTGCTGAAGTAGCAGCAGAAGAATCTGCATTAGATGCAGAAGAAGAATGGATTGAAGACGAAGACGGCAACTTTGTGAAAAAAGGTGAATAATGGCTACACAAAATATTAATGCAATAAAAGGTACTGTACGTGCTAAAGGCGAAGATGTATTAGTAATAGATATGCATTTTGGTGAACAAAAAACAGCAGCAGGACTTATTCTTAGATCCGACGATGGCGACACTCGTGGAATATATCCACGCTGGGGCATGGTTTATTCTAAAGGACCAGAAAACAAAGACGAATACGAAGTTGGTGACTGGATCTTAGTATCACATGGTAGATGGACTAGAGGATTAAAAATTGAAACAGAAGCCGATGGCGAAATTGAAATGCGTAAAGTTGAGCTAACAAGTATCTTAGCTTATAGTAAAGAAAAACCTAGTGATGTAAGTATTGGTGCAGAATATTCAGACGGTAGTCATGCTACTGTAGATCCGAGTGCATTCGTAGGACAACAGTTTTAAGAGGTATAAATGACAAACCCATTTGAAGATATCGAACGCTTTGGTACAGCATGTGACCAACCAGCAAGTGAAGCAAATTACAAAATGTATCTTACACTGATTGACGAAGAAGTTGGTGAGCTTGAAGAAGCAGTAATGGCAGATGATCGTGTAGAACAACTTGATGCATTAGTAGACATCCTTGTTGTTACTATGGGTGCAATTCGTGCAGGCGGCTTTGACGGAGAAGGTGCATGGAAAGAAGTAATGGACACAAACTTTGCTAAGATTGATCCAGACACTGGCAAAGTACGCAAACGTGAAGATGGCAAAGTATTAAAGCCAGAAGGATGGAAGGCTCCAGAGCTTGCCCAATTTATTTGAAAACTTTGAATGGTATGACATTCCAGTCATACTGTTCTTTGCTAATCTACTAAGCACACTAGGATTAGTAACATTGTTTGGCGGCGGATTTTTCACCGGCGTTATGCTATTGTTTGCTTGGGAAGGTTGGAAAATGTACGAAAGATTTAGAGGAAATAACAATGATAACACCCGGTAAAAGTTTATGGATTTTTGGAGATAGTTTTTCCGTAGGATCAACTTTTAAAAACGAATCTCTTTGGAAATATGAAAGTAATTGGATTGACATGCTCAAGGCAGAATACTGTCCTGACCATGACATTAAAAATCACTCACAGTTTGGTGTTTCTAACGAATTTATATTTGAACAATTCGGAACAATATTCAGTAAGATTGCCGACGGTGATATTTGTATAATACAAACAACTAGTGCAGCCAGACATTGGTTTTTTGAAAACGATCCTGCACTTTCAAACTTAGGTGCAACACATTTAGATAACTATTCTAAAGAACAAAAGAAAGCAATCGAATATTATTTAAAGTATCTGCAAAATGATAAGTTAGATGATATTTTGTATACACAATTTTTGTACGCTGTAAGTTATTTTTTAGCTGCAAGGCCTAATGTTCAATTCTTAATATTGCCAGGCTTTGGCGATGCGCCGCATGTAACAGGAAATCTTCAAAATATATGCGAAGGAGAATTTAACAACGCGGACGTTATTCCAGACTTTTACAAAAAGCATTATTGGGATCCAAGATTGAATCATATATCTTATGAGAATCACAGTATTTTAGCAAAAAAGATAGCTGAATATTTCCGTGAAGGCACTAAACTAGACTTAACTAAAGATTTTGTATCTAACATATACTCTAGCGATTATATGGGCGAAGATAAAGAATATATGAGCATAGTATGAGTCGACTAATTGTTATAGGAGATAGTTACAGTTTTCCTATTCAACAAGCACATAGTTTAAAAAATATTGATCGTAAATATAATACAAATTGGATAGAAATACTAGCAAAAAATTTAAAAGTTAACAGCGCCGAAATACGCTCAAACTACGGTGTTTCTAATGAATGGATTTACGATCAATTTTTAGATGTTAAAGATAAAATCAATCCAAATGACTATATTATTGTACAAACAACTTCTAAGTCTAGGCATTGGTTTTTTGAAGATTCACCGCAGAAATCAAATGTACTTGAAACAAACACAAACGACAACTTTTTTACAAAAGCACAAGCTGACTCAATAACTGCATATTACAGACATTTACAAAACGACAATTTAGATAGTATAATTACAACATCAATATTACATAGTTTAAGTTGTTATAAAAATTTAGGAAATATTTTAATTTTGCCTGGATGGGAGTCAGTTAATGATGTACAGGGCAATCTTACCGATAGCATCTGTGACAATGAATTCGATAATATGCAAACCCGTTCGATGTTTTATAATTTACATCAATATGATCCGAGACTTAATCATATGATTATTGACAATCATTATGTATTAGCAGATAAGATTTTAAATTATTTTATAGATAGCACTCCTTTAGACTTAACTTACGGCTTCAAAAGTAATATTTTTACAAAAAATAACTTGACTTTAGAATAAAAGTACGTTATAATATGTATAAACTAAAGGAGTAAGCATGAAACTACCCACACCTCCGCAAACAAGCGGCATTGGTACTACTGGTGCTACTGGTATTGCGCTATTAATTTTACACGTAACAGGATATCTTACAGGTTGGGCGTGGCCTATACTGTATGTCTTTCTTATAATCTCCGGTATCGGACAAGAAAACAGGAAAAAATAATGGCTACACATGCTATGATCGATCTAGAAACTCTAGATACACAACCTAGTTGTCAAATTCTCACACTTGGTGCAGTTAAATTTAATCCGCTCGACGATTCAGAGCCGTATAACGAAATGTATTTTAAGCCTAATATTGATGAACAAGATGCACTAGGGCGTACTACATCAGACGACACTATTAAATGGTGGTCACAGCAAAATGATGCAGTACAACAAGAAGCATTTAGTGATTCAGGTCGTATTAGTCTAAGCACTATTATTCCACAACTTAATAAATGGATGGTAGGTGTTGATGTACTGTGGGGACATGGTTATGGTTTTGATATTACAATCTTAGAAGACTTGTATCGTAGTTTAAAACAACCTATTCCTTGGCAGTTTTGGCAAGTACGTGACAGTCGTACACTTTTTACTGCATTGCAAAGTGGAGATCCAAGAAAAGGAATGCAGACAGACTTACACAATGCACTAGCTGATGCATACTATCAAGCAAAGTCTGTACAAATAGCATACAAGGAGTTAGGAATTAAACGTTGAAATATGTAATTGATATTGATGGCACCATCTGTAAAGAAGTGATTATACCTAACAGTGGTGGAAAGAAAGACTACGCTAATCATATTCCAATGCCAGAGCGCATTGCAAAAGTAAATGCATTGTACGATGCAGGACATACAATCAAATATATGACAGCACGTGGTTGTGTAAGTGGCGTAGATTATTTTAAGTTAACAAACAATCAATTAGTTGAATGGGGTGCCAAGTTTCACGAACTAAGCGTAGGCGAAAAAGAAAACTACGATATCTGGATTGATGATAAGGCGTTTTGGAGTGAAAACTTCTTCCGTGAAACAGGAGAGAGTTATGAGTGATGATTTGGTGAAACACCTGCGTTCTGGCATAGTCGAATATCGCAAGCGGTGGAGTGGTGACACCCATGGCGATCTTGGCGGCAGTGTAGATTATGATGCGACAACTGACATGCTATTTGATGCCGCCGACCGCATTGAGGAACTTGAGGCCACGCTCGCAAAACTCAAAGGTGAAACAGATGATTGATCATAGATTTATTGCAGCAATGGATCACAGTGGTGGTTCAACAGGTGGCGTACTAGAACGCTACGGACAAGAATACACAGAAGCAGACAAGATGGAGAAAGTTCATGCTATGCGTCTTAGAATGGTCAGCAGTCCTGACTTCAACGACTCAAACATCTGGGCAGCAATCCTCTACCAAGACACAGTCACCCGTGGTATGGTTAATGTGCTTGATGAAAAAGGCATTGACACGTTCTTAAAGATTGACAGTGGATGTGATGAAGATGGAACACTCAAACAGTTTCCAGTAAAGCAAATGTTGGAGTTTGCTACGAACGGTATTGGTCCTAAAATTTACGGCACTAAGATGCGTAGCATTGTACATGGTACAGGTATGGTTCATCCTGTGCTTAAACAACAATTTACACTTGCTCGTACTATTTGGGACTACGGTCTTGTACCAATTATTGAACCTGAAGTACCAATTGACCATCCTATCAAAGGCGAAGTTGAAGATGCTCTTATGTATCATTTGCAAGAGTTCCTAGATGAGTATCCAGGCAAGTGCATCCTCAAACTAACACCGCCCGAAGTACCCAACTTATATCACAATCTTACAGTGTTCCCTAACGTAGAACGTGTTGTGTTCCTAAGTGGCGGATATGCTACACAAGAAGCGTGTCGTAGGTTAAGTGCTAATACAAATATTACTGCTAGTTTCAGCAGAGCATTAAGTGAAGGCTTAAACTATAACTTGACAACCCAAGAGTTTGATGCTAAGATTAAACAGAACATTAAAATGATAACAGAGGCATGTAAATGACAAACCCATTTGAAGATATTGAACGCTTTGGTACAGCATGTGACCAACCAGCAAGTGAAGCAAACTACAAAATGTATCTAAGTCTTATTGACGAAGAAGTAGGTGAGCTTGTAGAAGCAGTAGCAGCAAACGACAAAGTTGAACAACTCGATGCACTCATCGACATCTTAGTTGTTACTATGGGCGCAGTACGTGCCGCAGGTTGGGACGGAGAAGCAGCCTGGAAAGAAGTAATGGATACAAACTTTGCAAAGATTGATCCAGATACAGGCAAAGTTCGCAAACGTGAAGATGGCAAAGTGCTAAAGCCAGAAGGCTGGAAAGCACCAGAACTAGCACAATTTATTTAAATTAACACTTGACTCCTTAGCTATTATGCGTTATAATATGTGTAAAGCTAAGGAGTTTTCATGAAAATTACACCACAAACAGCAGGCTTAGGTACAACAGGGTTATCTGGCGTTGTTCTTATGGCATTGCATATTACAGGATATTTAACAGGGTGGGCTTGGCCTTTACTGTATGTATTGCTTATCATCTCCGGTATCGGACAAGAAAACAGAAAAGGTTAATTAATGACAAAAGTACGAAATGACTATAGAGTATATGAAGGAACTAACCGAAAAGGAGAACCTGTGTGGCGCATTATGATAGGTGGTGCTACTGGAGAAGTGATAACAACTTCTAGATCTAAAGAAGAAGCAGATTCAGACGCACAAAAATTAAACATCGATCCATGGTACTTTGATCGCGGGCATACTCGAGCAGATCGTATAGCATCCTTTCTTCGTAGTGAAAAGGATAAAAAGTAATGACTATACACGCAATGATCGACTTAGAAACACTGGATACTAATCCACAAGCAACAGTTCTTACAGTAGGCGGCGTAAAATTTAATCCGTTCGACGATAGCGAACCGCATAGTGAGTTTTATTATAAACTAGATTTAGATTCACAAGATCGATCAGTTAGTGACGATACTATTGCATGGTGGGGTCGCCAAGATCAAAAAGTGCAAGACGAAGCATTTGGAACAGAAGGCAGAGTTCATATTGACGAATTCCTTGACAGCTTACCCAAATGGATAGTTGGTGTAGATAAATTATGGGGTCACGGTTACGGCTTCGACATTACAATCATCGAAGATATGTTGCGACAGCGTGGCAAAGGTATTCCGTGGCAGTTTTGGCAAGTAATGGATAGTCGCACATTATATGCAATGGCTAAAGTAGATCCACGTAAAGGTATGCAAAGTGATTTACACAATGCACTAGCAGATGCTTACTTCCAAGCCAAAGGTGTGCAAATGGTTTATAAAGAATTAGGATTATCAAACTAATGAATAAAGATTATCACAGTATAAACTATTCTTTTCAGGTACAAAGTGTAGAAGATTTTTACAATCAACTTCGAGAATTCCATTTAAAAAGTTTATACAATGAAGAACAAGTTGATATAAGTGATACTACACTTGCAAAATCTATGTTAAGAAAAATCGGAGTAGAGTATTGATACGTTGGTATGATTATCCAGCAGCATTTCTAGCAGCAGATATAATGATGACTGCTGCATTTAGTATTCCCTGGGTTGGCTTTATTGTCGCATATGCTATGTATGAATATGGTTGGGAAGCATATTGTAACTGGAGGTATAAACAAGAATATGAAAGATAGTCCTATAAACACGCTACAGCAACTAATGATTATTACCGCAGAAGAATGTGGTGAGCTTACACAACGTTGTAGTAAAATAATGCGCAAGTACGAAACTTTCGACTTGATCGAGGAAGATCAACGTGTTAAACTAGTAGAAGAAATTGGCGATGTACATTGTATGATTGAACTTATGGTAGGACACGGTATTACAGATTGGCGTGAATTACACGATCGTGCAGATGTAAAAAAGAACAAACTTAAAAAGTGGAG
>Ga0181390_1000406_pt1 | contig 19327 bp, 21 predicted proteins | sample 13SPOviralmetaG_FD_130085 | JGI IMG/M metagenome (GOLD analysis project Ga0181390, IMG submission 130085) | Marine viral communities from the oligotrophic San Pedro Time Series (SPOT) site, San Pedro Channel, CA, USA - 13 SPOT_SRF_2010-07-21 | ecosystem: Environmental > Aquatic > Marine > Strait...
ACCAACAGGAACTTCAGGGCGGCGAGGAATCCTTGCACCCGGGAATTGACCCTCTGACATTTGAACACCGGTACTTCCAAAGATTGAATACGATCCCGGTCGACCGGCAATCATTGCCGCCTCTGGATCATCGTATTGAACAGTTTCATACCTAGGCAGTTTTACACCGTCCTTGAAATTAAATTTTCCGGGAATCTTTCGTTCTAATACAAATGAACCACCCGTCGAGTTTTCCGCAGTTGAAGGCATAATTCTAAGATCATCCAAGCTATCAACATATCCCGTAATTTTTCTAAATCCCTCTAAATCTTTAAGCTCTTCTATTGATTGCTTATTCCTTTCGGCGGCGGCTGAATCTGATTTAACACCTAAGGCAAGCAACTGAGGTATAACGGATTTAAATCCATCATCACCTACGGTTTTATAAAATTCTCTAGCTGACTTTTCTATGTTAGTAGCATCAAAGAAACCATCATCATCAGTAACATCGAAGCCCATCGCCTGAGCCATTTCGGGATTGTTAGTTGCCCATTCGGTAGCAAATGCTACACCAGTTTCTTCCTTCTTCTTTTGCTCTTTTTTCTTGGCAAACTTGGCTATGCCTCCGCCTATGCTTTCGGCGAAGTTCTTCATCCCTTGTGCTTCAATCTCAGCCGCCTTAGCAAAGCCACTGTAGTCCGCCATCATCAGGCGAGGGTCAACTTTTGTTCCTGTTTGAAATGCCATAATTATTTAATCTTTGTATCCATCCACTTGCGGATGATTGTTTTGAGACGAGGTTTGTCAGAGATGAACTTAGCGAATCTCTCTCCGTATTTCACGTATAGTTTAAGGAACCAAGATGGAGAATCATCTGTTACCCATGCCCGGAATTGTTTCCACTTAGGATTAGTAGGTCCGTAGACTTCACGTGCTACCCAGCACATCAATCCGATAGCCGCACCACCAAGAGATCCAAGCATCGAACTACGACCTGCACTACGAGAGGCATCAGCCTGAGCTTGTGCCCCAAGAAGATTCATGTTGTCTGATCTCTGGGACATAGCCATGTTGATACCAACGTTTGGATCAAACAACTGAGGTCCCATTGGACCTGCCGCACCTGCGGTTGCTTGCTGTAGCATCTGACCGCCTAAACCTATAGAAGACGAAGGACGACCCAAGATGGTCATACCTACGTCACCGGCTAGTTGACGTGATTGAGCAAAAGCTCCTTGTCCTAGCCCTGCCGCAAACGACTCACGACCCTGCTGATATTGCTCACGTCCAAGGGCGGCTTCAAGAGCCGAACGTCCTTGCTGTGAAAAAGCTGTGCCACCCATACCGCCCAGAACAGATTGATCAACCTGACGTTGAGCCTCGAACCCCATTGGTCCGGAAGCTCTTTCAAATGCTGACTCAGCTTGATCTGCCGCTAAGTCTGCTAACCTAGTTGAATAAGGGTCGGCATCACGGTAAGCATCAACTACTTGAGGTGCGAACTCCTGCAATGCCGATACATCATCAGCACGTTGTAAGCCCAGTTGCTCACGTTGCAATGCACCAGCACGGGTTGACTGCTCTTCCAATAAATCAAATAGACCTTTAGTGCCACCAAGTGTTTTTTCGGTTTGATTTAACTCAGCTCTGACTCGTGCAATCTCAGCCGCTCTATCCGCAGAAGAATCATAATCGACATCTCCTGCACTTACGAAAGCCGCCCTTTTTGCCGCTTGTTCTCTGTTGAAAGCCGTATGTTTGCTTCCACCGAATTTGGTTGACCGTTTACTTTTCCTATACGGGAACATTCCTGCGGCGGCTTTTTCTCGTGCCTCTTTTGACTGTCCACTGCCCCTAGCTGATTTATAAGCCTTTGCACCAGCCTCTAATCCAGCAAGTTTTGCCTCCAGTATTTGATACTCTGGGTTAACCGAGCCGCCTTCGATGCCCGAAGCCATTACATTAATATCCGCTAACTCAAGTGCGGTATACTGCGGACGATATGTTCGCTCTGCACTAATCAATCGATTCTGCAATCGAGGATCTGTTACTCCGCTGTAATTTGAAAACCCTCGCCCAAAAAGATATTCCCCCATCGCCTTGCCCGGATCGATAGGTGGTGGTTGTTGAATTGTTGTGCTACTGCCGCCTTTGCCTCCCATAATATTTATTGGTTAATTATTTTTTTAAAAAGTTTGTTGCTATAAAGTATTCGTTTTGGAAATCCGCTTCTGTATCGTAATCCTATTTTATTTTTAGTAAGAACTTCTGGGCATTTATTAATAAAGTCCTTCGTTAACTCCTTGAAGGAGTCCTTTCCTTTGGCAAAAAGAAAAGCCATGAATATGCTATCTCCGTCTTCCTTGTCAGGCTCCCAGTTATTAACAAAATCCCATCCGTCACCCTTGTCGCAATTATACCACATAAGTATTGATCTAATAGTATTGTCTTCATTCTTGTGAACTATTAAAGTTTTTTTTGCCCAGTGGTATGCGACCATGAGACGTATGAGGTCTTTGTCCCAGCCGTCGAATACTTTCCCGTTCTCATGTTTAATACAAAATTTAACTGCTTCATCTATTTGATCAAGGGCTTCTTTCTGTTCAGCATTTTGCAATGCTAATTGAACTGATTGAAGAAGAGGGTTCATTAGTGCTACAATACAAAGCTGGAGTGAACTTTTTCTGTAGTACTACTCGGAGAATAGCTAAACTTCCAAGAGTAACCGGCTGGGACAATCATAGTAACCTGTCCTGCCGAAGAATTACCACTTTGACCAACAACTCTGGACTGACCAATTCGTGTATTAGGGGCAGACATATCGTCATTAGGAGAAAGTTCTCCAAGTAGATAATTAAGTCCTCCTCCACTTGATAACAATGTAAAACTTACCCACAATGGACGACCCGTTTCATTTTTTTGTGTGTTTCCGCTAGTGGTAGAATGAGCAAGATTGTTATAACCTCTGGATGGAGTTAAAAATTTGGAGTCCACATAAGTCTTAATACTCCCGTCAGTTGCCAACGTTGTATCACTGGCACTAGCCATTGCATCATCCGTGTTAAGTCCTATTGTTTCGACAATTCCATCGCCCGTTGTGGTTCTTCCTAGAATCTTATCTGTTTCAATATGCTGAATCTTAGGGAAGGTAACACCGTCAGGTGTGCCGTCAGTAGCTGTGACCGTGCTGTCCGGCAACTTGTCCGTAATAACGGCACCATTATCAATACGTGAACTGTTAATACTTCTTACCGCAAGGGCATCGTTTGCATTAATAATGATTGATGTTCCGTCTACACCGGTAGTGCTAAGTGTAGCATCCGAAAGTATTTGGTTTAATTTACCGGCAGTTAACTGCTCGCCATCATTAAAGATTTTACCTGATTGTATTAGTGACATAGTATTAAATTGTTAAAATTATTGCAGGAGGGGGTTCATTAACGTAATTTTTGATAGGCTTGTATTCTGTACTTAATGCCAGTTGCTGTGTTATTGCCCCCAGAATATTCAAGAACACCATTTTCATCTGTAATAACCACACAAGTATATCCATCACCATCTGTCGCTGGTCCTACGACTCCGCCACTTGCTCCAAAACCAGAGTTATTTGAACTGCCAAAAGGTTTTATTGATATACCCTTTGTCCTAAAATATGTATTGGTTGAGTTATTTCCACCAAAAACTTGCATTATAACTAATGCACGATTTGCACCAACGACCGAAGATAAATCCAAATCTCTATATGTAGAAAACCCACTTACCTCTAGTTGCCCTTCAACTCCGCTGTATTTTAAGGCATACTCGTCAACATAAGCCTTAATGCTTTGCTGAGTAGCACCACGGGTAGCGGAACCTCCGGCGGTGTCGTTATTGTCAAGCATATCATCATTGTCAAAAAACACACCAGAATCTCCAGTTGCACCTATAACAACATCTACTTCTTCTACGTTACCCTCGCCGGTGGATGTTCTGCCCAGCACCTTGGCTGTGTCGATGTGTTGAATCTTAGGTAGGGTTACACCATCAGTTTTGTCCGTGCTGTTCAGTAACTTTGCAGTCGTTACTCCGTCATCCTTTATTTGCAATGAGCCACTTGTGGTATCGACCTCAAGGCTTGTATTGTCCGTAGCTCCTCCGTCTCCGGCGACAAAGGTAGTTCCGCTTACGATTTGGTTTAAGTTAGTATGAGTGACGACATCAGCCGCCGCATATACTTAAGTTGTATTTAAAATAGTTGCCATTATATTGCTTCTCTTGTTGATCTAAATGCTTCTGCCGCCGCAACCTTTAGACTACGGACACGAGGGCGACCGGTTGTCCGGTCAATTTTAAACTGGAATCCGTAGGCTCGTCTGTTCCCAATCCGTCCCCGGATAGAAACATCTTCGTCTTCAGGAAGTAATTCATTATTAAGGTAAGAAGATAATTGTTTCAGATCTATTGTATCATCAACATTTTCTGTTATACCAGTAATAAAGAAATCTGACTTTAAGTCAATATGTGATTGAACCTGCATCTCGAAGTTATTCCACTTCTTCCGGTCAATTGTTTGATTAGTAAACATCCGGGTTGTCATCTGTCCCTCGATGCCCGGTGTAGTAACTAAGTCTTCTGATCCGGTTGCAACCTCAGTAATTACACGGTCATTGCCTTGATCTAATGCATCAAGCCTGTGAATGCCCCCATTTGTGCTAAGGTTATAAACACCACGGTTTTCTCCGTCACCGGCTACAATAAGTTTCTTGTATTCAAAATTGCTGTCTCCGACATTATCAACTGATTCCCACTGTTTGTTAAGGAAGTTATAAATAATGATTCGATTATTAAATTGAGCACGGGTTATTTCTGCTGATACGTTTCCTTCTTCGTCAACCGTAACCGTTTCCTCATTAAGGGGAACGGCTAGGTAATAACGATTATCAAAATAAACCCCGGAACTTTTATCCCATAAGTCCTTGTTGATCAACTGCATCGTATTATTAATTGATTCACTCAAGGGAACCTCATTGCCACGAAGATTATAAAGGTCTTGAAAGTTTGCCCCATATACACCGTTGTCAGATAAAAACAAAACATTGTTGCCTACCTGAATTATACTATCCCGGGCAACACAACCGACCTCGTCAGTCAACAACTGAGTCTGAGCAGTAGAAAGGTTGCCGCTATTCATAACCAAATGAATGCTGTTACGATTAAACACTAATAACTTGTCATCAGAAAACGAATGAAGACCAACAGTAAAGTCAGCAGTTCCGGCATTAAATCTAAACTTAGCATAAATCTGATCGTACGTATCTGAGTCAAGAATATCACTAACAGCTATTTCATCTCTTATTCCGGTAGAAGTAATTTTTGTAAATTCAGTTGGCAGATTAGGATTAATACTTTCTTGATTATAACGAAAGGGTGTAATTAATCGACGTTGGTGATACACCCCAAACTCAGGTGCAGGCATATGCATAAAGCCTAGACCAATTGATACCTCTCTTTCAAAGATAACATTCTGAGTATTTGTTTCATCAGGATGCGGAACAAAGATTGTAAAAGTTGTGCTATCAACAACGGTGACAACATACTCTTCACCGTTAACCAGATTGCTAGCGGATTTATCTTCTACTATAACCGTATTGCCCGTTGTTAAGTTATGAGCCGATGAGGATACACAAGTTGTAATACCCTTAACCGTGTCAATCGTAGTTCTTAGTTGTGCTGGCTGAGTATAATCCCCTTCTGCCACCCGAGTAAACGTGGGGTAAATCTTTGAGTTACCAGTAACCGTATATGATTCTGTCCCGGATGTTCCCACGTTGTAAGTAAAGCCTGTATCCGTTGTACTTATTACTTCAAATTGACCATTTGGATTAATAGTTCCTTCGGCAACATCACGTATTTCTACCATGTCTCCGTCAACTAACCCGTGTTTTAAAAATGTTGTCACATCGACTGTCGTGCTTGCCGTCTGAGATATTTCCTTAATGGTAACCGGATCAAAAAACTTTTTGTTTTCAAGTGCAATCTGACTGTCGCGAAAAATAAACAATCGGTTAAATGCTTGAAGCATATCCGATCCCTGAAGAACGGATTCTCCGTCAGGAAATTTCATTTCAAATGTTTCTTGATTTGACAACTTTAAAACTAGTGCTGACAAATTAGTTGATACTACAATATATTCTCCATCTTTAGCAACATCGGGGTTACTGTAATCAGTTCCAGCACGAACACCTGTAACTGCTCCTTCGGAAAGAATAGAAGTTCCCCCCGGCGAAGACAAGGGTTGGGTGCTCAGGACCTCTGTGACTGGGTCAAAGGGTAAAGTAAACGAAGTAATTAATCCCTGTGCAGGAGGATATGTATACGATCCTGTGCTACCAGTTATTCCTGAATCAAATTTAAATCTATTGGCACCACTGGCAACCGTAATCGTATAACTACCATTGATGTCAGGAAGGCTTGCTCTAAATACACCATTAATAACAACTTCATCTCCCACGGAAAATCCATGATTAGTTAAAGTAACTGTTACGATTCCGTCAGTAGCAATAGAAACTCCTTCCATTGCTTGAGGCAAATTACCTATAGTTGTTGAGCCTTTTTCTGCGGCAGTAGGCAAACGGAATACGGCTGATCCTGTTACGAACGGGACATTTAAAACATTGACCCCCTTGCGAACTTGCCACTCTCCGTTCAAATCAAGGCGACCATTTTTTGATTCAGCTAAAACTCCCGGCTTTAATTGGTCAGGGCGGACACGATTATTAAACCCAGAGAATCCAATCTCTAGGTCTTCTTTCATTTGGTCGTCCTCACGACCGTAGGATCTATATCTTCCGGGCATTAGCAGTTCCAAGCCTTGCGGCTCCAATAGTTAGCTGACAACTTATTTGATTTACCTTTGATCCCTCCGCTTCTTGCACAGTAGCTTTTCTTCCGTGCCGGACGGTTTTTCTTTATGGTCATGTTAGCATCACCAAACCTGACAACTTTTTCTTTACCTCCTTGGCAAGCCTTGACGACAAACTTCTTCCCGCCTTGCACGTCTCTGCGAGGTGAGTTGCATTTCATTTTACTTTTATTTATTGCCACGTTTTACTTTTGCTTTAGGGGTGTTACTTACAAATTGTTTTCCTTTTGCTCCGGCTTTCTTTTTCTTTCTTGCCGTAGCGGCTCTTTCTGATTTTGATAAGCTCTTAGCTTTAGCCATCGGAAGGCAACGGTCGGGATTCTTTTTGTTCTTAGACGTTCCGCAAGGTCCCTTAATCGATCCATCGATTCCAATCCTAACCCAGTTTTGTTGTCTCCACTTTTTAAGCTCACCCATTATTTCTTTCGTTTTTTCTTGCCCTTGGCATAGTTCGGATCCTTGCAATACTTTGATGCCGCCATGTTAGCATAAGCACTAGGATACTTATCAAAAGTCCTACGTGCCCAAGCTATTCCTTTTTTTACAAATCTTAGCCATTAGCACTTACCACGTTTCATTTTCTTCTTGGCTGGTGGTCTTCCTCGCTTTGTTCCGTATGTTCCTTTTCCTTGTGGCATAATATTATTTTTTTCTTTTGTTGTGAAAATCAAAGAGGACTTTTACTTTTTCCGTAAGAGCTTCTAGGTTGTAGTGCATTCTAGCTAGCACTATAATTAATGTAATGATTCCAATTAAAACTGGAGTGATGGATGATATGACTTGAAAAAACTCATTCATTTAACTTGAGATGATCCGAAGTAAAAGCCAACAATAGCTAGTGCTGTCTGGCGAACCTCCGGTAGAATTACAAAGCCCTGCACGGTGTCCCATTTGAGGGTCTTGAATAGCCCTAGAAAGCCGTTTGTTTCCCTAGCTACACTTACCCCTACGTCAGTCCAAGCAAAGACGAATGGAGCTATTACAATGGCAAAGAACGTTATCGCTACTAATGCCCGGCGAACCCATACACCACCACGGGCAGATGCCTTGTCCGCAGACAGGTCCGCAACGTTTTGACGTTGGATCATTGCCTCAAGGGCACGACCCTGTGCTTCGGCTTGAGTGGCTATAAGTTTCATTATAAATCCTGAAACACTACCGCCTAGCATCGCCAATAGTTCTATTGTCATTTGTTCATTCCTTTCCATATTTTAATAATGGATGATACCATGTATCCAAGTGTAGCCAAGCCTACGAGGAGGCTGACGAATGCATTAATTTCTTGAAGTCCAAGTGTAGCCAAAAAACCTCCGGTTCCTATAAATGATTTTGTAAATATTTCTTCCATAATTAATTCAATGCGGGTAGATTAACTGTCCATCCTGCCGCTACTAGTGTGTCCTTGTCGGCTAATCCTGCTGATGTAGGGTAGCCATTGCTTCCACTTATGTCTATAATGTTTGGGCTAGTTGTGCCGGCATTAGCAAAGGCATTTAATATTTTATCAATCTCGACTGTGGATAGTTGACAATTACTTGCATAGAATCTTGACAATTTATTTGTTACATCGAAGTCAGATGCTAGGCTAAGGTCGTTTTTAAATCCACGATTCCAAGGTTCGCCTGCACCAACGTGATAAAATGTTAAAGCTGTAGCACCGGAAAGATTTGGTATTTCACCGGTTAACATAATCTTGGGATAAATCCTTGAGTATGTTTGCCCATTGTCCTGACCGTATGCTAGGTATGCCTCAATGTTAGTATTACTACTTATATCGTGTATACTTCCTTCAAATGCATTGCCTTGAACTTGATACTTTTTTGTTCTAGGATCTACGGCTGGCAGTTCTCCGGTAAATTTATTACCCTGAATAAACACATTGACAGAAGTAATGTTTGAGGGGAATGCCCCGGGAATAGAATTACCTTTAAGGTTAAACGTTTGGTAATGTCTAGATGCTCCCCTGTTCCATTTTGGCATTGGTTGATTTATGCCTAGATTTTGCAATTTAAGGTTAGAGGAAGAAAAAGTTACTGCATCCCAATAAAACTCTAGTCCGTTTAAATTTTTTATAGAACTGGCACCATCCTCAGTATTTACTCCAAAGTTAAATGAACCGCCCGTAGTTACGGAAAATACAGTGCCTGCCGGGACACTGCTAGTGTCATAGGTTTTAGAAACTACACCAGAAACACTACCCGAACTGCTTGTTCCGTCACCAAAATAAACTAGCTCGGGACCGCCTCTAGTAAAAGAAAAGGACTCAGAGTCAGCACCACTTGTTACAAAAGAAAACAATCTTAATCTAAAAGGATCAGGAGTTGGTAGATCACCTGTATCAATAAGACCTGCCCCTATGTCCCCAAGGGATCCGTGCCTTGCCCCAAATGTTTGAAGATCAGGTCCGGATAGTAAACTAATTTGAGATGATTCCATCTACGATGACATTTCTGTTCCGTATACAATAGCAGTGCCACTAGCGGCAATAAAGCTAGCAACTCGTGCGGCTTGAATGCTTAAAGAATATGCACGTCCGGCATACAACTTGTGACCGTTTGCTGTGCTTGGAGTAGATCCATCGAGTGTCATAAAGACATCTGCTGTTTGAACGTCAAATGAAATAACATTAGTAGATGGATCAAAGGCTCCGAACTCAACTGCGGTACCGGATGTTACGGATAAACGTTGGGCACTGGCACCTTGTGTTGGGCTGAGGTATAGATTTGTAACAAATGAATTAGCCATTATCTTGATTGTGTTGAAACATAAGTAGTAAACTTACGTCGAATTGTATTATTGTTTGAGATTATATCGAGCTTCTCTAGCTCGTTTGCTAGGTAAGAGGTTGCTTTATTTTCTTCGTCCATTGCCTTACTGGTCTGTCCGTCCATGCGAAGGAAGTCAGCATAAGTAGCATGAGCCGCGAAATAGAAAAATTCTTCAGGAATATCTGTTGAATCTTTTGTAAAATCAGAAAATGATTTCTTGTAGGTTACATAAACTGAATCGTCAGTTGTGCTACCTAGGTTCATTACGTGAGCACCGTTCGCATCAACATAAAAGTTATACTCCATAGTTCCTGAATTAAGAAACGGCTGGTCACGATGAATACGTTGAAACTCAGATATAGTATCCTTGGAAGGACTTGTCTGTGCAAAGGGGACAACTTGGTCACTTGATATGGTTCTTTTTTCTCCTACGATAATGTAAGGTGTCCACATCTGAGAAGCACTGTAAGCCTCATACAGCCTGCGATTAGCCAGACGTAGGATGTCATTTTCTTCACTGGGGGTAAATGAATCTACCCCGGCTAAGGACCGGACTAGTTCAAATAAATCTGAATACTTTTTGGGTGTAGCCATTAGACTTTATTGGGAGCAAGCTCAGGCATTTCCTTTTGGAAAAACTTTAAAAATTCTTTGCTGTGCACTTCTTCAGTTCCGTATTGTTGGACTAATCTAAAGTATTCACGAGCAGGTATAGTTGCGATGCATTTACCAAGCACCGGGTGAGTCTTCCCGACATTGGAGTGTGCCTCTTCTTTGGCAACATCAACACGTTCTTTCTCTGTTTGAACTTCATTGACCAAGTATTTGTCAACGTATTCGTTTAATTCTGTACTTATTTGTTCTGACATATGTGTAGATAAAAAGAAGCTCCCTGCCCCAGATGGGGCAAGGAGACTTCGGATTGAATTAGTCGATCTGAGTGATCTTACCGTGAGCTTGAGGATGGTATACACCAAGTCCAAGAACACAATCAACGTAGCCACGTTCGCCACCACCTTGATTAGGCAGACGAGTTGAACCCATTGGGATCAGTTCGTGGATGCCGTAGTACTCAGGGTTAACCAAGTATCCAGTAGCAGTAGTTGTAGTACCAGTCGAAGCAGGCATACAAGCTGGGTTACCGTTGATGATGCTTACGATGCCGTGATCACTTTGGTAAAGCTCAACTGACAACTTGATTGTGGAAGAACCACCATCATAGTTAACCGAACGAACTGAATCAGAGAGAAGTCCACCGACACGAGCAAAATCAGAGATTACACGACGAAGACCTGTGTCAGCAACAAGAGTCAAGCTATCTACGTTGCCTGTTTGGCGGTAGATGCTGGAGATCAAGTCATTAAACTTAGCTTCGTTGAATCCAGTTGTAGCATAGATGCTAGAATCGGGAGTCTCAAATCCAGCAGGAACTAGACCTGTGGCAGGAGTGTCATCGATGAAAGCACCAAGACCAGCGGTAAGGTAAGGGTTTGCACCGCTACCAACTTGTTTGTCTTGAGCACCACAAAGAGTAAGCTCGATGTCACGTTTTAGTTCACGGATTGACTTAGCTTCAGCCTCAGCAAGTTTAGCAGGACCAACAGAATCAGTAGCCTCTTGGAGGTCGGATACCATGTAGTCACGGCGGAACTTTTGAACGTAGTTAGAAGTACGTTCACGAGCGGCGAATGCATCAGTGAATGTTCCAACGTCAACACCTTCGACAACACCTGTGGCGGCTGGATCGTCCAGCTTGTCAAGTGTCCACTCGAAGTTAACGTTACTAGCTTTTTTGCGAGAACCGCCGGAGAGAACTGGAGTCTCTTCGGGAGCAAGGATAGACAGGATGTCGGTTAAGTCTTCACGATTGGAAGAAGCCGATCCCGGTTGAGTTGTGAATGTATTTGAAAAATTAGCCATTTTATTAAATGTTTATTGATTAGATAACTGAAGGGTTCGTAGACGAATGAAATCACTTTTGTTTCCGCTATCACGGAATTGTTGACTTATTGCTTTGATGTTTTGAGCCTTCTTAGATGTTGAACGATCTGATACCGATGCCGAGGGAATGCCGCTTTTAGGAGGATTCATGGATCCAACTGGCTTCCTTGCATACAAACTATTTGCCGCATGAGCAATTAGGTATGGTAGTTGTGCGGAGACTTCCGGTAGCACTGATTCAAGTTTTTGCAAACGAGGATCTTGTAACATAGCCTGATACTTTTGGTTAACGTCATTGCTGTCGTCATCCATCCACGTCAATTCTTTTTTAGCTTGTTCAGCAAATGCAGATTTTAATTGCACTGACTGAGCTTGCTCTTGAAGTTGACGTAGGCGATCAGGTAGAAACGTATCCTTTGTTTTACGTGCATTACGTAAAGTCTGACGGACTTGAGCTTTAGTAAGCTCTTGACCATTGGCTTCAGTAACAACGTCTTCAGGTCCGTAACCATCGCTATTAAAAATAAGATCTTCTGCCCATTCGATTACCTGATCCATTTCTTGTGACTTGCCTTGCAGTTCTTCAACTGTATTCAAATCATTGAAAGGATTGTCTTCGATTGGCTTCTTTGTATTAAGAGGATCTTCAGCTTGCATCTCTGACTTTAAACGAGCAAGCTCTTCTTCGGCTTGTTTACGTTTAGCTGTCAGTTCTCCAAACCTAGCAACGGCACGACTCCCTAACTTTTCAGCTAGTTCCCGTAATTCGTCTTCGGACATATCGTCCATATTCATCTGAGAAAGAACATCATCAGCAGATTCTTCTCCGGTTTGTTCAACCGTTTCTGTTTCTGCATCAACAACTAGGGGTTCTTCTTCAACTGCTTCAGGAGCTACTTCCTCTGTTTGTTGAGTAGCAACTTCTTCTTCAGTTGGGATTCCTCCCAAGCGAGCTTGAGCGAACTCAGCTACACTGATATTTGTACTGTCCACTGAACTTGCGGCTTCAGCGATCTCCGTATTTGATTCGTCTGTCATAATTACCCACTCCTTAACGGCGAGCGATGCCGATGGTTTTTATTATATCACACTTAATTTCTATGCTTCTCAATAAGAGAATCATAATCAACCATGTGTAAAATTTGATCATATGACAACAGTCTACCACTAATCTGTTGTATATTGTCTGAGTTAGCAAGGTGCAGTTCTTCGATGCACTCTTCTCTCATTGTTAAAACAAATCCCATGAAACGAGCAAATGCCTCGTATTGAGATAGTGTTTCTAAATCTGCTTGTATGTTAGTAGCTGGACTCGTTTGCATTTTGTGTATTTACGTTGCCGACTTCTGCCGGAGATGTTCCGATACGTCCGATCTGTGCATTCTCTGCTTGTTGCATTTGGAAGGTATACTGACCCATATACTTTTCTAAACGTTGAGCAAACATTTGATCTTGTTGTAAGCGACCAGCTACATCTTCTTGCTGTGAATATTCTTGGATTAATTGGACTGCGGTTTGACCGCCATTGGGTCGAGCCGGCATTTCAATACCTGCAAAGATCTTAGCCAAGTCATCGGTAACTCCACGAATAACTTCGTCTTGAGCAACTTGAGGCGACTGAAGTATACCGTCCGCTAGCACCGGATCAATCGATGATGCGATTGCCGTAAGTAAGTTATCTACATTCATTAGACCGTTGCGATCATACTGAAGCATACCAAGCATTCCTTGTAATTTTTGTGCCTGTGCTTCTGGATCCGTAGTCAATACATCATAATTAATCATGATGTCAAAACTTTCATTTGGATCTCCCTTAACCATTTGAACTGACTCAGGGACACCGGTAACCCGGAAGAATGTGCTATCAGGTCCAAATCGTTGGTAGCATTTGAATGCCATACGTAGAACCTTAGCGGTATGCTGAAGAAACTTATCGACCAAGAATTGCTTGCGAACACCGCTAATTTGACTGGTTTCATCCAATCCGCACAAGCGATCAGCCTGAGCCTGTTGGGTTTGCTCCATTTCGATGGACCCGGTAGGCGGTGGCGGAGTAGGTGCAAAGTCAATATCCCCCTTGCGACGATAAGGAATGTAACGACCGGGACCCCAATCAGTTGGTGCCTGACCCACTGGATGAATGATCGGTGGCATTGTAGCAATGCTGTTCCGGTCAATACGTGAATCACGTTCGATCTTAATTTGGTTTTGAATACCACGAAGGATCTGAGGAAAGGTCATCGTATCATACATACGTTTGCTGTCCTCAGATAAACGTGTGACTACCACTGGGTAGTCCTCGTATCCGTTAAGTAATTCAAACTTAGCAAAGCCGGGAATGTCTCCGTCTCCGCTAAACTCTCTGTGAAAGACTGTGCAATATATTCCTTGTGCCCCATCGTCCGGATCTACCAAACGTTGATAGCCATAGATAATTTCAATTAACTCATCTTGCTGATCAGTGTTATCAGTAAAGATCATGCTACGATTTTCATCTCGGTCACGATCAACCATAACGTCAGTAGATCCACGATACCTTTCAATGACGTGCTGAACAAAGTCAGCATCCCATCCGTCCGTTAGAACTTTACCTTCTAGTTCTTGTGCTGTGTATGATGTCCGCCAAAAGCAATAAGGTGCTCGTTGCGGATCAGTAACATAACTCGGGAAAAAGAAATCTCCGTCAGGGGAAAGTGTTTTTATTTCGGGTGCATCTACTAAACGGCGGATCAAAGGTAGAACCGTTTCGCTAGTGTTGCGAAGTTCTTTGATAGCTTTTTTTGCTGTTTTAATATTGATACCATCAAACGTAGTCTCAACAAAAGCGGCGAGTTCGTCATCGTTACCCCCATCAAGGATGGAGCGATAGATCTCTGGGTTCATTTGTCCTATCTGATCCATAGTTACAGTTTGTTTAAACCGGGTATCTTCCCGATTCCAACCTACGTATGTAACCATTAAACCTCGTTCTAGCAGATAGTTAGCACCTAGTTCCATTTCTTCGGCGAACCGATTGATGTAACCACTTGTAACCATCCAACGGAGAAAGTTTGAAACGACTTTTGAACGTCCGATGTCATTGATCTCAACGGGGAATGCCCGGATGTTTGCACGGTTAAGTGCTGACATAAACAAAGATACTAAACGTGTAATACGTTCGTCAATAGTATGGGACTCCATGTCGGATGCCCCATCCCAAGGGAAGGCATCTGCTCCATGCTTCCTAAGATCCCGGGACTTACCGTTCCAGAAATTGCGGCGGTCATCATAAGATGTGCGGCACACATCGAAGTATGGTTCTAACTCAACTACCGTCTGGTCGTAAGCACGGCGGAGAGCATTGACGTTTGGTTCATCCCCAACGTATGTTAAGGATTCAAAAATATCTTCGTTCTGCATTTAGTTTTTTTCTAACGGTTGTGATGACCTGATGGACATAGCCCTTATTCACCCCGATTTTATCACACAAATCTAAAGGTTTCATAGGTATGTTTTCTTGGTTGTTACAATACCTCTGTAGTATCTCCCAAGATAGCAACCGGTCAACCTGTTGATCAATAAATTCCGGATCAAGAGTTATGTCTTGTTGGGATGTATCTGTAGCTGGATCCTGCATTGTCTGTGATTTCTTCTACCTTAATTGTTTTACCATTTAGTTTGCCCTTGAACCTACGTGGCACAACTACCGGAACTCGTTTGTTTAGTTCATTTAAATAAACATAAACGTAGTTAGGGTTAGGTGCTTGAGTTAATACCTTGCCCACGTAGTAGTTAGGAATTAGCTCTGGTGCCTCTAGTTTATCTTTAACTATACTGACCGCATCCTCGGTTAACCAAGTGTTTTTACCCTTGCCGCTAATATCATCTTCGGAAACATTCTCCTCAATGATAGTAGAGATAGTTAAAAAATCTACCTCTAGTTCTTCTGCTAGTGATGTTGCTTTTGTCTTAGCCATTTAATATCCTCCTGTTGTTTTTTGTGTTACCTTCATGTCTTTGTTGGTAACGTGGTCCGGACCTTCGCCTCGGTTAGCCATACGTAAATAACGAATCACGTCAAAGAAATCCTTCAGTGGTTCGTCAGCTTTTCCGTTAGCATTGTAGTTAATTAAACTGTCAATCAAGTTGCCGCATCGCTCGTGAATGTAGCAACGAGGTTTATTCATTTCATCGATGCTAGCATTGGGATTATAACTGAACCAATCGTCCAATGCACTGATGCCCATGTCCTGTGTCCTGCCATCTGATGGGACAAAGACTAAGCCATGATCGTAAAATGTAGTAAATAAGTCGTCATTATTCTCGTTTTCCCGGGCAAAATAACGTGAATCTCCTATCCTTTCAAAGACTTCTACCCCGTGTGATTCCTCTATTCCTAGGAATAAATCGGTGTATCCTTGCACATCGTAGCCTATTTTCTTTGATGCTGGTCCACGTTTCCACTTGGGATCCCCGAACATTGCCCACTCCCCGTATGCATCCCGGTCCGGGAACTCATCAAAGATGTATATCTCCCCGGCTTCGTTGACTGCCGCCCAGATAGCTACACTGTTTCGGGCACCTGCCGGATCCATTACCATATAAATTGTGTAGTCATCGTCATTGATGTCCGGGAACTTCATTCCGTATTTGTTTGGAATGTCGCCAAGAACATTTACCTCAGTCGAGAACAGCGGTAGCAGTGATGTCATTGACTTCACCGGTACACCGTAAGCACGAACTAGGATCTCTTCGTCCGGGCGACCCTTGAGATCTTTGCTTAGACGTTTGTAACCCCCGAATGGATTCTCATCTGAGTGCAGGTAAACGATGCCGGCATCCCGGTTGGGACTATACTGCCGGATTGGTAGCTGGCGGTTCTTTAATAGACTCGCTTCGCGAGTCTCTAGTGTTTCTGCATTGGTGCAATACTCGCTAATGAAAGGTGTGAACCCATCGATAGGAGTAAACCCCAGTATCATCTTTGAATTAAATGTAGCTAAACGGAAACGAAGTGTGTTAACCAAAGCCGCATCACCAAGGTATTCGTCTAGCCATGCCCCCATGTTCAGGTTGTCTGGCTTAGAAGGGAACCCGAATTGCATACCCTCTAGGATGGTTTGGTTATTTGAGAACTGTGTGTAAGTCTTGAAGTCAACCCGGGTCCGGGTATCCGGAAAGATAAACGAGCTTCCGGTAAATCCATTTTGCATAGAGAAGTTAATGTATCCCTCCGTGCTCTTGGTCTTCTTCCGGAACTCCTTGGGCATCATCTCCCACATGGCGGCTTGCTGAACCTTGACAGAGGTATCCGCATTCTGTGAGAAACAAACTATGTGACCGTTCATGTTCTCCATGACAGCCTGCATAATTATCTTTGCACACCCTGTAGTCTTCCCGGATCTGTTACCCCCTAGTGTAAGGACCTCGTTGTATTCGTTTAGTCCGTTCCGGATCCTGCCCCAGCCGTCTAAGTCAAAGCCGTAGCGAACCGGATCGTTGGTGGCGGCTTCAATCCTGCCCTCGTGAGCACGGTGCAGATCCTCAAGTAGCTTAGGATCTTTATTTGCTAAGAGGAGAATCTCTTCGTCACTAGGGGCATCTAGTATCGGGTGCGGGGTAAACTCAATCATTCTTCTTCCTCGTCCTCCTCTACCCACTCGAAGTCAAAGTCATCTACATCTAGTTCGTCCCGGACTTCCCTCATTAGCATCTTGCCTATTGGCAAGTTAGTGAAGTCATAATACAAATCCCCGTCATCATTCATTACTATGAACATATAGTTCGGGAAGTGCTCGGATAAGATAGCCCGAACCTTCTCGTGTATATCCTCATGGTATTCTGAGTTAATCGACATCAATCACTTCCGCTTCTTTTAGTTTCCGGATTCGGTCCTCTGCCGCCTTGGCGGTAGCCTCGTAGTCCTCTTGGGTGTATACTTTCCGGTCCTCGGTGATATTGGTTGCCTCACCCCGGGCGGTCAGTGCTTCCCGTGCGGCATTAGCTTTAGCTATTGAAAGTTCTTTAAGATCCCGGAACGTAGCTTCTAGCTCCCCGGATTCGAGCCGGTCCCGGACTACCTCAATGAGGTCCTCCTCTAGGCTGGACATATCTAAGTAGTTCTTGGCGGCTATCTTCCCGGATAGTTCCCGGAACTTACCTATGTGATCTGCATAGTCCGTAAGCACTGAGATGACAGTATGTCTATCGAAGCCATACTTCCTAACTAACCGTGTCTGACTAGATCCTGTGGCATACAGGTATAGCATCTTAGCTACCCGTTCCGGAGCAAACCTACTTAGACTATTCAGCTTATCTAACTCCTTCTGTTCAGATATGTCCTGAATGGACGTGGTTATCTCCTGCATTAACTGTTCCTTCTCATCCATCTTATTTCAACTATTTCTTAGTAGCACTTAGGTGTCAAGTATATTATATGATACAATACACCTGTGGTACATAAGAAACCTTTCTGCCGTAGGCGAGAAAGGGAATGAGGATCAAGAGAACTCCTTATGTATCACCTGATTGATCAGGGCTGTCAAGTCCAAAATCCTATGAGGAGCATATTTTTTTATAGCCATGTTTATGTATATAGAGAGATGTCGTCGCAAAAAGTTTTGACCCCCTCCCCCCATGTCGCCGTAATGAGACTGAGACTCAATATCAACAGGCACCGAACTCCAAATGAGACAGGGTCGCAAAAAGTCGGGCTGTAGTTTTAATGAGACTGGGACTCAGTAGCAACTAAGAATCATTCTAATGTTCCACGTGGAACAAAATATTTCTCTCATAAAGAAAGTATTACGGGGGTGAATTTGGAATGAGACTGACTCTCAATAACCCTTGATGCGACTGAATCTCAACAGGTGGGGCTTGCCCTGTATGGTCGCCTGTGAGCCTTCGAGAGGTAGGGTGCCATTTGAAAATCGGACGGCTTAGAGGGGCATTTACGGCTCACTACGGGCTATACGATCTTACGTAAGTCGTTGATAAAAGTCATAAGTCGTTGATACCAATTCTGTAAGTCATTGATAAAATACTCAGAAAACGGGATCAAATGGATATTCAGTTTCATTATTTTACACTTGACGTTCAAAACTAGTGATATACGATTCACAACTTATTCACTATTATGTTCCCATCGTTTAATTCTAACCTACTAAATAACCTACTAAATATGAGCACTAAAAAAGCAAAGATCGATCTTCACGAAACTATCACAAACCGCTTCATTGAAGCACTAAACAAGGGCACTAATCCTTGGACCAAGCCTTGGAAAAGCAACGGGGCAGGCGGTGCCATGACGGGGCAATTTCCCGTTAATGTCTCAAGCGGTAAACAGTATCAAGGCATCAATACTTTGATGCTGTGGATGGAAGCCAATGCAAAGGGCTATCAGTCCACTACATGGGGCACCTTCAAGCAATGGAAAGACAAGGGGGGCATGGTTCAAAAAGGTGAGAAGGGCACACCCGTGGTCTACTGGGGGGTGCTATTTTTCGAGCACGGTGCAGGTGGTAAACTGGGCAAGAAGCTCATACCTAACAAGCCTCACAGCATAAAGACACTCGAGGCTATGGCTCGAGCAGGTAAGATTAAGAAAGTAATGTATGAGAAATACTCGACCGCCTTCAATCAAGATCAGACTGATCTCAAAGAGGAAGTCGAGCAGGTGCCTGCTGTGACCGAATCAGTAGAGGGCGGTGACACACCCGAATTTAAAGCCTGTCTTGAGACAGTCAAAGCATGGGTAGGC
>Ga0181390_1000414_pt1 | contig 19182 bp, 28 predicted proteins | sample 13SPOviralmetaG_FD_130085 | JGI IMG/M metagenome (GOLD analysis project Ga0181390, IMG submission 130085) | Marine viral communities from the oligotrophic San Pedro Time Series (SPOT) site, San Pedro Channel, CA, USA - 13 SPOT_SRF_2010-07-21 | ecosystem: Environmental > Aquatic > Marine > Strait...
AAAAAGATTCTCCACACCAGAGGGTGCAGTCGCAGGCCTTATCGATTTACTCATGTGGCCAGTAAACGCAGCAGTTAATTTCGTCAGAAAGATGTTTGGTTGGTCAGATGATGATGCGCCTGCATTTAGTGTAGGAGATTTTGTCGTAGAAACTTTTGGAAAAATCGTTGATTGGTTTAAAAAGTTACCAGAACGCATAATGTTAACCATTAGAGAATTTACTACGGCCGCAATCGCTGGTATGAAACTTGATTTCATGAATTTAGTAGATATGTTGAAAAGTATTCCAGCAAAAATCAAACTATATGTACGTAGTCTCTTACCCAGAGGGTTAGGTGGAATAAGTGACGCAGAATACGAAAAAAAATTGGCGGAAATAAATACACCCGACGAAGCACGACTTGCAGAAAGACAGGCAATCGTTGATGAGTTAAGGAAAGATCTCGCGAATATTGCATCAGAACGAGAAGCTCTGAACGCACCAGCCAATAATGTTGATAATAGTGATAAGAGTACTACTACCGTTATCAATGCAGAAGAAGCAGTAAACGTTGAAGCGTTTGGTTGATAGAAAAAGGGAGACCGTGAAGTCTCCCTTTAATTATTAATTAGTCAGCGTTTGCCAACTTAGCAAAGTAAGACATAGTGTCTTCTTTGTCATCGTTACCCTCAGATATCGCAGTCATAGTTTGTTCTTCGATAGTCTGTGGAGGTGTTTCACTCATAGGAGTTGGTTCCACCTGTGGAGTCATCTTGACCTCATCACGTATAGGCATTGCGTCAACCAAACCAAGAACACTATTCATCTTGGTCTTCAGTTCACTGTATGATTTGTAGAACTTAGGATCAGTGTATTCTCCTAGATCATGCATAGAGTTATAGACACCTTCCAATTTGGATTCGTCATCACTCACTGCGGTACGATTCGCAAACTCGGACTTATCATAGTTACGATAACCCTCGACTTGACGGATCTTGATCTTGAAGTCTGCACCTTCCCACATATCAAATGGTTGATACGGTTCTTCATCTGCAAACTGTGGTTGCATTGCATCCATTAGTTTGTCGAAGATTTTCTTACCGTACTGGTACATGAATACCTTGCCTTCATTGGCAGGGTTGCCTGGATCTGAGACAACAAGGATATTAGAGACATAGTGTAACCTACGTTTCTGACGCCTTGCAGTTTCTTTGTCCTCATCGATACCTGAGTTCCATAGTTTGGAATTCAGTTCACCGACTGGATCTTCTTGTCCAATCGAAGTGAGTGATCGTTCGATATACCACTTACCTGTTGAACCTTTGAACCCATGATCCCAATACCGTACCCAAGGAAGTTCTTGACCCTCTGAGGCTGGTAGGAATCGAATGACCGCATAACCATTGCCTGCCTTATCGACAGTTGGTTTCCAAATGCGTTCATCTGTGTAAGATTTTTTTTCTCCACCACCTGATGCGTTTGCCGCATCCAGAAGTTTTGAGATTGTGTCTTTGTTTCGTTTTAGATCTGCGAATGACATATGCATTCTCCTTTGTATTTGCTGAAATATGAAATAATATTATACCACAGTATTACTGTAATGTACAGAGTATTTATAAACTTTTTTAATCGAAAGATAATTGATTACCGCCTGGTAGTAAATTCAAAGTCACTGCCTCACCAGCAATCTTATCTTTTATGATGACAGATATAAACTTTCGAACGTCCAGTGGATCGATATCGTTTTCACTACAAAGATGAATCACTGCATCCATGTATGACATCTGTTTATCAACAACTGTCTGTTCGACCATTGTTGCAAACTTTGTTTTAGTTAGAAAATTTTTATCGTCTGCTGAATCTATCATCTATCAAATACCCTCAATAATATTGTGTCATTGTTTATACGGCCATTACAAGAATTTGTTTTGGTCGTTAGTGTAGTCCACCATTTTCCAATGGCAGTTGGGGTTTTAGTCAAGACCATGTTTAGACCTTCATCTGGTTTACGCAATTTGGTCTGTCTGGATTTTACTTTATCCCATCCCTGTAAAGTTGTTCCTTTCATCTGGAACCCCTTTGGCGATTCTGTCAAGTACTCACTGACAGTTCTCGTTTTTGTATTGAAAACATAAAGTCGCACAGACCCAATGATTGACATTGGATTGATCGACGTGAGTTTAAACTCATCTGATGTTTTCGCATACTGCAATTTGGCAACTTGCCTGTCGGCAGTTCTCACTCTTGGAGTTCGGATTGCACGTGTTGCCTTCTTTGCGAGTATATATTTCTTTGCATCACCAACAAGTTCACGCATGAACTCGTAGTATGCTTTACGTTGTTTTACTGATAGGTGATCATACGCCTCTATAAGATCTGGGGTTTTCTTTTCAACCAGTTCTCGCAGTTCGTCTAGAATGCGTTCGTAATAATCGAACACTGTTCTTGCACTGACTGCGGATAAGGATACAAGAGTCATCTCATTGTACATGTTAAACTTTGGGTGGTTAGGCCACAGATCGATAACGTATTCAACCTCTGCAAAAAACTTATCGGTTTTCTGTTTCATCAACTCATGTGGAGTCTTGATAAGTCTGTCAGTAGGTTTGGCAGATTCGACTACCTTTTTCTCTGCACCTTCTTTGAGTTCTTCATAGAACGATTGCATTGTTCTATCGAAGTCATAACCTTTCGGCATTGGAAGATTCTGTTGTTTCCATAGAATGACTGTCGCAGGCAATGCGTTGAAGTGATAGAAATAGTCTGGTGCATTCAACATTAGTTTTAGTTCATCACCAGAAAAGTCTTGTCGTATTTGATTACGTATAACACCGGCCACGTCCTTTCGATCTGTCTCCGTTCGAAGATAGTTATTCAGATCATTAAAAGTTGTGTATGGGGCGGCCGCGATACCAGTCTTGGCTGGCGCCTTCCGCATTTTACGTTTTGCCATTATTACTCCTTGAGGGGTATCAGTTCCAGTTCACCATCTGGTAGACGTTTGTATTTTACATACCCCTCTTTACACAGATAGTTTATAGTTTGTTCTGCCGCTTGATCAAGGAAGTGATTCTTCCAATGTGAATAGGACAGTCCATAGGCAGCAGCGAAGATGCCACCGCCTATGAGTGTAGTTAAGAGTATCGCACTATCAATCATTGCCGTAGCCCAAATTGTCCTCGACCATAATAAAACTCTCAACATTTCTAACTCGGAAAGATCTCCAACCATTTGCGTCCAAATCCCAAACGGATAGAACCTCGTAGTTTAGTTCCCGAATTTTTTTCTGCGACATTGGATCTTCCTTTGTCGCCTTTGGAAGCGCCCACTCTTGAAGAGTACAACGCATCACTCGCGTGTCACCATTTACTTTGGTGAATGCAACCTTTGCAGATTTACTTTCAAGAAGACGTTTATATTCTTCCCATTTCCACCTGACTTGCATGTTGCTCATTTCTGAGTCTGACCATGCATCGATGTCATCTTGACTAATCATATTAATCCCAATCATTATCAAAGCGAGTTGTTTCTCGCATAGTTTCACCATAATACTCGTTTGCATATTTAGACGCATCAGTCCAGTGATTGATGTTTGTCTCGTTCTTAGGAACTTGTGCAAACTCGCGTTGAACAGGATTACGCTTGAGATGACGAGTAATCGCCTTGCGTTTTTCCTTGATCTTTGCGACACGTTTTTGACGGGCCGCAATTTCTTTAATCAATCCTAGACGTTCTAGGAATTGGTTATCTGTAAATTCACTCATACTTTCACCTCATAAGGTTTGTTCCATTGACCGACATTGATGTCGATATAATACGCACGATCAAAATAGTCGATCATAATGTCTGAGTTGTTATACCAAGCAACAGACTGAGAACCGACGCCTTTCATAGCCGCAACAAGTTCGTCGTAGAATTTGGCAATCTTAGACTCACCAACTTCTTCCATCCATTCTGACATATAGTTCTCATTCACTTGAATGTAGTTGTCATTGATATAGGGTTCGCTTCCACGACGTTTTGCATCTTCGATCCGATGTTTGTTTGATGCACCGATCAAATCTAGAATACCAGACTTGATGTTGACAACCAAACTACTATGGTGACGCACACCGATAGAACCTTTAAGACCGTATTTTTTCAATACTGCCTTGATCTGTGGCGCCAAGTCTTTTTTCATTTCTTGTGAAACATATGCCATTCGAGTGATTCCTTTTCTCTCTGATTACAATTAACAATACGATAGTTTGACTGATTCGTCAAGAGTTATTTTCAAAATAAAACGATTTATTTTTAACTGTGACATTTATCACACACTCTGCAATAGGTATAGAGTTGCTTCCTTTTCTTCAATCATCTCACGTATTTTTATCTTAGCCCAACCTTTTCCAGGCGACTTCTTACCCTTTTCTAGGGCGTGCAACTGTTCTTTGTATTGTGCAATCTCACGTTCGACATTCTCAATCTCTCCGCACATACTCATTTGATTCTCCTATCAATTAACTACATGCTTATTGTACCTGATTCGTTTAAGGTTGTCAAGTCTATTCGTATAAATAGTATGCAACCATAGAGGGATGTCATATCATGGATTTTCTAACTTTAGTAAAAGACGTTGGATTTCCAATTGCGGCAGCATGTGCGGGCGGTTTTTTTGTCTTCTTAACACTCAGATTTATTTTAGATGGTGTTTTAGACGATATCAAACAACAAAGAATGTTTGCAATGGCATTGGATAATAGAGTAAAAACGATGAACAATGAGATCATAAGGATTGATGTACAACTCTCAAATGCATTTGATTTAGAACCAGATCTATCTAGGATCGCAAGAGCAGACGGACAGATGGACGCCAGAAAAGACTGATGGAAGATTTAGCAACTGCAATAAACCAATATGGATTTCCCATTATAGCCGCATTCGGTTTAGGATACTTCATATATTATATCTGGACTTGGGTTACAACTTCAGTAGATCCCATTATTCAAGAGTCACATATGACTTTAATTGGGTTGATTGACAGAGTAAGAATGTTAGATAATGATCTAATAAGACTAAAACAAAAACTTGATATGATAGAACTATATCAAGACAAAGAAAAAGATAGACAACAAAAGTTGATAAGGACAAAAAAATAATGGTGTGGTTTATAAAAGCTTTGAATTGGATTAGTTTACCGACAATATTGATATTTATTGTTGGGTGTTCACTAGTGGCCAACTATGCGAAAGGTGAGAGTCTTACATTTGAGTTTGGTAATCCTTCGTTCAGTGGACAAGGATTTAGTACTCATGCATTGAGTATTTCTCAACTTGAATATAATAGAAAAAAAGAAGTAGAAGATGATATTGCATCTGCACAGGCAAAGGCAGAACGTGAAGAGGCGAACAGTATTCTAAACAAGTTCTTAAACAACGTCGAGTCGAGAATATATGCACAGTTGTCCAAACAGTTAGTTGATAATATGTTTGGTATATGTGACCCTGGCGTGACAGAATGTGAGACCGCCGATAGTGGAGTTGCTACAGTAGAGGGTGCAGAGATTAGTTGGGTGAGAGACAATACTCTTGGTACTATCACGTTGAATATTGTAAGTGAAGATGGGTCAACAACGACAATTACTGTGCCAATAGATGGGTTTGGGTTCTGATGGAAGGTATAGGAATATTTTTATTGGTGATAACATTCATGTGTACTTTAACAGGATGTAATATGACTGCGAATGGTGTAGTAAACTCGCCTCCAACGATACAAGTGAATCCATTAAAAGACAAACTCAATAAAGTACCAGAATTAAAAGGAAATAAGATTACAGTCGCAGTATATAACTTTTCTGATATGACTGGTCAAAGAAAACCTAGTTCAAAGATGTCACAACTTAGTAGTGCGGTGTCACAAGGAACTCAGGTATGGGTAATAAAAGCATTACAAGACATTGGTAATGGTACATGGTTTAAAGTTGTCGAACGTGGTAACTTAGACGCATTGGTGAAGGAAAGACAGTTAATTCGAAGTACACGAGAAGTGTATGGAGAAAAGAATGTAACCCTCAAACCACTATTGTTTGCGGGCTTGATAGTTGAAGGTGGTATTGTGGGATACGATTCCAACACCGCCTCAGGTGGTTTAGGTGCTAGGTTTTTCGGTATCGGATCATCCACAGAGTATCGCGTAGATACAGTAACAGTTGCATTGAGAGTAGTAAGTGTCAGCACTGGCGAAGTTATGTTGAGTGTGGCCACAGAAAAATCAATTGCATCAATTGCCAATGGATCTAACGCATTCAAGTTTCTAGATATGGGAACTAAAGCTCTAGAACTAGAATATGGAACTAGTATAAACGAACCAGTGAACTATGCAACACGTGCCGCTATAGAACAGGCGGTTATAGAACTGGTGTACCAAGGGGCAAACAAAGAACTTTGGTCATTTCAAGGTAAGGTAAAATGAGAAAAATATTAACAACACTAATGTTTGTGATGGGATTCTCGACTGTATATGCAAATGACATTTATATTCAACAAGTAGGTACAGGAAACGGATTAGATTTGAGTATTACACAAGATGGTGTAAACAACGTTATGGGTACAAGTAGTGCAAAAGTTCTACTCAGTGGTGCAAACCATACGTGGACAGTAAGTCAAGTTGGTGGTGCAAACGTGATTGCCGCAGAAATACGTGGTAATACTTACACTGGTACTTGGGCAATAACTGGTAACTCAAACAACATATTATTTAAATGTGCAAGTGGAGTAACAAGTAAATGTGAAACCGCAACTGGTAACATTACTATAAACGGTAACTCATCTGACATCGATATTCTAATCGGTGAAAGTGCAGACGCCGCAACTGCAACACTTAACTTAACTATCGATGGTGATGCAAACGTTTTCAATGCAGATATCGATGGTAAATCTGCGGTTGTGACAGTTTCACTTGACAATCAACTTTCGTCAGGTAGTGATAAAGTAACAATGAACTTAACAATGGATGGTGACGGTGACACGAATGGACACACCGTAATATTAGATCACACTGGAGATGGTACAATTGATATCACTCAGTCTGGTGTAAATGACGCAATCGTAAGCATCATCGCAAGTGGCACTGGACATGATATTGACATTGTTCAGAGCGACTAGTTTATTACTACTTCTTCCAACTTTAGTATGGGGTGCGATTGGAGAAGTAACTGACCACAGTGGTAGTGGTGCGATAGAACGCGACGATGGGTTCGAGATCCTTGAAGTAGAGGACGAACTTGGTGTAGAATCTATGGATGTCGTCGTGACCGAAAAGGGTAAAGTAAGAATAGATTTTGTTGATGAGACAAGGGTTGACATAACAGAACACAGTCGTCTAGTCATTGATGACTTTGTTTACGACCCTGCCAGTGGAGAAGGTTCTCTAAGTCTGAAGGCAGGCCTAGGAACAATACGATATGCGAGTGGAAAAATTGCAAAGAATTCTCGACAACGTGTAAAGATTACTACACCTAGTGCCGTTGTCGGAGTACGTGGAACAGATTTCGCAATGATCGTTGATGAGATTGGTGGTAGTATGATTACACTACTTCCGTCTTGTGATACCAACGGTGATTGTATAGTAGGAGAAATATCTGTTACCTCTGACGTTGGACAGGTTATAATGAATCAAGCGTTTCAAACCACAGTCGTCAGAGCAGCAGGATCTAGTCCTTCGAAACCTGTTATTTTGAAAATAAGTGAAGAGGATATGAACAATATGCTCATCATTCGTAAGGCAGAACCTTACGACCCTGATGGTGAAATTGCGGAACAACAGGCAAAACAAAAACTTGCAGATCTGTTGGGGATAGACTTTCTAGAAACCGATGTTCTAGAAAAGGGTGGGTTTGAAGATGAAGAAGAACTATGGCGTACTGAACTTGACAACACGGAATTTTATCTAGGTAACTTATTAGTAGATATCATGGATCAATTGAACGCAGCTTTGAATGCACTTCTACGTGGTGAGTTTGCAAAACAAGATGCAATACTTGATCACGAACAACAAGGTTATAATGAGAAAACTGGAACACGACTAGAAATACGAGATGGTAATTGGATTCTCGAAAGACATGATTATGCAAACGGACAATATTGGCAACTAACGCTGGATCAATACAATGGATACAATATCAGTTGGAAACAAGGTGATGCAGAGTATTATGACTATCGCATTGGTGATGGGGTTAATAGTATCTACATCCAACAGACTCCTGGCTAACGACATATACATTACTCAATCAGGTAATAGTTTAGATTTAAATATTACACAGGATGGAGAAGATAATTCTATAGGCACGTCTTCAACACGAGCAAGTTTAGATGGTGATAATACTGACATAACAATAGTACAAGAAACAGATGGTGCATCAATTGGTTTATCAGTAGATGGCGACAATACCACTATGATTGTAAAACAAAAGTGTCACAATGGAAGTCTTTGTAATTCTGATACAATGGATATAGATATAACAGGTAACAATAATAGTATGGAACTAGGACAAGGTTATAAAATTACAGCAACTAGTTGGCAATATGATGGAGTAGAACATGGAGGGCATAACATGGCTCTCGAAATTAATGGTGCGAATAATGATTTAAGACTTTCGCAACGTTCGCAGAATAACACAAGCGACCATAATATGGATGTCAATATATACAGTGATGGCAATGATGTACATGTGATGCAAGAAGCAAACCAAGACAAAACACTAAATCTTACTATTAACAATGATGATAACAATGTTTTCGTACATCAAAAGAAATCCAATGCACATACAGCAACTATTACCTTAGATGGTAGTTATGGTACAGATTTAAGTTTAACACAAAGTAGCACTAGTTCCGCTCAGAGTTATAGTTTGACACAAACTTGTCACACAGTCGGTGGATGTTCAATAAGTGCAACACAGAATTAGGAGTTAATATGTGGGATTACATTTCAAGTATGGCGTCGGATCGTCTATGGATTTACACCAGTATTGGTGGTGCATTAATCGGTGCGGCCTTTCTCGCATACTTCCGAGAGACTAAAATAGGTTTATGGGGATATTCTCAGTTTGATAAAATACTGGATTATTTACGTGATAAATATGGTTTAACGTGGTTCGATCAACCAGAAGATGCATGGAGAAAATTATCTCCAAAGATAGCGGCAAAGATCGATGAACTAGAAGAACGAATTAACAAATTGGAGAAATAAATGTTAGATCGAATTAAAGAAAGAACTTCGCACAACGGAGCGGCACTTATAATCATGGGTGTTCTTATCCTTGTTGCGGGCCCGATTGCAAAATGGGCAGCGTGGGCGGCAATCGCATACGGTGCATATTCAATCTGGAAAAAAGAAGACTAATGGGTATCAACGACACGACACTGCAAGAGCAAAGTCTTCTCTTCGCAAATCTCGCATCGTTAGCATATGGCAACGAGAAAGATGTAAGAAAGTCTGCAAAAAGATTTGGGTTTACTAACGTATCATTCTTTGATCATGGTGGCGCTCAGGCGTATCGTTTTGAGAACAAAACAGATATTGTAGTGGCGTGTCGTGGTACACAACCAACAGAATTTAATGACATTAAAGCGGATCTAAAGGCAGTGCCAGTAATGGCAGAAACAGTTAGTAGAGTACACCACGGATTTAAAGTGGAAGTAGACGAACTCTGGCCACACGTGTCTGCAAAGTTAATGCAGAAAAAAGATGAAAAAAAGAAACTGTGGTTCTGTGGACATAGTTTAGGTGCGGCAATGGCGACCATTATGTCAAGTCGTTGTATGTACGAATCTGAACTAATTAATCCAGAGTGTCTATACACATTCGGTTCTCCGCGAGTTGGTTGGAGAAAGTATGTAAAATCACTGGGTGTAAAACATCACCGTTTCGTCAACAACAATGATATTGTTACTCGTGTTCCTATGAGACTCATGGGATACGTACATCATGGAACAGAACACTATATGAATTCATATGGAGACATGTGGGTTGGTTATAAACCTTGGAGAAGATTTAAAGATCGAATCAAAGGAATGTGGATGGGAATCACAGAACTAAGTATAGATAACTTCAGTGACCATTCAATGGTGAATTATATAGAAAACATAAGTAAGTGGAAATAGTAAGTAAAATATTCACACACTGGTTATTTCCAATTGTGACATGTATGGCTTTATTGACCGTACACATTGGTGATTCCACACCAGTAGAAATACTCAGACTGAAACAGTTTGACTTGCTACAACAAACGGATGCTCCAAGTCGTTCTGCCGATATTGGTATTGTTACTATCGATGAGAAAGCAATATCCAAATATGGTCAGTTCCCTTGGAAGAGAGATGTCCTTGCTGATATAATATGGAAACTTCGCGAAGCAGGTGCAAATATAATTGTACTACCCATATTGATGTCAGAGACAGACCGACTCGGTGGGGATGAAGACCTCGCTGACGCTTTGTATCAAAACGGTATCGTAATAGCGCAAGTCGGATCAGGACAAGTAAATAAAGGTGGGATGCCGAGAGGAGTTGCCAAGATTGGTGATCCGATCCCCTACTTATTCGAGTGGGGTGGGATGTTAGGCCCGATACCTTTACTTGGTCAGACGGCAGATGGGGTAGGCGTTCTAAACACCGTACCAGAAGTAGATGGAGTAGTCAGAAGACTTCCATTGATGATGAGTATAGGTGAAGAAGTCTATCCATCTATTGCCGTAGAAGTTCTTCGTGTTGCAACAGGTAATCCATCATATCAAGTAAAAGCAACTGATGGTGGTATTGTTGCAGTTCGGGTCAAAGGTTTTCCTATAATCAAAACAGATGAGAACGCGCGTATATGGTTGCGTTGGAATAAAACGTTTGACAAAATCTCTGCGGCCGAGGATGACTTCTCTGCATTCGCTGGACGCATGGTCATCATTGGTGCAACGGCAGAAGGTCTGGGTGGATTTATTGCAAGTCCAACAGGGCCCAAACACAACTATATCCCAAGTGCGGTATCACTGCAAACAATGATAGACGGAGAAACAATCCTAAGACCTTGGTGGAGTAGACTGGCAGAACTATCTGCGACTGTACTACTCGGTCTATTAATCATAGTCGCGGCAAGGTTCTTTGCATACAGATGGGCAGCCATGGTAATAATATGGTCTGTCGGTGGTTTGTTATTCGGATCTTGGTGGATGTGGAGTGGATCTTTGATGTTGCTCGACGTTACTATGCCTATTATATCCGTTATACTGGTAGGGTTTCACGCAATATTCTTGCGGTTTATATTGGAATTTAGACAGAAACAACAAATCAAGAAACAGTTCGGTACATACTTATCCCCCGATCTTGTTGCAAAACTTCAGAGACAACCAGATCTATTGCGTCTGGGTGGAGATAGTAGAGAACTGTCAATCATGTTTACTGATGTAAGAGGATTTACAAACATATCAGAACATTATGGAGAAGACGTACAAGGTCTAACAAAAATAATGAATAGATATATGACAGCGATGACAAAGAAAATACTAGAAAATAACGGAACCTTAGATAAATATATTGGAGATGCACAGATGGCATTTTGGAATGCACCAGTCGATAATGAAAAACATGCAACGGACGCAGTAAAAACTGCATTAGAAATGATGGAGAGTTTAGATGAATTCAACGAAGAAGTCGTTTCTGAAGGAATACCAGCGTTTGGCATGGGCCTCGGTATTAATACTGATACTGTCGTTGTGGGTAATATGGGTAGTGATCAACGATTCGATTACACTTGTCTGGGGGATGGAGTCAACACCGCCGCAAGACTTGAAGGCCAAAGTAAAAACTACGGAGTAAAAATTATCATAGGTGAGAATACCGCCAAACTAGTTGATAAAATATACGCTACCGTAAAACTAGATTGTCTTGCAGTAAAAGGTAAAACAAAAGGTGTGAACCTTTATACAGTACTTGGTACACACGAATGGTGTATGAAGAACACTAGTTACGTAGTCGATGAACAACAACACAATAAGATGTTAGAATTGTATAACATGCAATTGTGGGATGCTGCAACTAAATTTTGTTTGGATCTCAAAAAGAGTAATGCATTCCGTGGTGCATTAGATGACTATTACGACCTATGGATTGAACGCATCGAAGAGATGAGTAAGATGGATTTACCAGCAAACTGGGATGGAATCTACCGAGCGACCTCTAAGTAGCCTCACCCTTGTAATGAAAGTTTTTCCATTCAACACACGAAAATGAGAATATTTGCATATCTGGCCGAGTAAAATCTGGTTTGTTAAGTGCCATTGCAATGTGTGTTAAACACTGCTCTTTTGAACTCAACATAACTGGTGCTACTGAAGTAAAACATTGCCCTTTCTCAATCTTAGGGAATTTATTCATTTCAAAATTTTCTGCCTGTGTAAGGTAACAGACTAGTGCTACTGCTGACCACATGATTCATCATCCTTTATATATCTTCTGTAAGTGCGTTTCAAACGCTTCGACTTTCTCTAGTCTATTAGGCCAGAGAATATAATCCTTCTCAGGATTTTTCTTCAAATTAGTCAATAGTGGAATAACTGCGTTGTATAACGCATTCAATTTTGTTTCGGTAACCGTTGCGGTTTCCGTCGCCTTTACTGCTTGTTGAGCGGTTTCTAGTTCGTCTTCATTAACGGCGGTGAAACCAAAATCAAATAATTCCTCACTCATTTTACTGATCCTATCGTACAAAATCTGGTATAGTTGGTAAGTTCTAAACTTCCCTCATATGCAATATTATTTATACCATTTTTAACAGCGAGCTCTTCATGTTTAGAAATTGTATTGATATGTTCTTTTATACCTTCGTAATTGTTTGATGTCAATGCGTACACAGGGCCCTTGACCGCTTTGATGTCTTCCATGTGTTCACAAGATGGATTGATTATAAGATCATATTGTTTGTGTACATCTTCATGTGCAAAGAGATCCTTTACATCCGTCTGAAATGAGTTGTAGTTTTTTGGAAGTTGATTTGACTCGCAATACATATCTCTGTCTCGGTGACAACCATGATCGATATCATAGAAATCCCAATGTTCCACTGAAGTTCTGGCCTCTAACAATTCTTTGAGTAAAATTGAATTCCAACTACCGAGAACTGCTACTCTTTTGAAATTTCCCTTTACATGTTTACAGATTTCGTGTACCAACCACTTTTTAGATTTGAGGTGATCAGGTCTAAAACTTTCTGCAACATTTGGTCTTACGTCGTAAACGAATTGAAAATGAGAAAGTCTACCTAATATCTGTTCCATCACTTCCATAATTTATCCTTCTCAATAATATCATCAAAATGACAAGACCAAATTGCAGTACGTCTAATATCATGGCCTGATACAACTCTATGATTCCAACCTGTGTTGATGAACCAGATCTCACCCTTTTGCATCTTTAATTGATGAATACCGTCTTTTGTTTTGAATTCAAATATAGAGTCATCATTTGACAAACACAACTGCGCTCTACAAGCAACTGACGTACATGTGTCTATATGCCATTTTATCTCGTGATGACCAGACATCTCACTAAGTCTAAATCTGTAGGTATTACTGAAATGTTCATCTAATTTATCTCTAGAATAACGTATAAAATATTTACCATTCCAAGTCGAATATCTAAATTCATCTACGTCTTCTATACCAGTTTTATTTTCCTGTAACAATATCTGTCTGTAAGTACTGTCAGTCTTACTGATTCCAAAGGACTTGTCGTAATTCGTAGAGTTGGTAATTGCGTAATTATCACCACCAATGTCATTGTGTCTCCACTGATCGACTATGGCGTTTAATTCATCGACCACATTTGTAGATGCATGACCAAGTTTTACAAATGTTTTTAATTCGTTTCTTCTGGGCCCAGTGCCTTTTGCTCTTTGTCTTTTTGTTAACTCTAGTGGAGTTTTTTCCATGTTCCAGTACTCATATAATTCAAATGTGGCGCTTCACCATTATATATAATGTTCTGCCAACACTCCTTATTTCTTGCATTATTACAAGTCTGCATCATGTCTGGATGCAGAGTCCATTTGTCGGCAGACAACCATTCCAGTTTGTGTAAATATCTTTCTGCGGCTGGTCTACGTCGAACATCTTGCATAGAAACAAATATAGTTCGATATCTTTCATCAAGATAATCCAATTGTTTTCTTAGAAGTCTCATAGACGGTGACATCCATTTGTCTTCTCTTGTTTGTGTAAACCTTCTATATTTTCTGGTGATATAAAGTCTAGTCAACATTCTATAACACCCAGAATAGTATTCTTGAATAGTCGCAAAGGCGACGAGTTCTTCCTTGTCCATAAGAAAAAACCACTTTTTATATTTGTCTTTATCATCCCAGTTTACAATCAAGTGTTCAAACCACTCTTGATTTCTAGTATTATAGATCGTAGGATTATCTTTAAGTTCAAAGAGTTTTCTCACAAACCTTTGTTCGCCAAATTGTTCTAGTGATTTTACTTTCATTTCTTTATCAATCTTATAAACAGTGCGGTTGGATCATATCTCCCCAGTTTCCACGCACGTGGATTTTCGTGATGGTTTTTGTGATATCCTTCACCAGCCGATAGAATATTCAACCACCAAGAATTGTGTATCTTTCCATCTTTGTGTGCAAAGGCGTTGATAGTTCCAAACCCTATGTATGCATATATCATGGGTGCAATAAACAACGCAAGAAATACAGGAAAAGGTGTTAACACAAGACCAAAGAACAACGTACCAGAACGTATCAACATGTGATTTCGATAGAACCACATAACACGTGGATTACGCAATAGATCTTTTACGACTCGATGTTTAATTGTTTTGACTTTAAATGTAGAAGTCAGTACAGTAATAAATCCTTGATGTCTAGGTGAGTGCGGATCTTCTTCTGTATCAGTGTGATTATGGTGCATCCTATGGACGCCTACCCATCCTAACAACGGGCCAGACGCAGTTAAAGTTCCCAGAAACAAAACATAATACTCGTACCACTTACTTGCACGAAAAGCACGATGTGCAAAATATCTGTGGTATCCACTTGATATCACAGTAACAGAAAGTATCTGCCACCATACAAAACTTAGTAGAATGTAACCCATATCATAACGCCCCAAATTGCCAATAAGGACAATCCAATAGTCCAATCATTATTTATCATCACAAATCTTTCTCATAATCAAACTTTAAAAAGTCTCTTTCATATCTTTTATATACTACTTCCTGTATTTTATCAGTGTAGTATTTCCTATAGTCACCCTTGTCTGGAAAGGCTTTATGTCGGGTGTGTCTAAAATCAATTCCCATCTCTTTTTCTAATTTAGTAAGATCTTCTTCCATTTTAAACACTTGCAATTTCTCAGGTATCTTTCCCGATTTGTCTTGCAGATGATCAATCATTCTAGTCGTGGTTTCCCACTTATAATCACCCATTAGTATATTGTCTCTTAAAAAGAATGACAGTGGTGTTGCATCTAAAATAAAAGTTTCAAACGAAATAGAATTATTTTTAAAGTGGTTTAAATGCCACCACAAACTAACTATTCTAGAGTATGGGTTTCTAACAGTCGTGTATAGTTTTTTACCTTCCAACTTTGTACCAGTTTCCCAGTACCAAATTGGATTGTGACGCTCAGGGTTGTATGAATAACCCTTTCTAACATCTCCGTACTTTTCTGCATTCAGAAGAATATTAGTGCCAGAGGTCTTTGGCACGTGGAAGTAAATCCACGTATCTGTGTAAAACATTTATTTTTTTGCCATTATCCCTATTGATGGTATATAGTATTTATGCAAAACTGTATCGTAAACCATCTGGGCAGCCTCCTCTGGCGACATCAGAAATGTCGCTTTTTTGTTCCGCACAAAGTTTGTATCCACCCATCCAAACTTAACATTATGTGTTCTACATTTTCCTTGGAACACTGATCTGGTACTCAGATCATCTAACATTCTTTTTGATGTATTGTAAGTACTGATCTCATCTCTATTGGCATTCATACTGGATATATTTACGATGGTTTTTGTTTCATCGTTTTTCCATTTGTTCCAAACCATATGAAACAATTGTATTTGCACAAACTCATCCCATGCGTTGTTTATAAACATATCACAGTCTTCCATATGTTTTATATTCAACTTACGAATATCAACTGGATCTCGTTGGCCTGCTTTATCAAATCCAATACACTCAAAACCGTTCTCGGTAAACAGACGAAATAACTCTGCACCAATACCACTTTGATGTCCTGTTATTGCTACTTTCATTTTAATAGTTCCCTAAGCGCATGTTCCAGATCGAAAAAATACTCATCGTTTGCAATCAATGGTGCAGTTATCTTTATTACATTAGGTCTATATTTAGTCGATAGGCCTTTTGCAATGTAATGTTCTTTTGGTAGATCCTTATTCAAATCAATTGCACAGAAACATCCATAGGATCTCCAACTCTTAATTAGACCGTCTATCAACAGTCTGTCACACATTTGATCGTGTTCTTCTTGTATCCAGTTTGCATTACCGAGAAGATCTTTCTTCTTGGTTATTTCTGTAACCTTATTGATTGCGGCAATAGCACCCATCGACGGATTCCAAGAGTGTCCATATGTCCAGTTTTTTAAACGACCGGCAATCTTCTGGTTTGCAACTGTTACTCCAATGGGTGCATGTCCACCAGTAATTGCTTTACCCAATGCAGATATGTCTGGTTTTACTCCACCACCCATAGACATATAACTATGCCATTCTTTACACTTACCCCAACAGGCAGTGATATCGTCGCATATCATATTGACGTTATATTGATCACAAAGACTTCTTAGTTCTTTCCACCACCATTGACTGAACGGCATGATACCATTGAAGTATGATATAGGATTGAATATAATTGCACCGACATTATTATATCTTTTAATCTCTTTTTCTGTCTCAACCAGTGCTTGTTTTTCAGATTCGTGTCTATCCTTTTCGTATGTCCAAGTAGGTGTTGGTATGTTCACACAACGTGAAGAGTTCCAAACACGACGATTGTTACTCAATCCGAGAGTAAGATATGATGTACCATGCCACACTGGTGTGTAAGATATAATCTGCGGTTTCTGGTTTCCCAAAGATGCGTGATAGTGGTCTGACATTCCTATTGCGGCCTCAACCGCACTTGTTCCAGACACCGACCACTGGATTGTACTCCATTTACCAGTATCCATAATACTACTTTTGGTCAGTTGAATACTTGGGTGATCTTCTTGCCAATATGGTATAACTCTAGAAACAGTTCTGAGTTGATCTGCCATTGCGTCAATGATTTTTTCGTTTGAGAATCCTAGAGTATACGCACTTTGAGACATCTCCAAGTCCATTGCACGTGAACCATCCTCATATTCGATCCACCACTTATATGTTGATTTTACTTTTCTGTTCATATACAAAATCTCCATTGGATAACGTTGCCAATTCCTCGTATCCATATTCTCGTAAGAGTTCCCAAACCATAAATCTCTTATCTGATTTTATCTCAGATACGACTAATGGTCTATGAGCGTCCAGAGTTTTTCTTGCACCTTCCAATACTTCTAGTTCATGTCCTTCTACGTCTAAGTGTATCACATTTGGTGCGAGATGTAAAGAGTCTATTGTAAAAGATAATGCATGAAACGTTGGTGTTATGTCAGTTACGTGACACGCGCCAACATTTTTACCATTATTTCTCATTGGTACGAGTTCGCCACCTTTTGACGATAAACACCCCTGTATTGCAGTAAGTCTTTTAGAACTATGATTTGCAATCAAACATGCAAAGTTTTTAGGATCTGGTTCGAATGTGACAACTCTATCAAAGAACTTTGAATATTCATACGGAACCATACCACAGTTTCCACCCGCCTGAATAATCAGTTTCTTCTCACTAGTTAATTGTTCTACCTGTCTACAAGTACTTGGGCCGTTGCCCACTTTGTGCAGATGTTTCCAACAGTGTACGTCTGTCTTCGGCCATAACCAATCTTTTTTACCCCAAGTTCTACTAAATCTATTTTCCATTACTTACACGTATTTCTACATTATCACCCACGTCTAATCTAAGACCGTCATGTCTGTGATGTAGGATTATTTTTCTGTCCGAATATTCTTTAAACATGTTCTCCCAAACTGGTCTCCAGTTGTTCATAAGTCTGAAACTGTTTGGATCTGCTCTGTCTGAATTGAGATAGAAGTCTGTACAACTTTTCATATTGAAATCAAATATAGAATCAAATCCATACATATGTACTTCGTCTGCCTTTAGTTTATTCAATGCATAGTTGACTGCGACGTGACCACAGTTGAAGTCTGTATAGTCTTTGACATACTCTGGTAGATGCATATAAAACTCTTTGATCTGTGGTGCATATCTCATGTAGAAATCAGGTTTCTTCTGACACCAAAGATTAGGCCTTGCGCCAAGAACCCATTCACCCCCGACTGTCAGACTACCTTCGTTTATTGCTCCCATCATTTTAAAATCAACCATGACGGTTGCATAAACATCCTCTACAGGAAAAGGTGGCAAGTTACAAGTTAACTTGATACCCTTTGATGGTTTATATAAGTTGGCACCATCACCGTTTCCTATGACATGAACTACTCTAGCCATTCCATTCCTCTATATATTTTTTTATTCTTTCTTTACCTTTATGTCCAGTCCAGTGCATTATCTTTTTATTGTAAGAGTTCTGATTGTCTACTTCTACCTGTAGTCTCAACCAGTTGTACTCGTTTGGAACATCTGTAATATGTATATGACGTGTTAGAGGACTGTCCATCATTGCGTGTAGAACTTCTTGATCACCCATACCGACACCTATATCCCTGTCTTCCTCGGCAACCTTCTTTCTCCACTGGTCTAGTATTGGTGGTGTACCCTCAAATACAACTACTCCACTGTTATGAAACTTTCCCCCTGTTCGCATTGTCCAAGGTTTGTCTTCTACCATACCAAGTTTCAGTGGTTCTGTGTAGTCAAATATGTCGTCTATATTGTCCAGTACGTGACAGTCTGTATCTAACCAACACACCTTTTCTGCCATGCCAGACGCACGAAACATTGCTTCTGGTTTTTTATACCAACCCTTTGACTGTACATCTTTCATAGAGACAATCATTTTTCGATCAGATGGTGATGACTTGGGTAATCCC
>Ga0181390_1000415_pt1 | contig 19162 bp, 17 predicted proteins | sample 13SPOviralmetaG_FD_130085 | JGI IMG/M metagenome (GOLD analysis project Ga0181390, IMG submission 130085) | Marine viral communities from the oligotrophic San Pedro Time Series (SPOT) site, San Pedro Channel, CA, USA - 13 SPOT_SRF_2010-07-21 | ecosystem: Environmental > Aquatic > Marine > Strait...
CGATTCTGCTCTTGATGAGGCGGAGAAAAGAGATGAGCTAACGTGGTTTGAGAATGAAGAAGAAGCCGCTGCTTTTGCGGAGGGTTCTTGGAAGGATGTCAACACATTTGATTACGAAGCCAATAGGTTTTTTGAGAAAAGAGGAGTTGATTACAAGTCTTACAGAGACGCATTAGATAAATATGACGAACTCAAAGAAACCGAGATGTTCCTTGCAACGAGAGGATACACTCAGCTTAAAGACCTGCCAAAAGAAGAACAGGAGAAGTACGCAGATTTTTATGCAGAGGGTAGGCTAAGGACAGATATTGATGAGGTAAAAGAAAAGCTCGCAAGAGATGCTGATAACCTTATGGAGTTTGTCAATGATGATGAGTTTAGAACAATACGCGAAGACTTTGATGTATACGTACAAGATAAGTTTAACAAAGCATCTAAGGACGCTATCTTAACCAATCAAGTAGCAGTGAAGCAACAGCAGGCTTTAGATGAAGAGTCTATAAATAAGTTTGGTGTAAGAATAGAAGAACTAAATAAGTATGAGCCCACAAATAAAGCAGAGTTTGAGGAGATAAATAACCTGCTCACTAACTACGACGTTGCAAGAGCAGAGTCTCAGTATGCAGCATCGCAGTATGAGTTAGCGAACACTTGGTTCGATGGTAAGTTCGACAAGAACGTGCGTAGTGCATTCGATGAAAATTGGAAGGCGGTTTATAACAGTACAAGAAATGGTTTCGATAATGGGCAGGCGGCACAGGAGATTCTTTACATATCATTAGGTATTACAGATATGGATGACGATGCCTCATTAGAAGAAGCTGCAAATGCAATAGTGGAGAACCTTGAAGCGGCACAGTCTCGCGCTCCGGGAAGGGCAGAGTACCGTTGGAACAGTTCCCGTGATTTTAGAGAGGGTTGGGATGCTTTCAAGGATGACCCATTTGAATTAACAGCGACATTCGTTGCGGGAAGCTTATCTCAGATGCTGCCATATGGAACAAAGATTCTTGCCACCTCAACAGCAACAGGAGCTGCAACAGGAGCGGGTATAGGTAGCTTCGTCGTTCCGGGATACGGTACAGCAGCGGGGGCTTTTTTCGGGGGTGCTCAAGGTTTTAAAACAGGATTTGCAGCTACGGGATATGCTATGGAATACACCAATTCCATACTTGATGTAGCAAGAGAGAAGGGCTATAATATGATGGACCCTAACGAGGTTAAAAAAGCCCTGCAGGATGAAGAGGTTTGGAAAGAAGGAAGCGAGAGGGGTCACAAAAGAGGTGTGCCTATCGCTGTTATGGATTATGTTACAGCGGGTATTGCAGGTAGGGTATTTAAAGTAGGTGGCTTATCTTCTAAGACCGCAAGAGTAAGCGCGATGTTGGGTGAGCGTGCTGCTGTTGACCCATTAGGAGAGGCGACAGGTGAGTTCCTTGCACAAGTAAACGCAGGAGAGCAGGTATCAGCAAAAGAAATATTCGCTGAGGCTATGGGTGGATTTGGTAACAACACAGGTGCTATGGCAATTAACCTGTACAAGGATGCTCGTAACACCAATAATGTGGACCTTGCAAATAAGCTGTCAACCATAGACGGTATGCTAAAGGAGAATGTTTCGGAGACTCGTATGCTTGCTTGGGCTGACAATATGGAGAAGTTAGGTAAGATTAACGCAGAACAGGCTCAGAGAATACGTGAGAACTTAGGATTAAAGAGAGAGGCTAAGAACGTCTTAGACGTAAACAAGGACACAAGGTCCAACAAGAAGACTCAAGCTCGTGTGATGGAGCTATTGGCTGCTCAGAAAGAGCTTACGAGTACAGCAAACAGGAAGGCTGCGTTTGCTCCAAAGATAAGAGAAATAAAATCAGAGATAACTGAGATTGCTGAGACGGGTAATCTTAGAGAGGCGGGAACCGAGACCAACTTAAATGTTCTTGGTACATCGCAGGCTACAAAGACTGATGTACGTAGTGATGTGGGTAAGTATACAATAAACAATATCTCCTATACCAAGGATGAGTTTATGAAGCGTATAGAGAAGATGTCTAAGAAAAAAATTCTTAAGACAAGAGCGAGCGTTAAGAACGATGAGGATGTAAGTGAATTTTTAAAAAACAAAATAGATGCCATTCAAGAGCAAGAAACAGGAACAGTATCTGCAGATAAACAACCCGGAGTTGTGGAAGAAATGGACAGCGAAGTACGGGAAGTACCAAGCGAAACCCAAGAATCTGAGACCACCGAAACGGAACAGGTAGAAGAAAAGCAACCAACATTTGAGGACCTATCAGAAGTAGACCAACAGGAATATCTTAACAAAGCAGAAAAGAACCTAAAGAAAAAACAGAGGGTCACTATTGGTCAAAGACTAAGCAGAGTCGGAGCTAAGGTTTTCAGAGGGGCTAAGGTTAGGTACGCAAAGAAGACGGAGCTGACACAGGAGCAGATTAAAGAAGAGGCTGTTAAGATGTTTGAGCTTGACAATCAACCTCAAGTAGAGGAGACCACAACAGCACAAGAGACGGTAGCAACAGAAGAAGTGTCGCCAACGACACTCAAGGCAGAGACCGAGGAACTCGGAAAAATAGTTGACGAGGAGTTTGGAACACAGCCCGTAGAGACAACGACCCAAGAGGAAGTGGTACAGGAGGAAGAAACCCCAACCTTTGAGCAAGGAACAAGTAGACCTATAACAAGAGAATATATTGAAAAAATTAAAAGAGATACTAAAGACAATAGCTTTATTTATGAAATGGATAGGAGCACCACAGCCACAGGACGTGGAAGATGGGAAGCCGACTTTGAGATTATAGACAATAGAGAACGACAAGAAAGTGACGAAGATACAGATTGGATTGTATCGAATCGTATTACCGGTCAAATGCTTAACGCTGAAACTAAAAAGGATGCTCAACAAATTATTAAAAACGCACCCTCAGAAGCAGGAATATTTGGAGAGGGTCAAGAGGTTGATTTTAGAACATTAGATTCCAAAGAAAAAAAGAGGTTTAAGAAGGTGCTTGATGCACAAAGACAACAAAGAGAAACAGCAACTGAGCAGGAGGTTCAAGAGGAAGCCGCACCTGTAGTTGAGGAAGAGGTGACTACCGAAGAGGGACCACCTATAGATGAGGGAGATGTTATGCTTACTCAAGAGCAGATTGATGAGCAGTTTGTTCAAGAGGAAGCTGCACCTGTAGCTGAGAAAACTCAATCCAAGAGAGAAGAGATTGAGGCTGAAATAGCAGATATTGAAAACAATGAGCTTGAGGATTTAGAAATGAACCTTGAAGACATTCAAGAAGAAATTCAAAACGAAAAGTATAACTATAAAGAAGAAGCTCAAAGAATAAAAGAAGAGAAGGCTAAGGTTAAAAAGGATAAAACCTTATCTAAACAAAAGAAACAAGATAAGCTTGATGACCTCGAAGCTGAACGAGATGGCTTTATGAACGATAGGGATGCCGCCATAGAGAACTATCAGTTTGATTTGGCAGAAGCGAAAAGAGAGGCAAGGAAAGCCAAGTCAAGAATCGCCAAGCTAAAAAAGAAACTTGATTCGGGCGTTGATTTTAGGACTGATGAAAGAGAGGCAACCAAAGAAACCTTGCGAGAAGAAGAGGTTATAACAGAGAAGATAAATGAGCTTGCTGAGAAGTCTCCTAATGCTGACTTTAGTCTTGCAGAAAAAACAAAGACAACAGAGGAGAAGACTGACATAGATAGTCTTGACGAAAGAGCATCGAGACCGATGCCAAGAATAAAGAGCCTTGAGGTTATCAATGGTATACCTGTTGTGTTTAATATCTCAGACCAACTTACTATAGGCAGCGTTGTGAATCCAAACACAGGAACAACGATAGACAACCTACAGGGAGGTGTTGGTTTCACAGGGATTGAGGGGAATGAGAACTTAGCTTGGGCGAGTATAGACGAAAAGAAAGCACAAGATTTTTTAAACAAAGCACGAAAGGCTTACGAGAATAACAAGGAACTCTTTCATAGGTTTTGGGAAGCAAATCCAAAGTTAGCGGGGCTCGTTCCTATGCCCGTAGTGAAAATGAGTGAGGGCTCAATGCTATCAAACGAGGCGGTGTTTAGAGTGTTCTTGGACAACATATCACAGATACCGGAGAAGAATAAGCAGGAAGCATTCGCGGCGTTTAAGGAGGATATAAAAAGAAGACAGCCTAAGTACAGCACAGAGGCAGAGAGAAGAGGTGTAAAGAAGATAGTAGATATGTTAAGCAATAATAACATAACTAATTTTAAAGAGCTATTGACACCTGTAAATCTTAGACAGATGTCATTGCCCGCACGGACAGCACTGATAAAGATGATGACGGTTGGTGGTCCTAATATGCCGGGGCAGAAAAAAAGAGTATCAGCCCCTAATTCTAAGAGCCCAATCACAGCTCAATTATTAGCAGAGGGTATAGCAAATTCAGAACAGCTATTAAACTTAGCGGTTATCACAGACCTTATCACCGAGCCATCAACTAAGAACGTACCTCAGAAGAGTATCATCTCACTGCAGGGAGTTGAGGTTGCAAAGAAAGACGGAAAGGGTTGGACTGAAGCAGGCGGCGTGGTGAGCATAAATCACCCGAACTATAAGGGTGGTATCAAGGGTAAGACCATAGGGGTTCTTGAGAACCCACAGAATATTCTTGATACATACGGAGAAACTTTTTCTGCTGTAATAGGCAAGGCTGTGAAGGCAGAGGATAAAGCCTTAGCAGCACAGGCTGATTTGGACGCAGGTAAAATAACGCAAGAACAATTTGATAAAATCTCCAAGAGTATATCTGAAGAAAGTGCTATTGAAAACGCTCTTAATGTGGGCAAGGGCATACCTCAGAAGGGTATGATTGGTGCTATCACATCAGTTGAGAGCGTAAGTGATGCCAATAAGCTTGCAAACTTTATGAACTTAGCATTCCCAAACACAGCTATATCAACAGACCAAGCTACGTTTGAGGCTGTTATGAACTCAGATAGGGTACAGGCTGTTATAAAGAAGGGTGATGTTGTTTATGGTGTCACTGTAGACGGAGACGTGTACATAAATCCGGAGGTTCACAACAGTGAATCTGCTTTGTTTAACACTCAGATTCACGAGATGGGTCACGTGTGGCAGAACTACTTGCAGACAACAAAGAAGGGTAAAGAGATTTACGCTAAGGGTGTGTCTCTTGTTGAGCAGACCGAAGAGTTTCAGAAGCAGCTAAAGAAGTTTGATGGGGACAGAGCAGCCGCAGCAAAAGAGGCTATGGCTATACTCATAGGGAACAAGGGTGAGACCATAGCAAACGCATCTCTAAACGCGAAGTTTAAAGAGTGGCTCCTTGGGATGTGGGCATACATAAAGGACCAATTCCCAACGCTATCTAAAGACTTAACAGCTAAAGAAATTCAGAACTTAACCCTTGATAATTTTTTGGGTGTAGCCTTGGCTGATGTATTCAGCGGTAAGGACTTAAAGATTACAGAGGTTCAGCAAAAGAAGATGAAGAACCCGGAAGTGTTGTTCAGCAGAACAGCTCCTATATTTGATGTAATCGACAGGGGTAGAAGACTCGGTTTCACGGATGCAGCAATCAGAGAGGTACTAAAAGATAGAGGGTTCTCAACAGGTAATATTAACGAAGCTCTTACGGTTGGTATCGTAAACGAAACACGTCCGATGCCACGAGCATTTGAGAAAGTAGAGGGTGGTATTGACGAGGCACGTCAGCTATTTGATGAGACGCAAGAAACTGTTCGTCAGTTTTCTATAATGGGACCAAGAGGCGGAGTGTCGGGAGTAAGAGCACGTAACAAAAATTTCTCTCAGATAAGACAGAAGGCACAGGAAACATTAAAGGCTAATCCAATATTCAAGAGACAACCCGAACAGACACAACAAGAGATTCTGTTGGGCTATGACCAATCGCTATACAGAGACTTTGATGCACAGGGACCTATACGTTCCAATAGAAGAGTACAGGCGGAGATGGCTAATATTAGAGAGACACTCAAACAAAGAAAGATTGGAAAGAAGAATCTAAAAGAAGCTCAGATAAGATTAAAGAACTACATCAGACAGAGCCTCCCGGATACTCCGTATACACGTGGTGCTATACAAAGAATCAACAAGCTTCTTGTTGACTCAACCGTAGAGAACTTTGAATCTAAGATTGAGAAGGTAGAGATTGAAATACAAAACGCACGAGCACGTATGAAAGCTGATACCGTAACCGGTATCCTTGACATACTTAAAAAGAAATCAAAAGTAAAGATAACAAGAAGCGGAAAGCGTAGAGGTGCGGGTGTTAACGCAGCAACACAGCTATACTTTAAAGCTGTGCTCCCTATAGTAGAAGATATCGTTGACCTTGCACGAGCACGAGCGGGTATGCAGTCTCTTCAGTCTAAGATTGACCAAAGATTATTCGATATAGAAAATAAGATTGACAAAGTAAACGAGAACACGAGGCTGTCAGCAGAGGAGAAAGCAACAAAGATACAGGAGCTTGAATCCAAGAAACGCAGCACAAAAGCAGAGGCTAAATCTATCAGCAACACACAGACTCGTATTGATGAAGCAGAGAAGAAGATTCAGAAGCTCCGAGACAGGCTCAATGACCCGGAGGTAAAGCAACAGATTGATGAGGCTCTACTTATACAGGAAGAGAATCCTCTGACAGCAGATAAGATTCTTACTACCAAACAGCAGAAGCTTCTTGCTGAGGTGCAGGCTCTTGACAACTTCTCTCCTATACAGGGGATGACCCTTGAGGAGACCAATGAATTGCTCAATACACTGAAGGATATGAGCAGTCAATCAATCGCACAGCTCAAGGCTGAGAACACTGTTAGGAGACAGCGCAGAGCAGATAAGGCTAAAAAAGTGAGGGCTCAGATACAGGAAACAAATCCCGAATTGTTTGACGAGAACGGGAATCCATTAGACACAAATGAACTGAACTCCAAGAAGGACGAGGTACGTACTGTGTTAAAAGAAAAAGGATTCTTTGCAGCATCAAGAGAGTGGGTAAAGTCTACATTTAAGTTTGACACTATTAAAGATTACATTAGAAGCGCAGCGAATACGGTCAGTAATATTCAGACGTTAACAAACATAGCGGATAGAATAACAGAGGGCAAGTCTGTATTCACGGACAATATATATAAGGCGTTCAATAGAATGGATGAGAACAACAACCGAGGCATTCTTGCGACACGAAAGAAGATAGACCAAATAGCAACGTCTGCGGGTATTGTTGGGGGCATCAAGGGAGTTAAAAGAAGATTGGCTACAGGTGTTCATAGAATGAAACTTGTATCAAATAAAAAAGGAAAGCAAACTACCTATACTAAAGCCTTTAATGCTGACCAACTGATGCGTATATATGCGCTTAGTCTTAACGATGTTCAAAGAGCTAAGCTTGAGAACCAAGGTATAGGGAAAGAACAGCTACAGGAGATAAAGAATATTCTCGGACCGGATGTGGTACAGTTCACCGAGGGCATCGTCAACTTCTTGAGTAACGAATACTACGAGCAGGTGAATAGTGTATACGCACAGGTGAACAATGTTAACTTAGGGTTCATAGAAAACTATTTTCCAACACAAACCATTAGCCCTAAAGTGGATGGAGGTATGTTAGAGAACGGTGACTTCAGTGGTATATTTAATAGCGAGACAGCACCGGCATTTAAACAGCGTGAGGATTATAAATCAGACATAAACCTTACAGAAGCTTCGTTTATGGAGACGCTTGAGAATCACACTCAGACAATGGAAAAGTTTATGGCTTATGCTGAGGGTGTCCGTGAGATGAACGACTTCTTTAGTATACCGGAAGTAACCCTGTTGCTTAAAGAAGGTCGTATTTTAGGTTCACTAAAGCATCTTATCAACCAAGCAATAAACCCTGCCTCTTTAAACGGTGGACCAAGCAACAAGTTACTTAGTGGATTTCAGAGTAAGTTTACCTCGTTTGCATTATCCTTTAAGTTGGTGCAAATATTAAAGCAGGCATCATCATTTATCAATGCTTTTGAAGATTACAACTATAGGGGTAAGGGCAAAAGATATATCCCCGGAATGGATACGCTTGGGTTTATGTTTGATGCGGCGACTACAATATTATCACTACCATTGGACTTAGTGGGAATGAACGGACCTATACATCAAGCTATGGAGATGTCAGCCACATTCAAGCGAAGGGTTGAGCAGGGCATTGAGGGTGATGTATACGGATTGGAATCGGGTTCTAAAACTTTTAAGAATGTAAGTAAGGAATCGTCAAGATTTAAAAGAGCACGAGCATTACTCAGAACATCCGCCGCAGCACCAACAGTGTTAGGTGATATCTTAGGGGTGATGGGGTATATGATTAACTATAAGCGTAACATAAAGAATGGTATGAGTAAGGTAGAGGCTGTAGAGGCTTTCAATGAGTACAACGCCACACAGCAGTCGCGTAGAGGTTCAGACAAAATCGCTCTTCAATTTAATAACAACGCACTTGTCCGCTCTTTTACAATGTTTGGAAGTGTATTATTTCTACAGATGAATAGGGTGATGCAGTCGAGTACAAATATGAGAAGAGATGCCGCAAGGTCTGCAGCACTATCTGCGGAAGCGGCGAAGCTTGCTGCACAGGGGAAGATGAAAGAGGCGAATCAAAAAAGAAAAGAGGCAGCCAAGGCAGCACCAAAGAGAAAGGACATCAGAGCATTTGCGCTTAACGCCGCATTAGCTAATGCCCTATTCGTTGGAACAGCTAACCTCGCTAAGTTTATAAAGGGAGATAGCGACGACAGGGATGAGGCTCTTAAGAAAATGAAAGAAGCAATGATGGGTCTTAATCTCATATATCAGATTCCATTATTAGGTAGTGTTGTAGAGAGACAAATGGGTAATAGATTTGCGGGTGATGTTACCAATCCATTTCTGAGCATATACTACAAGGTGAATCAAAATTTCGAGAAGTATGGATGGATGGGTACAGCTAAGCCTATTGTTGAGGTGGTGTTGGGTATGCAGACGGACCCGTTCATAGGGCTGTACAATATGTTCGGTACTGATGGAGAGGAGTTTGACAGAGCTACCTTCGATGCTTTGGGTATCAGCAAGTCATACGCACCGAGTGGAGAGACAGCCGCAGAGAAGAAAGCAAAGGAATCAAAAGGTAAAAGAACCAAGACAGAACAGAAGCAGTATGAAAGAGACTTGAAGAAGTATAACCCAAAGGCTTACAAGAGAGAGTTTGGAGAGAGGGATAAACGTCTGAAAGAAATAGAAGACCGAAATAAAAAAAGAACCAAGAGTATTGATAAGCAGAAGAAGAAAAGAGATGCAGAAATGAAAAGAAGAAAGTTCAGCAGGATTAGATAGTGTCCTCAACGACACTAATAATACTTTGCGTACTTGAATGTTTTTTGTTTGGGATAGTATAGCATCAGCTCTTCATCGGAGTAGGCATCTTTACGTGGCTTACGACCTCCCCATCTCACCTCACCCACAATCTCGTTTACCTTACCGTAGATTATACCGTCTTCACAAGCCCATATAATCACAGGGTTAAGCCTCTTGGCACACAGCTTGGTAACTTTGGTTGCGGATATTGGAAGCGGATAAGCATCAGACATTTCTCTCAGCCTACCTTTTACTTCAACGTAAGCTATAAGGTTTCCTTTATCGTTATACACCCTGTAGTCTACATCAAATGGGTCAAGCTTCTTGAACGAACCACTAAACCTCTCAACAAATTTTGTTATGGCTTTTAGCTCTCTGTCCCTGTCCTTCTCTGTTTCAAAACGTGGGCTCATTCTTCTTCGGGAATGTATACGTATATAGGAAATCCATCACCGCCTGCACCTGCAATGTTGTAATCGAAAAATTCAATGGCAGCTTCTTCACTCAACCCGTCTTCCACTATTATCTTATTAATAATCTTATTGGAGTCCATTATAAGTACGTCGCTTGCGTACATAAGACCTACGACACAATCTTCATATCCTGTGGGGTATAAGAATGTTCCGTCCGGAAAGTCTTCCATTATCTGTTCTAAAACTGTTTTTGATTCTGACATATATATTTAATTTAATTTAGCGTGCTCCTCTGCGTGGCAACGTGAGCATAGCACCTTGCATTTTTTAATCTCCTCTACTATCTTTCTTTTTGAATACCCTTTTACCAAAGCGTTTGATACCGTAAAAGATTTGTCATCATTATGATGATGAAACTGCAGAGCGTGTGAGCTAAAGGATTCGTGTGTAAGCTTAGAGTATCCACATTCATTACAGCTCAAGTTCTTCTTTAGGTTGTTGTACCAATCTCTTTTTCTTTTTAGGTAGTCTTTCTTTACCTTTCGATAACAGGTAATACAGGTCTGTCTTAAGTGCTTCTTACCGTTCTTTATTCCTGCTGACCAATACTTGTCAAGAGTTTTGTTTTTATTACACCTTACACACTTCTTAGATTCCATCTTCCAAGGATTGCTTTAAGTCTTTTATTTTTACCAAACAACTATCAAGCTCTTTTACACATTCTAATATCTCTCTATCTACAAGGTGCTCGTACACACTATCCATATGGTCGTGAAGCTCATCCATAACGTGGTTTATATGGCTAAGTCTTTCATTCTCAACGGAAGGTATTGGCATCTCTATCTATCTATAGCATTTAATAAAGACTCACCGAGTTGTGGGTTTACTTTCTGAATGGACCTGTATATTTTTTTGGATTCTTTACGGACAAGTTCTCTATCTGATTTTGTAGAATCTGTACCGAGATTACAGTAAAGAGAAGCGTCTATTTTTAAAAGCTCATCTTGTTTTTGTTTGTCGCTCCAAGTCGTGAAGTCAACAATCTTTTCTATGTCATTTATATTATACTTCATTTGATATACGGTTTAACGAATTTAGATATTTTATTTGAGATTTCAAAGAGGACACTTTTTGCTTAAGCATATTTACTTCTTCTATGAGCATCTCTTCCTTAGTCATAACAGGTTCTTCTTCGGGAATAAAGTTATCACAAAGCTCTTTAAACTTCTCCTTACACTTGTTGTATCCTCCTGCATAATACTTGTTTCTACGTAGCACTGTGTCAAATACTTTTAAACCATTGATAACCGTTGCGTGATGCTTGTTAATGATTTCTGATATCAATGTTAAAGAGTATTCATTATCAAAGAGTATCTTGTAAAAAACAGCTCTACCATCTGCTATCTCTCTCTTCCTGCTTATTGTTCGTATGTCTATATTAAACTCTTCATTTACTATCTGTATCAGTTGTCTTTCTAATTGGTGATTCTTTCTCATTTTTATTAAATTTTAGTGTTTGATTTTCAATTATATAATCTAAGAAGGTATCCACATCTACCTCCTCTACTCCGAGGAATAAGCACAGCTCATCCTCTTGGTTTAAGTATTCAAGCCTAAAGAAGAACGGTTCCTCAAGAGCGTGTGATACTCCTGCAACATACTGAGTCCATCCGTTTCTTACAGGCAGTTCGTTGACCTGCTCCGTAATCTGTGTAGCAATATCAAACGCATAGTCCATTTGTATTTCTCTTATCTGTTCGATAAACCAATCGTCTACGTCGTATTGAATCTCAGCCACCTTTGTATACCTCTGTTCTACCATAGTCCTTTAGTTCTTTTAACCTGTACTCCTGCAGTTTTGACAGCTTGCCTCCCGGTCTTTTAACCTCACTGAATATAACATCAGAGTTCGGAGGGATAGCAATTATGTCGGGGATTCCGTTCTTGTTTGTCTTGATAAGCTTGATAACATAATAGCCCTGCTCCTCAAGTTCCTTTATCCTTTTCGTCTGTATCTGCTGTTCCGTCACCTACCAAAGATAGCAAATCTCTTTTGAAGTGCCGAATCGTGTAGTCCTTCTTTTTGGAAACAGCTTTGTATATCTCCCGTTCTATACCACCCTTTGAGAACACCCAATACACATCACTCTTTAGTCTGTCCTTTGTTGTCATACGGTCCCTGCTCTGCCAATAGCTTGTGGCACTGAAGTCTATGTTGTAGTACACAAGAGCGTCAGCCTTACGCAGAGATATCCCTTCTCTTCCCGACACAATCTGCAGGGCAATAGACTTGTCAGTGTCGTTGAAGACACTCAAGTCTGTGGTGAGATAGTCTGTTCCATACACACCCATAAGCACCTTCAGTTCCTGCTTAAACTTGTAGAAGATTCCTATCTTCTTTCCCTTAAAGGTATCTCTGATGTACTCAGCCTTGCTGTCATCCAATGTCATAGTCTTGCCGCTCTCAAACTTTACAGTGCCGGAGTATATCTGATGCAGTTTAGACATAAGCTTTACAGGTGTGTCTGCAAGTATTACCTCATCCTTTCCCTCGACAACAAGATTCTTCTGAAGATTCTTTGCGATGCTGTGAACAACAGGCTTCATATCTACAGAAAGGATATGCTCTTTCGTTTCCACCTTGAAACCTGCCTCAGATTGCGTGTAATTTATCGTGTAAGGACTCATTGCCTGCACTATGGTATCATAACCCTTCGAGTAATCTTTAATCGTCATAGAGTTAATTCTTCTTTCGGTGACGTTCACGTAGTCATCACAGAATCTGTAGAAGTTTTTGTACTGACTGAATGGATTGGTTGGTATCCCATACACTTGGTGGTACATCTGAGAGTATGACTCCGGTGTTGGTGTACCCGACAGTAGTATAACTCTGCTCCTGTTCTTTCGTATCAGTTCCTTCACAGCCTTGGCTCTGTTGCTCGGCTTTGCGAATGCACCCATTGAATGCGCCTCGTCACACACAATCACGTCCCATTTCAAATCGGGAATCTTATGTACGGATTCGTAGTTGATTGTGAACAGAGCGAAGTTGGTGGGGCACATCTTGGTGTAGTCATCACTGATAGAGCTTATAGCTTTCTTCTTTGTGAGGAACAATACGTTATCAACATTGAGCTGTTGACAAATCCCTAAACTCGTTAGCGTCTTACCTGTCCTCACCTCCATCGCAAGGTATACAAATCCACTCTTGTTTACTATATCAGTTCCTTCTTCTATGATTTCTTTTTGGTAATCTCTAAGTTCTATCACGTCTTTCTTTTTGTAATGTTCTAAACTGTTTTTAATTCTTTGCTTGACCTCATCTGAAACTTTATGAAGAGGCACGTCAACCATAACCGCTGACTTGCCTCGCCCTCTTTTTACTTGATGTGTTTTAGATACAACCCTGTCAAGAGTGTTGCAGTATTTCAGCATCATCTCATTGCTGTATAAAGGTCTTCTCTTTATGATGTCCTTCATCTTTGTTTGGGTTTAATTAATTTCATCATTATCAAAATTCCTGTACGACAACTCTTCCGGTCTCTTCATTCTCATCCATCTTCCCGATGCGTCTCTGCCCTCTTGTGGTGCTCCTCCTGTAGCGTATACAGCATAGGCAACCAACCACTTGTTGAACCTTATACGACTGATTGTCATACGACTCTTAGGTCCGTAGTCGGGATACTCCTGTATGAAATCGTAATAGCACTCCTGCATTATAACTCTCTCATCAACCACCAAGTGTTCGTTGGGCTGTGTACCGTTTATCAGACCGCACCATTCTATGAAATCGTGGCTCGTCTCTGCTGAAAGCTGTCGCACTTTTAAGTTTACAAACTGACTCTCAAGTAATCCTGTTTCCAAGTATGACTGAAGACATCCAACCATATAGTTGTCAAACTCACACCACTCAGCATCGTTCCAATCTCCGAACATCAGCTTACCGAATTCATCCAACGGTGTGAAGTTCTTGGTGTAGTATTGGTGTAGTTCGAGCTCCCACTTACGTCGTGCAAAACTATTGCCCGCTCCCTTGATTGCATAGTTCGTAGTGATTGCAATCTTAGGTGACTTGCTGAATGGTATCTTGATAGCATCCTTGTTCTTCTTCTCCAACGTCAGTCCCTCAGTTACCACGCTGAACAATCTCTCGAAGTCAAAGTGTTTCTTGACATCATCGAAGACAAGTATCTGTGTGTCTGCACTCACAAGTTGATATGCAAATGAACGCTCGAACGCAAATGACTTTCCGTCTATGGTGACAACCTTCTTCATCTTGGACAGGGCATTCATAAACAATCCCTTGCCTGTACCTCCTTCCGGATTATCTGATATCACCTCATCATTAAGGATGATTGCAGGGCAGTAAGACAGGTTCTTATATCCGTGCATCATAAATCCTATCGTGGATTCCATTGATGCTATCCTACTCTCATTGTTCTTGCATATGTTACCAATAAACTTTCTGTAACTAAAGTTCTCTGTTGTACCACACACTGAAAAGTTCCTGTCTATTACGTGGTCCTTCCAAACGTATCCACCTAAGTCTAAGTAGTCAAGAGTTGTTATCTCGTCCTTAGTAATCTTCACAGCGCAGTTCCTGTAGTACAGGTACGATGAGTTCTTTGTATCCTCAATGAAGTATATATCAATCGTTGACAACAGGGTAAGAAACTCCTCTCTAAAGAATCTTGTTTGGTCGGCGAAGTAATTATATATACCGATGTCGTCAAGCTCTATCAGATAGTTTAATATGAAGTCCTTGATGCTCTTCTCATCTGTGTGGTCGATGAGGTTGTTGGTTACCTTAACGAACACATAGTTCTTACCACCTTCGGGACAATACTTATAGAATCCATTGTCCTCTAAGAATTGCTTGAAGAGTATGTGAGTAATCTTGATAACACCCTTGTCGCTCTTAGACCAAAACTGTTGCTCTTTGTTCTCCTCATCTACCCTCTGTAATACTGAGTCTATTGTCTCGGAATCCAAGTCCGACTCTGCCAACTGATTCCGGATTTCTTTTTTTGATGTACCCCTCCTTATCTTTACTTTGATTGAAGTTAACCTGTCCTCATCCTCGTAGTATTTAGTTCCGAAGTTCTGAGTGTTTGCATACGCCGAGTCAATGGTTCTTATTATCTCTCGCTCGGTGAAGTCTGATGATATGTATTTGTTCAGCACATACTTGGCAAGACTCCTGTTGATACCGAAGTCATTGAACGCTGCTGCAAGAACGTAGCAGTTATGGTTTCTCTGTCCCTCGTTCATTGGGTATTTCTTTTCCCACCACCTCTGAAGTATGTCAACGATTTTATTCTCGTCTGTGATTGGTATCGTTGGAGCATCTCTGTACGTGTTCTTCTCTTGATACTCTCTCTCATCAATCTTGTCCCACACAGAAGAGTTTTCGTTTAGGTACAGTAGTGCATCATAAGACTCGTAGCACACACGAGATAGGTTCTTGCACGTCACATCGAAGTGAGGATTGTCAAAGTGATTCTTAAGTGAATTGAAATAGTTAACGTGGTTATCTGTATCCTGTGGTACTTTCACAAGGACCTTCAGACCTCTTCCGGATGGAGATATAAACACCGAGTACACGAAGCTGTCTCTCGTCATCTGCTCCTTGTCCTGTAGCATATCCTTTTTCTTTTCGTATCCGTCGAAGTCCAAGCATATCAATCCGCTGTGCTCCTGTATGGAAGAGTCGCTTCTCTTTGTGAATATACCGCTGAAGCAAATAGCAGGTAGTTGTTTCTTTAGTTCGTTACGCTCTGTCTTTCTTGTCTCAAGTCTGATACGCTTAACGAGTTCTTTGTTTGCCCCATCCTTTATCCTGTCAAGGATAGAGGAGAGCGGTCTGTGAAACGGTGTGTCCGTTTCTTTAATGTTTCTGAAGATAGTTATTCTGTAATCTGTCATCTTTGTTAGTGTTAGTGTTGAGTTGATGTTGACTTTGTGTTAAGTTTCTCTCTGATTATCAGTGAGTTGTATACTATGTTAACTTTTTTCTCTTGTATTAAGAATAATAATAATAAAAGAAAAGAAATAATAAAAGATATACAGAGAAAAACTTGACATCTTATAGGGGAAAAAAAGAGTGTCGCTAACGACACTCCCTTTCTAACCAATAAGCTGACCAATTTAAAACGGTAGGTCATCCGCAGGTGCATCCTTAAGAACAGGCTTAGGATTGGCATTAGCTTTGGGTTCCTGTTTCTTTGGTTCCCAAGTATCCAAGTCACAATAGAAGTTTCCTCCTCTTGATTGCTTGATGTTGATGCTCACCCAACCTTCTGTGTTGGTGTGTTCTTTCAGCCAAGCTACAGCATCCTCAGTCTTAACGCTTAGTCTTCCTAAGACGAAGTGATTAGGTTCAGTTGGTGCCAATGGTATCAAGGCTGTGTTTTGTTCTTGTCTCTTAAAGACAAATCCGTCTGCAAAAATTTTTTCTTCTGCCATATTATAGTATTTGATTCCGATGGTTAGAAAATAAACTCACACACAATACATCGGATACACCGTGCGTGAGTTGTAAAATTATATCTCGTCTTTGACGTAGTAGTTATTTATGTCAAGGACTTTTTCTTCAGAAAAGAATTTGTGGTACACCTCTATTGCTCTGTGCATCTTTTCTTGTCCTCTTATATAGAAGTCCTCGTTACCTGTGAACATTCCCATTCTACCTGTCTGCTTCTCAATTACTAAGAACATCATTGGTTTACCGAACAGCCTGCTGTAAATGAATGCTTGGCTATCGTAGTTGTACTTCCTTGCGTTCCACTTGAAGTCATCAATGTTCGATGTGGTCTTGAGGTCTATGACATAATCTTTTCCAACGATGTCTGCCTTACCCTTCCACTGAGTAACTGAATGGTTGTCATCAATCACCGAGGAGTATGTCATAATATTAGGAACCTCAAAGTTGTTTCCTTTTGCGTGTATGAGTTCGAAGAAGTCAAGGTTACCTGTCATTCTTGATACAAGGTTCTCAATGTGGTCTGCTTCTTTCTTCAATAGCAGAACCTCAAGGTTCATATCAAGACAGGCTTCTTTGTAACCCTTTGTGTTACGACTTGCGAAGTCTACGATGTGTGTCTCCTTAGCCTTCTCCGGTTCAAGAATCAGTTGATGAAAGTATCTACCCTCTGCAAAGTTCTTGTTGTCGGGACGTGAAACCCCAAACTCTTCGGGGTTCTTTAGCAGTGTCCCAATATCTGAGTTGGATAGGTACTGCTTACCTACCCCTCCGTAATACTCTTGGTCATCACGGAGTAGTTCTATTACGTCGCTCATTATCCTGTAATCTTTTTGATTTCCTTGAGCTGAGCATCAGTCAGTGTGTACTTAGCCTCAATGTTCGCTACGAGCTGATTGAAGCCCATCTTCTTGTTTGCTGTAACATACAGCACGAAGTCATCCCATTTCCCCTTTGGTATACCGGGCATCTTCGGTGTCGCTGACGACACTTTGTCTGACTTAGTAGGAGCTTTCTTTACAGGAGCCTTCTTAGGTTGCTCCTTCTCTACTGATGGAAGGTCCTCTCCTGCATACACATACAGCCCAAGTCCGTGACGAGCAAGTGCCTTAGTTAAGCTACGTTGTATTGCCTTGTTCACATCAGTAGACTTTATCTTCACAAGCTCTATTGAGTTGTTTCTGAAGTCCATTACAGGCAGGTACTCTATGTGCTCGATGCCCTCGATTGATACCCCTGTCTTTACCCAAGCTGAGTTGTGGTCTCTGTGGTAGAACACACCGTCTGCATCCTCATAGATTGTGTATGTAGCTTCCGGATAGTGTTCCTTTGCTGTTGCCCAAGCCCAAGCCCAAGACAAATACGTTAGACCATTCTTTGTTTCTGTACGTCCATTGACGTTGATTGCGTTCAGTGTCTCGAACACTGATTTCTTTTTAGCGTTTGCCATTTTACTTTATTTTATTTAGTTTAACCATTAATTCTGCGTACTTATTTAGCACGCTCTCTCTTGAAGTCTTGTAAGACTGAATCTGTTTGGGATTCTTTTTCCCATTCATCTCATTCCTTATCAGCTTCTCTATCCTTGCAAGCTTATCTCTGTAGTTGTTCAAAGATACCTCATAACATCCGTGTCTCCAACCATTCTCTAAGAACATATCTATGTTTTCTATTCTCTTGTAGTAGTCTCCACCTTTGCCTGTGTTGTATATCTCTATCTCTCCTGTCGCATCATCCCGGACAATCCTGCATCCATATACTATGCGTGCTTGGTATCCTGTTGAGTCAAGGTTAGATGCGAATGTATCTTTCTTAGCCTGCTCCCATATTTCTTGTAGGGCATACATTACTTTAGAAAGTTTATCATCTCTCTGAATGAATCTTCTTTTTCCATTCGCTTCTTTGTCTGTGAGATTCCGTACTGCACTGATGAGTGTGCTACCTTGTATCCATTCTCTGACATATGGTCTCTGATGTAAGCCATAGTCATAGGCTTTGAATGACATAAGTAGTACAGGGATTGTCTTGCATCGGATACCCTCTTGACCTTTGTCTTGGTAAAGATTCTTTCCTTCGGCACATCAAATGCCTCTGATATCTTGTTGGCGTATTCGTTAAAAGTTCCCATCTTATTTTAGTTTTAGTTTAAAATTATTCCACAGCTCTTCTTCTACAGTCTTGAAGTCTTTGTCCTTGAAAGGAAGACCGTCTATTGTGGTTATCCATTCGCCTGTCTTTAGAGACTCAATATATTCTCCGTTGAGATACGTCATCACGGTCTGCGCATCTGCGTTTAGACTACCCTTGTAGTTCTTTTGGAAGTAGTCCGAAGTTACAAGCTGAGCAGTGTCGTTGAAGACACCACGTGTTATAATTTCGTCCTTGTCCTGTAATCTTTGCAGGCGTTGAATCATCCCGCTGTTTACGTTTGCCCGCATTTTTTCTGCGAGTATTTGTTCTTGATAAATCGCTTTCATTTGATTTGATTTTAGTTTAAAAATTTGTGGTAGTCCTTTTCATCTAAGCATATGACATCACCAACGATATCGAAACCTGCAATGTCTGAAGCCTTGTTGTTTCTCTTCAGACCTTTCATAAGTCCCTCTTCGTTTACGATGAGCACCTTGCCCTTGCGTGTGGCGACCACCTCTATGTATCCACCTACCGCATCTTGTTTTTCTTTTAGTGTGTCTGCTGTAAAGTTGTCAGTGACATCACCATTTACTTTGATTAATTGTATCATTGAATTGTGTTTGAATAAAACAAATATAAGAAAAGAATTATACAATTCCTAATCTTTTTTGTAATAAATTTGTAGTGTCTTTGACGACACTATTTATTCTTTGCCTGTAG
>Ga0181390_1000416_pt1 | contig 19155 bp, 9 predicted proteins | sample 13SPOviralmetaG_FD_130085 | JGI IMG/M metagenome (GOLD analysis project Ga0181390, IMG submission 130085) | Marine viral communities from the oligotrophic San Pedro Time Series (SPOT) site, San Pedro Channel, CA, USA - 13 SPOT_SRF_2010-07-21 | ecosystem: Environmental > Aquatic > Marine > Strait...
AGAAAAGGAAAAGATGGAGCCATGGCTAGTGCCTATTCGTTCAAATATGCGAAAAATTTACAATAAACCTGAAACATTAGATCGCTTAGAAAAAGAAGAATCTATTGAATTGGTTTCATTAGCCCACTTTAGAGGCCGCACATTTGAAAACAGTGTTGTCATTATAGACGAATTCCAAAATTTAACTCGTTCACAGTTTAGAATGGCTTTAGGTAGATTGGGAAAAAACTCAACAATGATATTTTGTGGTGACAATCAACAAATCGATTTAAAAGATATAAATTACTCAGCAATTCACGATGTAGCTAAAATTGCAGCTTCTGATTATGTTTATAAAAGAATATTAGAAGACAACCACCGTCATGAAGCAATTGATGATGTGTTTGATCGTTTGCAAGCTATGTAATTTATCCATTTTTCTGTTATATTTATTATAGAATTAATCTACTTAAATTATGGCAGCAGGAATATACAATTTTACATTAGAACAGGGTACAACTTTTATTCGTATTTTTAATTATAAAGATTCAAATGGTAATCCAATTAATTTAGATGAAGCTACTGAATTAAGAATGCAAATAAGAGAATCTGTTGGATCAGAAAACCCAGTTGTAGGTGGTTCTTTTGCAAAAGATAGTGGCTTTACTGTGTCTACTCCTGCAGGGGGTAGTGTACAAAGTCAATTTACTTTAATAATACCAGCAGCAACTTCTTCAGCATTTACTTTTGACAAAGCAGTTTACGACATTGAATTATTGGATAACGGTATAACTACTCGTTTAATACAAGGAAAAATAAAATTATCTAAGGAAGTAACTAGATAAAAAATTATGTCTAATGGAATTACTGAAATAGTAGAAGAGGTAAAAACCCAATTAGAAATAATTGAAACAGGGAGTGGTCAAATAGAAATAATAAATCCAGGAAATAATTCTATTGAAATATCATTTTCAGGATCTGCTATATCTCCTGATTTAGACATTACTACTACAACTACTACAGAAATTATCACAATAGATAATATATCTGAAAACACAGTTGTAAATGTAGGTGAAAATCCTCCTTTAAATGTAGAAATAACTACTGAAAACACTACTTTAGATGTAACTGAAAGAATCCTTCTATCAGGATCTTTTGATTTAACATTTAATAATTTAATAGACAATCCATTTAATGTATTAGATGATGGAAAAGTAGGTAGAGGATTAAACAATCCTGAACATGATTTTCATGTAAAAGGAACTTTATTTTCAGATGTTATGTCTTCATCAAGGGTAGAAACCCCCTCTTTAGTTGCAACTACTTTAGATACTAGGAAAATTACTATAAATAGTGATGGAGTTAACAATATTATTAAAGTAACTTCCCAAAGTAGAATTCCTGTAATGATAAACCCCGCGGGAGTTATAACTTTAGACAATTTCCAATACACACCTACTGCAGTAGAAGGAGGCCTATTATACAGTGGGAGCAGTTTTTATTTAGGATTAGAATAAGTTTATATTTATCACAGACAAGTATTATAATTATGGCATTTGAAAACTTTAAAAAGAAGAAATTTAGCGAAATCATAGCACAGGTTACCACTAAAGGACGAGACCCCTATAGAAAAATCCCTGCAATTTTAAGATTAGGCAAAAAAGCCACAGAACAAAAAGGTTTTTTTGATTATAATGGAATCATTCAGGAATCTATAGATAAAAATAAATCTTCAGATAAATATGAAGACAACGCTGTTATTCTCCAGGAAGATCCTATTACCAAAGAAGTATCTATATTAATAAAAGACACAGTATTTAGAAATAATTTTTTTAAACATATAGACCAAACATTAGGTTTTAGTACTCAAGCAAAAACAGAAATTAGTAAAAGTTTTTTTACACAAATAGGAACAGCAGTAAATACTATGCCAGCGGGTGAAAGGTACATATCCATTTTATCTGTCCCTTTTGAAGAACCTATAGGAACGGTTACAGCTTCGATTTCAGTAACCGAAGCCCCTGGTATTGCGTACAACCCTGATGGATCTTTAAGAAATAGAAAAATTACCTATCAAAATACATCTAGTTTTTTTACTAATAGTCATTTTTTCTTTAATTTTGATAATTTAACTAATAATAGTGATTTTGGGGATGCCGATCAAATATTAGCTACTAATAAATTAGTAGCTGCAGGTTTATCTCATATTACTAGATCATTTAAAGCACATACAAATGTAGATTCAAAAAATAAGTTTTACTATGTTCAGGCTACCCCTATTAAACAATTTTCAATAGAAATGTCTAGTTCTAACAACACCGCAAGTTTCTTTGCATTAACATCTAGTTTTTCAGGATCTGCTGATTTTGGAGTAACTAGTGGTAGTTTTATAGGAAAAGTAATTGAATCATCTTCAATTCAACCTAGATTTTATAATGGAACCACCCCAAATGGAACAGGAGACGACACTGATGGTTCATATATATTTTCAGTACAAAAGGGTATAATAGAAGGAGAAGGAGAATTTGCTTTTGGTGAGGATAATTATGCAGGAGACGTAGGGTCAAATGTTGCTTTTACTCCTCAACAAATGGTTGTTTGGTATCCCCCTCAGTATAATTATTCAAATGTAAGATCAGCTTCATTTTATTTTACTCCTTATCCTGAAAACATGCATGAATTAAACACAGGAACTACTACTAAAAATTTAGTAACGCATTCAATTGCCCTTTCAGAAAACACAGGTAGAGGGGAACTCCGTACAGTTTATTGGTTAAATCATACATTTACTAGTAGTTTTACAGGATCATTTGGTAATTTTAATAGACATCAATTAAGAACGTTAACAGTTTTGGGCGCAGCGGATCATCAACTTCCTTATATGAATACTTCTATAAGACGTTTTGGTAAAAAGAATTCAGATGCAAATGCTAGTCATCTTTGGAAAGATAGTGCTTTATCTCAACCTGTAGATCAAGGATATTATGTACATTCCTCTTCTTTTACTCAAGAAAGTAAAAATCAAATGTCAGCTTCAATTAATTCGGGACCAGGAGGTTTAAATAATGCTAATCACACAAGTAGTTTCTTTGTAATGGGAGTATTTAAACATCCTTTTACACAACTAGTAGATAGTGCTATAATGAATTACACGGCATCCCAAGAAAAAGAAACAGGGGTAACTTCTCAAACTTTTATGACACATCACCCAATAGCATCATGTATATTTTTAAAAAGATATGATGGTGAAGTTTTTCAATATCAACCTCAAGATGGACAAGCAATTATATCAGAATCAGTAGGATAAAAAAATTTTAAAAACAAATAAAAATGGCAAAGTGGAAGAAAATAATAGTATCAGGTAGTGATGCAGAATTAAACAATGTAACAGGTAGTGGTTTACGTTTAAACAACCTTCCTGGTGTTAGTGGAACCACACCCTTAGTAATTGATAGTAACGGTAATGTAAGTACTGGTAGTGCTTATGCATTAGCTTCTGGTGGTAACACAGCAGGGGGTAGTGGCTTAGACAGTAATATTGCAATTATAGGTGCTGGAGGTTCTTTAATTCAAACAGCTTCTTCTACACAAAAAGTAGATTTTAATTCTGCTGATTTAGGAAATATAAATGTTTTAGAGGCGAATGGTGCTGTCTTTCAAGGATTAAGATTCTCAGGATCTTTTGATGGAACAGGTTCTCATATACTACCATTTGGCATTGATTTTCTAAATACGGGTTCAGCTAATGCTGATGATTTAAGTTCTTATCTCGGAATAAGTGAAGCAGCTGCAAGTTTAACTTTTAACCCAAAATTAACCAGCATTAAATTATCCTCACCTGTTACAATGAGTAGTGTACCAGGGGGTTCCACCGAGACTAAGGTCTTAATGTTAGATTCAAGTGGTCATGTTGTTACAAGAAGTTCTGGAGACATAGGTGGTGTTACTAGTGTTGCAGGTGGGACCAACATATCAACAGATTCCGATACAGGTGCAATTAATGTTTCTTTAGATGAAAATATATCTTTAACAAGTGTAACAGCTTCAGCAGGTTTGTTTTTCTCAAGTTCTATTAATAAAAATTATAGAATTGATTACGCTAAAGTTTATTCTGCTTCTTCTAATATTCTAGAACCAACTTCAGGCTCTTTAACAATCACAGCTTCAGGAATAAAAGTTGAAGGAGATTTAACCGCCTCAGGTAGTGTTACTTTAGATGGTGCTTTAAGTTTTAATGGATTTAATTTTGTTGAAAGTAGCATTTCTGTAGTTTCGGGAAGTACTCAATTTGGGTCAGGATCAACAGGTAGTGACATACCTTTAACTACTCATCAATTCACAGGTTCAGTTTTAATTACAGGTAGTAAATTAGAACTTACAAATGGTACTTTAAGTATTCCTGGATTTAATGATGTTTCTGCATCTTTAGCAACATTAGGAGTAGCTGCTAATTTAGTAACTAATGTCACCTTTAATGCATTTTCAAGTTCATATTCCCAATCAGTTGTAGATTTTCTTACAACATCTGAATCATTAGCTAATGAAGTAAATACATTTAAAAGTTTTTCAAGTTCATTTTCACAATCAGTAACAGATTTTAATACTAATTTAGGAATATTTAATAGTTTTTCTCAATCTTACTCACAATCTGTTCAAGATTTTTTAGCAGCCTCAGAATCATTTGAAAGCTCAGTTGCTAGTTTTACTAGTTTTTCATCATCATTTTCTTCATCTATTGACACTTTAACAGCATTTAGTGAAAGTATAATAACAGCTATTACAGTTGATGGTACTGATACTGAATTTCAAAATAATGTAACTATTAAAGGTAATTTAGATGTACAAGGTACAACTACTACAATTAATACCCAAGATCTATCAGTTGAAGACAGATTTATTATATTAGGTAGTGGTAGTTCTAATATAGATAGTAATTTAGATGTAGGTATTATATTTGATTCAGGTTCTAAAAACGGTGAAGGAATGGCACTATTTTTTGATCATAGTGTAAATAGATTATCAGTAGGAAAAAATGTTATAAATAGCTCCCATTCATTAGCAACTGATACTGTAGTGGGGGAAGCAACGTTAACCCCTAATAATATAGGGGATGCTAGCACAAATAGTACCGTAGGAGGTCAAATAGTAACAGTTAAAACAGCACAATCCTCCCCACCATCAGGTTCAGCTTCATCATCATTTGGTGAAGGTGAAGTGTACATTGATAATAATAATGACATTTACATCTATGTAGAATAAAAAATAATTAAGTTATGAGTATAGTAAAAAAACAAGAAGACAAAAAGAAAACAAAAGTCCAATTAGAAAAAGAAAAACAATACACTGAGTTGAATAAAGAAGAACTAAAATATCTAATACAATTAATAGGTAGATCCGAATTTACAGGAAAAGATCTACAAGTATTATACAGTATTACAGCTAAACTACAAAACCAATTAAGTAAATAAGTTATGGTAAAATTTGAATTAAATGAAATTGTGTATGTTCATAAAATAATTTCTGAACAAAACATTAAAGGAGCAGACGCTCCTTTTATTGCTAACATTTTAAATAAATTAATAAATGAAGCCTCAGTTATAGAAAGAAAAAAAAATGAAGTAAAAACTAAAAAATAATCATTAAGTGGCACAGTGGAAAAGAATACTTACCGACAGTGATTTTACAGACACACAAATAACTAATTTACAAAATTTAGTATTTACAAGTCCTACTGTATCTTTAACTGTGTCGCCTTCTTCATTTGAAAAAGGTGTTGAAACTGATGTAGTTTATACATTTACAGCCACACAAAATGATGATACTTTTATTGCATCATCAGGTGAAGTTTTAACTAGTGGGGGTAGTATAGAAACTGACAATTTAGGAGCGTCTGGTGATATAACAGTTGAAAATCAAGTAAGTACTGTAACTAGAAAATTCAGAGCTAGTTTTACACAACAAGGAATTAAAACCACTGCTAATAGATCATCAATAGCATACACACCTCAATATTATGGGACATCTAGTATTAGTAATTGGAGTGAAAGTTCATATGAAGTTATAAATTCAACTTTTACTAAAGTAGTACAAACATCTGGTGTCGGAACTGGAAAACTCCCCGCAGACACAGGCCAATTTTTATTTTCACCCAACCAAGAACGTGTACATTTTTTCAGTACCAAACCAGGTTTAACAGTAAAAGATTTTAATGGTTTTGTACAATCAAATTTTACTGAAACCCCAATAACACTTAAATTAGCTAATAATACTTCTCAAGTTATGTATCATTATATGTCGGAAGAAAAAACCTTAACCGAACCCTTCGGTTATGAATTAGATTAATAAATTATGGCTAAGGAACACTCAGGAGGAATAATAATAGCAGATGGATTCAGATTAGATGACCCCAAACCTATTGACGACAGATTAGTAGTCGAAACTACTAGTGATCTTCTTGATCCATCCACTCTACCCAACATATATGATGGTATTTTAGTTTCTGTAACTACAGGTAATAATGTATATAGATGGAATGGTAGTAATAGAACACAAATAGCTAATTGGGAAAAATTATTTATTTCTTCCACTAGTAATAATGCCTCTTTAGATACCCTTACTTTAGGAGGGGACATAAATTCTTCAAATTTTGGTAGTGGTATTAGTATATTAAGTCAAAATGGAAGTCAACTTGCTATAGGAGCAGGAAGCAATTTTGATGATATACAAATAGGAAATGGCAAAAATATAAAACTTACAGGCCCTATAACAGCTTCTATAATAAGTGCAAGTAGTATATATTCAAATTTAACATCTTCAGCAGATTTATTTTTTACAAGTTCGGGAGTGGGTCCCAAAAATTATAGAATTGATTATGCTAAAGTTTATTCTTCTTCTATAAATAGTAATGGAGACACAATTACCCATTCTAATATCCTCCTAGAATCTGGCTCCTTAACAATCACAGCTTCAGGATTAAAAATTGAAGGAGACCTAACAGCATCAGGCAGTGTAACTTTAGATGGTGCTTTAAGTTTTAACGGATTTAATTTCTTTGAATCATCAACTACTGTAATTTCAGGCAGTACTCAATTTGGGTCAGGATCAACAGGTAGTAACATACCTTTAACTACTCATCAATTTACAGGATCTATTATAATAACGGGAAGTGGGATATTTCCTGATACTAATGGAACCATAGATTTAGGTAGTCACTCAAAAAAGTTTAGCAATCTCTACGCTACAAACACATTCTTTGGTGGTGTCCACGAGATTAATTTAGAAACAGAAGGACTTGATCAAATGCAAGAAGGTACCGTTTTAACATTAAAAAATGGTACATTACACCCATGTAAAAAAGAAGCCGATCCATTAGTCATGGGAATTGTTTCCTCAAACTCAAATTTTCCAATTGTGTTAGGAGCAGAACCCGTTCTTGTAACAGGTAAAATAAAAGAAGGTGATTATATTATTACATCAAAAATTAAAGGACATGGTAAGGGAATTGATCCTAAACATATTTATACTAAACAATTATTTGGTAAAATAATAGCACAAGCAATAGAAAAAGGGAATGGGAGAAGTCATATTATTAAAGCAATGATAAGAAAAATGTAGGTTATGATTAAGATACACAAAATATCAAGTTCTGCATTCGTTCAATCAGGCTCAATAGCTAAGTTTAAATCAGGAATAACATCTTCTAATTTAAACATTAAGGGAGCAATATATGCACAAGAATTTCAAGGTATAGGCACAAACACACCTAGTGATCCTTTATTAACAGTAGGAACCCAATCTGCAGATGGAACTTTTGATGAATGTGTTACATTTCAAAATCAAGATTTTAGACTAACAGCTGAAGGTGATTTTAATCATTTTACATTTGTAGAAAAAAAATCTGATGGATGGTTTCAAATTTCTACAGGATCCCAAAATGGTCAAGTAAGAAAAAATTTTGTAGACATAGAAGGAAAGTCATCACCAGGAGTATATGAATATTTAATATTAGGAGTAAGTACTTCTTCATTAAAAACAGTAGCTAAAGGAACAACAGTAAAAGTAAAACCACTAGGATAAATGGCAGGAATACAACAATATACTAGTAGTTTATTTGTTCAATCAGGATCAATAGCTAAATTTGAAAGTGGCTTAGAAGTCACTGAATCTGTTGAAATACAAGGTTCAGTTATAGCTTCTAATTATTTCGATTTAGAAGGAAATGAAATAACAGGAGGTACAGATGCTGAATTCTTTGCGGGATCAGGATCAGGTGTTTCAGCTTCAAATCCTTCTTCAGTTGATACTTTTGTAATATTACCCCCAGATGCCCAAAATACAGGACAATTAAATAATCCTATTTTTATCCACACAACCCATTCTTCAACTTTTTCTCCTAATCATTATGCTTTTGTGCAAATCACAGATGAATTTACAACTGTACAAGAAGGTGGTTTAGACAAATCAAATTATGCTGTAGGAACTTTAGATCCAGGAGTATACAGATATTTAGTTTATGGGGCACAAACAGGATCAGGTGGAGAAACCCATCAAGTATATTCTACAGTTTTTGTAAAGGGTTTTGTTAATGAAGCGCCTGTTGTAATAGTACCTACTGCTTCTGCTGCTACTATGTCAATTGCTCATGATTCAACTGTAGGAGAATTAATATTACATTTTACTAATTCATTTGACCCTAATGGTGAAGATGCTATTGCTCAATATACTGCAAGTAGAATATTAGAGGAAGACCCTACAGGTCCAAGTATTACAGAAGCAGAATACACATTAGTAATGTCTCATTCTAATTTTGGGGGCCAGGCAGTACATTTTTCTGCAGGAGAAGAATTACAAACATCCTCTTTAAATACAATTACATTAAATGGATTGGGACAAGATGTGGGGTATGTAAACACATTATTTTTCACAGCAAGTGTTTCTAATTATTCTATAATGGAGAGTCATAATATCCGTTATCAAAATCGTTTTGACACTGAAGATTTCAATGTAACATTAAAAGACTATTCAGCTGAAAATGCTAATCAAGGAGTTGTAGGAGCTACAACCGAAACTTTTCAACTTCGTATTGATGCTCCTCCTACTGCTAGTATTTCTAACATTAAAGTAAAATTTGAAAATGATGGTTTTACAGGAATAGATGCAGATGCTTTAACTCACACATTATTATATGATAGAACAGAATCATTAAGTTCCTCTTCTATAGCAGAACTACACGATAGATACACTTCTTCTTTAATTAGATTAAGTACAAGAGCTGACATAATACCTCCAACAGGTTATGACCCAAGTTCTACTGTTACTGAAATTAAAATACCTACTCAAAGTAGTGGAGAAGATATTAAATTCGAAAAAAACTTTAAATTTGCTAAATTTATAGGAGCTAATGGTGGAAGTACATCTTCTTTCTTTAAAATATCTGATGCTTTTGGTGGTACTTATTCCCCAACAGAAAGCTTAGGCTACACATCATTTATATTTAAACCTACTAATTTTACAAATAATACCCAATCTATTGTTATAGGAGCTAGAAATAGTAGTAAAGATGATTTAAATAAGACTTTTGCAATTAGACATGGTAGTAATAACCATTACGAAGCTTTTACTACAGCTCCTAATACATTAACATTCCAAAATATCCCCAATATTAACATCTCAGACATTGTAGTTGAGGTAGAAAGTGGGTCATGGGGTACTAATGTAGGTTACCCAAGTTTAACTTCTAGTCTATTATACGGTTACACATCATCATTATTATCTTCACAAACACAAAGCGCTTTAATAGCATTAATCCCGACAGGCAGCAGTGACACTGCAGTGGAACATCCTCAATATAATAACTATGTTTCTTCGTCAGTTGTAAGGTTAAGAGTAAAAGCAAAAATTACAGAACCATTTGGTCCTGATCATAAACCTATAACATTTACTTTAACAGGTTCTAAAGATGACAATTCGTTACAATTTTCACATACTTTTGAATTTTCAAAAACATCACAAGACACAGCATCATCAGACATAAATTATAGTAATGAAACTAAACAAAGATTAGTAGGAATTTACACTTCATCTTGGGTTGATTTTATTTTTAAAGAAGGTGTTTACAATTTTACAACTCAATTAGCCTCATCTTCCCACGCAGGTAGTACTATAGACACTATATCTACTGCAGTAGTTAGTATGAGTAATTACAATAATGTTGAACTAAGTAATTTAGTATACGAAACTGAACATTCAGGATTAACAGGAAGTGGTGTTAATGATGCTAATATAATTACTTCTACAACAAGAAGTGTATTATATGGTCATGAACATCAAATTTTAGGTACTAATTCAAGTTATTCAAGTCATCCTAGTTCTTCACTTTATGCTTCTCATTCACTTTTAAGAATGAGAGTAAGAGGAAAAATCACAGAACCATTTGGGCCTGCTACTAGTAAATTAGATTTTAATTTTTTCGCTAGGTCAACTATTGCTAGTAATCCTTATAATACAACCACAAATGCATTTACTATTAATACTACATCTTCAAATGTTTTTGTAAATAACCAATTAGTAACTACATTTACTTCTTCACTTATAGGGCAACCAATAAATTTAACACATATTCCTAGTGTTGTCTCTCAATTTACAGGATCATCTAAATCAAGTACATGGTTTTTAACAGGTTCTGTTGATTTTGATGATGATATTACTAATGAATTTGAAGGAAATGGAATATTATCTATACCCTCTTCTACCCGTTCTGAATTAAATGTTATAGACACACCTGCTACTATAATAGAAGACATATCTTACGAAACTGAAACATTTGGACATAGTAAAATTGATTCTACTAACACTACACGTTCAATATTATATGGAGATCCCCACATTACTAATGCAACTTCTGCAAGTGCTACATGGGTTAACCACCCTAGCGCATCTACTTATGCTTCACATTCAGTTACAAGATTTAGAGTTAAAGCAAAAATTACAGAACCACTAGGATTTTTAGTTCATTCGTCAAGTTTTGAAAATAAGTGGATATCTAGTAGTGTGTATTCCTCTAGTAAATTAGATTTTTTCACAGGATCTTCAGCAATAGAATTTTCTTCAAGTGCATATGATACTCAAGGTAGATTAGCTGTAATTTACACATCTTCATTTATGGGTGCTATTTTAAGCAGTTCTAAATTAGAAGGTATAAATTATTTATTCACATCAGGAAATATTTTACACGAACCTGTTGGAGAAAATAAATTTACCACTGCTTCGGGTGTTTCTTCTAATGTGTTAGTAAAAGACACACCAAAAGTAATTATAACTAAGATACATGAATTTGAAGAATATGGACACAGTGCAAGTAATGCCTCAGATTCAGGAATAAGTCCAACCACTCGTACTGTACTGTATGGAGATTCTCACACTACTAACGCTACATCTGGCAGTACTAGTTGGGAAAATCATCCTAATTCAGCCTCATATGCATCTCATTCAGTTGTAAGAGCTCGTATGAGAATTGAAATTATTGAACCTGTGGGGCCTGCTCATTACAAAGTTAAAAATACTAAAAATTTAGATGGAAGTTGGGAAACCTTACTTGCATTTACAGGATCTACTCATTTTGAAACATCCTCAAGTGCTTATGATGGGCAAGATAGATTAATAACAAATTACACAGAATCATGGAAAGGTAGAGTCTTATCATTAGATGAATCAAATTTTGGTGGATCTGAAACATTTACTTTTAATTCAGTTACTAGTTTTAATTCAGATATAATTTCATCAGAAGAAAATAGTCTATCCTTAACCACAACATATGGAAAAATAACAGTAAATGATACACCTAAAACCCAATTTACATTTACTCCTATAGAAACCGAGACATTTGGTGAATCAAATGTAGCTATTGAAAATCCCATAGAATCTAATCAAAGTTTAGTTTCAAGAAGTATAAGAGTAAATCAACCAACCACAGATGTAACTGGCTCAGGAATAACTAATTTATTCACAGGTTCTTCAGTTTCTAGATTTAGAACTAAAGTAACTATAACTGAACCTTTAGGATACATTCACCATGGTTCTGACATTAGAATAAAATTTAACCATACTGATGGGAGTGATAAAGACATTAACGGACCTTATCAATCTTTTTCAACTAATTCATTAAACATATTTGATTCAAGCTCTGCGTATGACAACCAGGATAGATTGGTAACATCATACACATCTTCTTTCACAGGTAGTGGGTTAAAATCAACATTACCTAACAACAGATATAAAGCATTATTTACCCCAGATGTTGATAGTGTAATACACAGTCCATCAGGTGAAAATGGACATAATTTTACCACAGCAGAAACAGATACTAATTTATTTCTTGTAATATCAGCATCAGTAGCAGGTGACGCACAAACTAAAATTGATGATACTATAATAGAGGTTGAAAGTGGTTCATTTTTAACTAATGTAGGGTACTCTAACTTAACATCTAGTATATTATATGGATTTACTAGTTCTTTATTATCATCTATAACAAAAAGTTTAATCGATGATGTAGTAGGAATATCCCATAATAATTACTCAGATTACATTTCTCAATCTATTGTTCGTTTAAGAATAAAGACCAAAATTACTGAACCTTTTGGAGCAGAACCCAACATAGTAACAGCATCTATACAAACAAGTTCTACAACTCCTATAGGGGCATTCGATTTATTACCTTTTAATCCACCTACTTTTTATTTTGACACTGAGGGTGATTTTAATGGGGGGTTAGAATACACAGTTACCTCAACTGTTGAAAATATTAATCGTAAAAAGGTACAAGTATCTAGATTTACTTCTTCTTTTATAGAAATTAGAATCCCTTCGGGAACCTACACTTTTACATCTAGTTTTAGTTCAAGTAATATTAATGGAGAAGACATATCTACCATATCACCTGCTGAAATTAGTATGAGTAGTGTTTCACCTACTAAATTTGAAAATCTTCATTATGAAATAGAAAAGCATGGATACGCAGGAAGTGGAAGTAATGATGTTAATATAACATCAAATACAACTCGTACTGTTTTATTTGGAGACAGCCACTTTATACACAATGGAACAGGTAGTGGTGACACAGGTGAATACTTTGCAAATCATGCTTCTGCCTCAGTTTATGCTTCTCAATCAGTAGCTAGATTTAGGTTAAGAGGAAAGATGATAGAACCTTTTGGACCTGGTACTACTAATTCTACTATAGGATTTAATATAACAGCAAGTAATTATGATAATTCAATATTTGGTATTACTTCTATAACACCTACCACAGCAGGTACTTATAATGTTAATAAAGAATTAGTTACTACATTTACTTCATCATTTAAATCACAATCTATAACATTAATAGAAGCTGATCATGGTTTTAATAGTGCTGTAGATTTCCATGTAAGTGGTAACATTACTCATAACCCTATAAGTTTAAATCAATTTATAGTACCTAATCCATCATTTAGTACTATAACAGTAAAAGACACCCCAAAAGTAATTATAACAAAAGTCCATGAATTTGAAAAATACGGACATAGTGCAAGCAATGCATCAGATTCGGGAGTAACTGAAGTTACTCGTAGTGTACTGTATGGGGACCCTCACATTACTAATGACACATCTGGTAGTACTGTTTGGGAAAACCATCCTAATTCAGCCTCATATGCGTCTCATTCAGTTGTAAGAGCTCGTATGAGAATTGAAATTATTGAACCTGTAGGACCTGCCCATGATAAAATAAGTATAACTAAAACCTTAAGTTCATCATGGGAAACAATTCAAGCATTTACAGGATCTGGTGATTTTGAAACATCCTCAAGTGTTTATGATTCATCAAATAGATTAAAAATAGCATACACAGAATCATGGACGGGTAGAGCTATATTATTAGACCCCTCAAATTATGGTAGTTCTGAAAACTTTTCTTTTAATTCAACTACAACTTCCAATATTTTAGAAGAAAATGGTTTAGATGTAACTACAACAAATAGTTCTATATTAGTAAAAGACACACCTCCTACAATAATAGAAGACATATCTTACGAAACTGAAACTTTTGGTCACAGTAGTCTTCCGTCTACATCTACTACTCGCTCAGTTTTATATGGAGATCCCCACATTACTAATGCAACTTCTGCAAGTGCTACATGGGTTAATCACCCTAGCGCATCCACTTATGCTTCACATTCAGTTACAAGATTTAGAGTAAAAGCTAAAGTAACTGAACCATTAGGATATTTAGTTTTTACTTCAAGTTTTGAAGAAAAAATATCTTCACCTAACGTTTATGAAACTTCAAGTTTATTTAATTTCTTTAGTGGATCTACTAATGTATCTAATTCAAGTGTTTATGACTCACAAGACAGATTAATTACTTCTTACACTACATCTTTCCATGGTCATATTTTGAGCAGTTCAGTTATAGATGGTGTAAATTATTTATTTACATCAGGAAATATTTTACATAATCCCTCAGGAGAAAATAAATTTACTACTGCTTCGGGTATTTCTTCTAATGTGTTAGTAAAGGATACACCAAAAACTATAATTAAAAACATAGTTTATGAAACAGAAACATTTGGTCATAGTAGTATCCCTTCTACAAATACTGTACGTACTGTATTATATGGAGATTCTCATATTACTAATGGAACTTCGGAGAGTGCCGCTTGGGAAAACCATCAAAATTCAGCTTCATATGCTTCTCATTCGGTTTCAAGATTTAGAGTAAGAGCTAAAGTTATAGAACCATTAGGATATTTAGTTTTTACTTCAAGTTTTGAAGAAAAAATATCTTCACCTAACGTTTATGAAACTTCAAGTTTATTTAATTTCTTTAGTGGATCCCCAAATATTGAGAATTTAAGTATTTATGATGGACAAGATAGATTAATTACTGACTATACTACATCTTTCCATGGTCATATTTTAAGTAGCTCAATTGGTGGAAACTCATCTTACTTATTTACTTCAGGAAATATTTTACATGAACCTATTGGAGAAAATAAATTTACTACTGAATCAGGTATTTCATCTACTATGTTAGTAAAAGACACCCCAAAAGTAATTGTAACTAATATACATGAATTTGAAGAATTCGGCTACAGTGCGAGTAATGCATTTGATTCAGGTGTAACTGAAACTACTCGTACAGTATTATATGGAGATGCATTTAAAACAAATGATGGAACAGGAAGTGGAGAAACGGGTAATAATTGGGAAAATCACGCTTCTGCTTCCATTTACGCTTCACATTCAGTTTCAAGAGCCCGTTTACGAACTAAAATTATAGAACCTTTAGGATATGCTCATGCTACAATAACATTTAGTAAATATTTATCAGCTATTAATTTAGGAGATATTCAAGCATTTGCGGGTTCTTCTGATTTTGAAGATTCTTCAAGTATTTACGATTCATCAGATAGATTAGTAATAGCTTATACAGAATCATGGAGAGGAAAAGATGTAGAATTAGATGAATCAAATAGAGGTGATGGGGGTTCTCAAAATTATGATTTTACATCTCTCACAGAAACAAATATTTTAGGAGAAAATGGAATAAATGTATCAGGTAACCCAGGTACTTTAATAGTTAAAAATACACCAGCCGCTCAAATTACAATTAATAAAATTGAAATTGGATCAGGATCAGTAACAGCAGGTGGAGCTGAACATGATAATAATGAAGATAATCCTAATATAATTAAATTTATACCTTTTAATAGTAACAGTACTAAAGGAGACCCTAGTGATTTAGATGATTATCTAGAACCACATTCTCTTACTAGATTTAGAATATTAGCAGACATTATTGAACCAATGGGACATGTCCATTATTCTACAAACATAAATTACACTAGACAAATTAATAATATAGCGGGTTCATCTGTGGAAGGAGCTAATCAGTCATTTGCTACCCACTCAGAAGACATTGCTATTGTAAATTCATCTTATAATGACAACACAGAATTTATAGCAGCTTACACATCCTCATTTTTAGGTGAAGACCTTGGAGGATCACATCCAAATTTTTATAAATTTCGTATAAATAATGATGATGTAATATTACAAGATAATAATACTGAGCCTTCCCCTACAATAAACATAGTAACACCAGACCACGAATTAATTTTTAAAGTAAGTAGTTCCCAAACTGACCCCCTACAAATAAACGACATTGTTGTAGAAATAGAAAGTGCATCAGGAGATTTACTTACAGGATATGGAACAGACAAAGGTCACCATGAATTAACATCTAGTTTATTGTATGGTTACACAGCTTCATTATTATCAAGTCAAACTGAAAGTCTTATAACAAGTAATATTGTTGGTGGTATAGGTCATCCTCTTTACAATCAATATAGATCTGCTTCAATAATAAGATATAGAGTAAAATCAAGAATTGTTGAACCATTTGGAAGTGAAACCCATTTAGTTTCTGCATCATTTAAAGCTGTTGGGGCAGTAGGAGAAACAACCCAACAAGTCGTTTCAGATATTAAAAAAGTAACTATTGAAAAAGAAATTGGTCATAGTAAGACTAACACATCTTTAGCCCAATCCCAAACCTTAACTACAACATTAAATTTAGGATCCCTAAATGCAGATTTTAACATTAATAAAACCCTAAGATTAGTTTCTATGTCTATAAAGGGTGATTTTGATTCTATATCCCCAACTGATGACGAATTTATTACTACTACTGAAGGACTTAAAATAGGTGGAGCTCAAATAATCAATAATGCAAGTGGGTTTTTAAATAATCTTATTGATTATGATGTCGTACTCCCTGAAAACTTATCAACCACTAACGTAAATGGGACCACCAGAACATTAGTCTACACTTCTCCTAACCAAACAGAATCTATTGATATGGTAAATGGTATAGTTGAGGTTATATGTAGTATTAATGATGGAATTACTACTAATCGTCCACTTACAATTTCAGCATCATTTGAATATGACGTTTTTGAAACAGTATCTACAACACAATTTGAAGACATAATGCTTTCACCAACATTCTCATTTGGTGAAAATCAACCAACACCATCTGACAGTAATTTAGCATTAGAGGTTAGATCATCATCTATAAGCTTTATTGAGGGTAGTGATGGTTTGCCAAGAAAAACAATAGCATACACTTCATCATGGGTTGAATTACAAACACCAACTGGATCATTTGAACTTTTACCTTCATTCCAATCAGCATCTGACACTACATTTGTAAGTAGTTTAAGCACTCCTCAAAATGCAAATGTAACTATGAGTAATACATTACCTACTCAATTAGTTGACTTAAAATATGAAACTGAAAAACACGGACACGCAGGAAGTGGAAGTAATGATGTAAACATAGTTACTGACATAACACGTACTGTATTGTATGGAGATTCACGTGTTACTAATGCAACTTCTGAAAGTACTGTTTGGGTTAACCACCCTAGCGCATCAACTTATGCTTCACATTCAGTTACAAGATTTAGAGTAAGGGGTAAAATAATTGAGCCATTCGGACCTGCTACAAGTGTGATTGATGTTAATTTATTATTATCAAGTTCAATTAATAGTAGTCATGATAAATCTAAAGATAATTTCCAAAATATTGATACAAATCTTTTTGCAATAGCAGAAAATTATAATGACAATAATAAATTAATTACTACATTTACAAGTAGTTTTACTGAAGACATAGCATTAAACGCTAATAGTTCTAATACAGCTAACTCAATTGAAAATTACATAGCTTCAGGTACAATTAATTATTCTTCTAATCACAATTCTACTGAATTACCAGGAACAAATACTATAAATATATCAACACCAACTACCACTAGTATAAACGTTATTGATACAGACACTGTTAAAATTACTATTAATAATGTAGAAACAGAAACGTTTGGTGAATCTAATGTAGGGATTAGAAATAATAATATTAATACCCCAGGTATTATTTCAAGATCTATATTATATAATGAAGTAACAACAAGAGGAACAGGATCAGGTGTTAATGATATATTTACAGGTTCAGTTGTTACTAGATTTAGAGAATTGGTTGATATAATTGAACCTTTAGGATATCTACATTATCCAGTACCAAGTTTAATTACTTTTAAGAAAGATTATTTTGAGGGCAGTTATAATTCCGCGGGACAATTGGATGATCCAATTTATTACTCCACAAATTCTTCTGATGTATTTGATTCCCAATCCTCATATGATAATCAAAACAGATTAACAGTACAATACACATCATCATTTAAGGGCGCGAGACTACCAAATAGTAATAATACTTATTTTTTCACTAGCGACTTCTTTGAAGAAAATAACTTTCAACCACAGTCCCCACCACATCTTGTTAATGAAGGTATCCCAGTGTGGATAAATTATACAAATCCCATAACTAATAAATTATATTTTACAGTTTCTCAATCATTTAGTAATGTAGTACAACCTTCAATTACCGACTTTAGGTTAGAAGTTGAAGAAGACCGCTCAGGATCAGGAGTAGGATCATTTGTAAGACACACAAATGTGTTGCATGGTTCACAAAGCACAGAAACAGATCATATTAAAAATGCAACTTACACTCATTTAGACAGTAGTGGAAGTTTAGTAAGTGTTAGAGTTTTAGCCACTATTGAAGAATCACCAGGAGATCAACACAATCCAGTAAATATACTTATAGGTGGTCATTCAGGAAATCCAATAAGTATAGCATTAAGCACAGCTTCTATTCACACTGCATCTTCTAACATAACTTTACCATCAAAAAGACAAGGTTTAATAGGAAAATACACATCATCATTCTTTGCAGTGCCTTTTACCGCTTTAGGATATCAATCAAATGGTACTTTAGAAGAAAGACTAACTTACACAGTTTCGGCCTCAATAGATGATATGGATAATGTAGCTTCATTTACTGTTGAAAACCCAGTAAACACTCATTCAATTGTCCATGTAACAGGTGCATTATCAAGTTCAACATCAACCACAATGCACACAGCAAGTGGAACAAATGGTCATGTATTTTCATCAAGTATATTTAAATTAGGAGAGGCAGAATCATTATATTTTGTACCACCTGTAAATTATGGTAATTCGGAAGGATACGATTCAGATTCATTTAATGTTAAATTATTCCCTTCATTA
>Ga0181390_1000417_pt1 | contig 19152 bp, 19 predicted proteins | sample 13SPOviralmetaG_FD_130085 | JGI IMG/M metagenome (GOLD analysis project Ga0181390, IMG submission 130085) | Marine viral communities from the oligotrophic San Pedro Time Series (SPOT) site, San Pedro Channel, CA, USA - 13 SPOT_SRF_2010-07-21 | ecosystem: Environmental > Aquatic > Marine > Strait...
CCATCGATAAATTGTTCGTATATTGTATCGCTTTTTCGTTGCAATATACTGATTGTATTTTTAATCTCTTCTAATTCTTCTAATTTATTCATATTGTTGTTGGCATTTTAAACGTTTTTTGTATTCACTATAAGATATTTGCTCATCGTTTGTTAGGTTGCTATCATCGAACATAACTTCTTCTAAATCAAGGCCATCCCAAACAACCCAATATCTCCATCCCTTTTTACCATATATTTTTTCCCAGGCCTTGGTATACTTATCATAGTTAGATATTCTCGGCTTATCACCTTTTCCAGCGCCAGTAAGTTCATGTTTCATTTAATCGATATTTGTGTGTTATAAAGTGTTGGTCAGTTTAACAACATGACCAAGGTTGTCCGGATTACTACTCAATAGAGGTTCCCTCAGTTGCCTCTGCACCTTGAGTAGTTTCTTTAGACTCGTCAGTCATTTCTTCTTTTGGTGCGTTATGCTCCACAAATGCTGCGAAATCGTCGCGTAACTTCCCAATTGACGAAAGTTCTTCACCACGGAAGACTCCTCGTTTGGAACAGATATCAATCACGGCTAACGCTAATGTAATGTGTTGCAAAGAAATTTGTGGTTCGTTATCCATAAAATTATTACGCTGAATAGTTAGAGTCCTTCTCTAACGCAATCCAATATTCTGATTTAAGATTACATGGTTTCCAATGCGAAATAAGTTTAGAGCTAATAGATACGCTATAATCATCAGGCGTGAGCTTAAGATTTGAAATAAGAAATTGGAAGTCAAAGTTGCTGCCACCATCGTTTTCACCAAGATGGCGTGAGTAAACATTGGCCGATGGATTACTAGGATCCTTTACTTCTAAGTAGATATCGTTTTCTCCTTCGTGTGATACAATGGCTGCAATAGTGTGACCTAATGCACCTCCAGCCTTTCTAAGTTGAGAAATATCCTCAGCCGTAAGCAACACTTCAACATCAGATGTTGGCATATTGATATCCCTATCTGAAGTCGTTAGCATATCTACATCTGCATATCGATAAGTGAGACTACTACCCTCAATAGACGAAGACACTTTTACCGAATCTTCACCAAAATCAAATTCTGGATCTTCTATCAGTGAGAGTGCTGAAAGAAATTCGTTAAGATCATAAATTCCAATATTGCTTGGAAATTCTTCAGCGACTTCTGTTGTCGCCATAATATTCTTTGCCTCAGCAATAGTTGATACTTTGTTTCCACCCTTAAACACCAGATTTGGTTGAATGGTACTATAGTTCCTAAGAACATCAATTGTTTCTTTACTAATTTTCATATATGTTTTTTTATTCGTGAGATTGTTTGGATGCCCCACCCCGATTATTCGGGGCGAGGACTTTAGGTTAGGTTATGTATATATTACGACACTCATCGCAAATTTTTCTAAAATGGAGGATTGGCGTTTAGGTTAGCCGGCTCAGGTGTGTCACCAATTATTTCACCATTTTCGTCGAGTTGACTTTCGTCAATTTTCGTATAAAGATCTAAAAATGCCATTCTTGTTTCATCATCAAAGCGATTGACACACATTGTGATTGCCTTTAAGCGATCCTTAAATAGTGAAAAAGCTTTAGCGATATGGCAAAGGCGGCGAGTAGATATGAGTTCTTCTACACCGTCTGAATAAAAGGTTTTACGAATTACGTTAGACCAACCAATCAACTTCTCAACAAATTCGTCATCCTCAACCCCGTATTTATTCATGTGTGATTCCACAATCTTACGTTCAACATTAGGCGATGGAAATTTTTGATCAATTTCACAACAAAATCTTTCAAGGAATGCGTCGTCAATGATTGATGCGGCAGAGTATCTTCCATCATCTGATCCTCGACCTTTAGTGTTCGCCGTCGCAATGACATTGAATCCATCGGCCGGTGAGATAATTTCGCCGGTTTTCTTAATCAGAATTGGCTTACCTTCAAGGACACCCTGCAGACACATTACTTTATTAGAAGCACGGTCAATTTCGTCAATTAAAAGTATTGCACCTTCTTCCATGGCTTTGATCACAGGACCTTTTTGGAAAACAGTTTCACCATTGACTAATCGGAATCCACCAATTAAATCGTCTTCGTCAGTTTCAGGAGATATTTGCACTCGAACATATTCGCGTTTTGCGAAGGCACATGCTTGTTCGATCATCATAGTTTTTCCGTTCCCGCTTAATCCGGAAACATAGATTGGAAAATACATACGGGATTTGACCACCTTAGTGATGGTTGAATACTCACCCCATTTGATATAAGAAGGATCCACATCAGGAACATATACTTCACTCGATTTCACTGAAGAGACACTGTGAAGTGCAACTCTATTTTGTATCTGTAGAGCAGGTTTAGCGATTGATGGTTGGCTATTGATGCTATATACACCACGTTTTACACGGTGAAGAGCATTTAAGCCTTTGTAGATAGCCTTATCTTCAAGCCCAGCCCCGCGGCCAAGATCCATTATTTCCTTGCGTGTAAATTCCGCCTTTCCGGTATCTTCTAGTATTGTTTTAATGTTTTGTTCCATAACCTTTTTTGATTCTGTATATATTATACCACGAAAACCATGGTTTGTACATAATAAAATGCGTTTTTTATGCAATTATTTCAGCAAATTTGTTAAGAATAGTCCTATTTTTGCGGTTTGCAATACTGTGTTTTGCGAACGATCTAGCCAATTTCCCTTGTTCGACCCTATTCTGGCTAATATCACCACTAGATTCGTAAACAAATTCTTCTTTATCTTCAATCTTTATATCGTGTGGAAGTAAGAAATAAGTATCATACCCTAACGAATCCTTAACAGCGAGACACTTATCTTTTCTGTAGCTTTTCTTCAATTTGGACACTTGGGATGGTTGTTTAGCAAGCTGGTCAATTTTGTAAGATGCATCCCTTGAACAATTTGGCAAAAAGAAACATATTAGATTAATATCATTGTAAGTCTTTAGCAACTTAAGATACGATTCTGTGTTGTTAGAAAAGGCTTGGTATTTTCCTCTTATCACAGAAGAATACGCTATCTTAGATCGACCTTTTTTACCAAAGTTAACACTGTGCGATTCACCATCTGACAAAACCATAACATTGAGTTTTTCAACACTATTAATCTTTCTAAAATCATCTATTATAGTATGAGCTGCGATAAGAGAATGATTAAGTGGTGTTCCACCAAGTTCTTCTTCATCTGACAAAAGTATTTGATGAACATCACCGCGTCTAACCCAATCACTCATACCGCTTATTAAAACGTAATCAGAAATTCTTGTAAAAGCCTCGTGATATTCGCGTTTAGACATTTTGCTACTAAAGATTTCTGCAAGTATCACGTTTTCAAGATTAAGACTATATTCACTATAAGTGCTAGCACACGATTCCGAACAACTTAAGCGGTGCCAGCCAGATGTAAACGAGAACACTTGGAATGGAATGTCCACTTTATTACAGAACTGTACAAGACATAGTAGATGCTCTAAAACAGCCCCTAATTGACTTACCATTGAACCAGAAAAGTCTACAAAGAAAATCATTCCATGGTTTTTAGCGTCAGCCAAATTCATTGTCGTAGCAAATATTTGGTCGTCGTACTTATACGAGTGTAACTTGTTTACGTCAATAGTACCACACCTCGATTCTGTGCTTCGTGAATATTGGTAAGCGGATTTGCGTCGATGAAATTCGCGTACGAGTACATTAACCTTTTTTTCAAGCTTTTGCCTAAACTCAAAGTTCTTAACAAGGTGTTTCTCACGTTCATTCTTTACACCTGATGCAAAGAACCCTAGGCCTTTGTCGGCGAACTCTTGAGTAAAATGTTCGAATGAAGGTCGCTTAGCTAAAATGGTCTTGTACGGTACAATGATTCTTCTTGCTTCAGCCTTTGAAGGCCACAAAACCGGAACACTATGCCTTGTTTCTGATGCGATAACCTCTTCGCACTCTTGTATATTTTCATCAAATGCTACTTGAGTTTTAGGAATATCTAACTGTTCGTATTCGTAATTGGACGACACATCCCCGCTATCGCCGTATTGATCTTTTTCGCCTTTATTACTAATTTGAGAAGATTGGTGATCGCCATCACTTGAATCGTCACTTGAATCGTCGCTTGAATCGTCACTTGAATCGTCATACTCATTTCCTTCATCATTTGAGGATGGTTCAGAATCTTCACTACTTTCTGATTCTACATTCTTTTTGATGTGTTCTAAAATTTTCTTATATAGCTCTACGACTTCTGCCCATGTGACAGCGGCATAACATTCCTCATATAAGGCGTATTCTTCCTCATCCATTGGAACATCCACAAATTTTCCAATTTTCGCATGGACATTTAAGCGGTCAATGAAAGACATTTCTGATAGGTTAACACCATCAATTTGAAATAAATCTGACTCGTGTAACGATTTATATGCACCATTGAATATTCTTGGAAGACCTGCATACTTATTCTGTATGAGACGCTCGATTCTTATATCTTCAATGATGTTTAGAATAGAGAAATTGGCCCTGCCGTACTCTTTAACAAAATCTTCTAATCCATTAGCCGGGGTATATAAAGCATGACCAACTTCGTGACTAACCAACATATCGTAAACCACTTTCCCTTTGTTTTTCCAAATAGGAAGAGCGAGTACTCGATTTTTTACATCAAATTGAGCAGTTTTTAATGTGTGTGAATGAGTTACGTGAATATTCTCTTGCGATAAAAGCTTCGCAAGTGAAGAGTGTGCTTGTTGTTTCTGTATTTCCATGGCTAACCTTTTTTATTCTGTATATATAATACACTAAAAAAGGCGGTTTGTACACCATAAAATTACACCGAAATACCAACTTATTGGTTATCAATCACTTATGTACAAAAATAATTTCTTACGCGATAGCTGATTTCTTTATTCTGCTAAAATTATTCACTTTCTCAAACTCAATTTTCTGTGGAAATTTACCTTCAAGTAAGTCTTGTTTATGCGAAATAATGAAAACGTTTGTTTCTTTACCAAGAGTGTATAGGATTTTGAGCAGATTGTCAACACCATCGGCATCCATACTTGAATCAAAAGTTTCGTCAAGGATGAGAAGATTTGTATTTGCGCTATTTTTCATTTTCGCAATTTGTCTCCAAGCAAACAGCAAACTTAAATCAATTCGTTGTTTTTCTCCTTCTGAAAACGAAGCATACGTAAATTCATCTCTATGGCGTGACTTGATAGTCTCGTTAAAGGCATCATCAAGATTGAATAGGACAAAAAAGTCCAAGATTTGCAAATACTGATTAATGAGCTTATTCATTATTGGAAGATACTGACGAATCACCTTTGTCTTAATTCCAGTATCACGAAGAAGTTCGCCAATTGCATCGAAATATGCGTTTAAAGACGATTGACTGGCTTTAATCTCAAACAGATTGTCACTCTTTTTCCTATCTACTTTTAATTTTGCTTCAGCCGATTTCGTATCATTTACACTACCGCACTTATATAAGTCAGAAAGCCTATTATTAAGAATTTTGATTTTCGATTCGTTTTGGCGAATACTACTATTAACTTCATTCAAATGTACGACTTTGGCATACAACGTATCAATTTTACTCTGGGCTGATACCAAGTGGTCCTTTAAAAGCATGTATGATGTATTAAGTTTTTTAGCTGTAGTCTTACAACCTATTCTCTTTTCTGATTTCAACTCTTCTGATATATCTTGCGAACACGTTGGACAATAATCGTTTTTTTCGTAGAATTGCGATTCTGAAACAACAGAATCCATTTCTTGCTTTAAAGCATTTTTCTTAATTTCTAATTCAGTTTTGCCTTTTGTCGAGGCTGTGTGTGAAGCAACTGCGTTGGCATAGTCTTTATCATATTCTACTTGCAAACTATTATTGCTCGCGTTAAGACTATCAATTTCTTCATTCAATGTTTTAACTTCGGCAATTCGTTTTTTCTCTTGTGAAGAATCTATTTTTTTCAATTCAGAAATATGCTTTTCTTGAAGATCTATTCTTTCCTTTAGAATTGCGATATCGCTATCAGTTTGAGTAATCTTATTTCGCAATTGATTACTCTTTTCTTTAAGAACGTTATTCATTTTAGTGAATACACCAATGTCTAAAAGTTCTTCAATCACGTTTCTTCTTTGATAGGAAGGCAATTGCATAAAAGGAACAAAATTAGAGGAGCCTAATACAACCACCTGATGAAATGACTTGTGGTTGAGTTTTAAAATGTTTTGTTCGATTATTTTCTGATAGTCGCGGCTATGTGATTCCTGATCAAGAAGCTTTCCATTTTTATACACTTCAAATATGTTTGGCTTCATACCTCGAATAATCTTATATTTAAAGGTGCCAACATCGAATTCAACCTCAACTAAACATTGTTTGTTATTAATCGAATTAATTAACTGAGGCTTATTGATGTTGCGGTGAGGTTTACCAAATAGTGCAAAAGATAAAGCATCTAGCATCGTAGATTTACCAGCACCATTTGCACCAACGATAAGCGTTGCGGAATCCTCATTAAGATTAATCGTCGTTTCTTTATCACCCGTTGATAGGAAGTTTTTGTATTTTAATTTTTTGAATGTAATCATTATATCGTATCAATTGTCTGTGCCTCAATCAGAAGCTCTTGCATCATCTTTTTCAAAGTGTCTTGATCAAGTGGAGTTTCAATGGCATCAATGTATGTGTTTAAAAGCGTTGCGGTATCATCAACCTTTACATCAGTGTCCTCTACATTTTCACCGTTATAATCATCAAAGTTTTCAATAATTTTTATTTCATACGGATTGCAATCGTATAAAGCTTCAACATACTTATCAAATTTATAAAGATCCTTTTTGTTAGTTACAATTATTTTAATGTATGTATCCTTAATTGAACTCGGTGTAAAATCTGCAACATTGTCTTCATCATAGTAAAGTTTTTGGAAAAGTGTATAAGGATTGCGTACTGCTTCTATCTCACGACTTTCAGTGTCTAAAATGTGGAAGTACTTTGGATCATTGGCATCTGACCATGTCAACTCATACTGCGTTCCTAGATACGTCACATTTCCCTGACTACTTTTTGTGTGATAATGCCCGGAATACACCGCCTCGTATCTATCGAACACGCTCTTATCCATGCCGTGGGATTGTATATTCGCATTAGCCATGTATTTGAATCCACCCAACTCCAAATGTCCCATAAGAATAGACGCTGAAGAATTTTTAATAAATTCCATCGATACATCACGGTTCTCTTCACAGATCCAAGGGAGCAACCCAATATTTAAACCATCATACGAATTTACCGTTGGATCCATGTGGATTCTAATACGGTCATTATACTTTTCTAATATTTGTGTAAGCGAATTGAGTTTATTGGTATTCTTGTAATAAACACAATGATTTCCAGGAATAATGTCCATGTGAATATCATAATCATATAGTTTAGAAATAAACATATCATGATTGCGCTTTAAGACTTTATAGTTTACATATTTTCTATGCTCGAAATAATCGCCGAGATGAATAATGTCTTTAATATTATTCTTTAGAAGATACGGAAAAAAGATATTGTCGTAAAACTTCTCAGCATACTTAAGATATATGTCCGACCCATTCTTAACACCGAAGTGTGTATCATTGATGATTGCAATTCGCATACTAAATAAAGTTATCTAATTTGCCATCAGTACCTTTCTGAGACCTTTTGGTTTTATTAATCTTTTTCGCAAAGTTCTTACGAGCAGTATCTCTTTTTCTTAGAGCTTGACTTCTATATCTAACACGATTAACTATTCCTGATGCATCAATATGATTATCAGAATCCATAAAGCTTTCAGCGTCTGCATGTTCTTTAAATAAATCTTTAACGTCTTGGTATTTTTTTTCTTTAGCTATTCGGCGTAAGAATGCAAAATAGCTTATCTGTGTGAAGTACGAGAATGCATTAGGTAGTCCAGTACGAGTCGCCTTTTCAATGTTGTAATTCATAATAGCTTTAATACAGTTTTCTACTGCATCCATAACCATTTCTTCACGATAGGTGTACCCATAAAAATTGGGTTTATGCGAAAGTCCTTCAGCGATTTTTAAAAAACATGTACCAATGTACTCTGTAATGCGCGGTTCCTCTTTACCATGTTCTTTTGCTTCATTAACTGAGTTAACATATTCGACAACCGATGTAGAAAACTCTCGGTTATTCACGTAGTGTGGTTTATCTTTGGCTTTCTTTTTCATTATGATATATTATACACTATAACGACGTGTTTGTACATAAAAAAAGTGCTATAAAGTGAATTTTTTTATGTACAAGTCTCCAATTACTTGGTATAATAATTAAGAACAAACAAAGAATACTATCTTTAATTGTTATAATATTTCCTCCACTCTAATCCTTTATAAGGATCATAAACATTGGAGTTATTAATACCACTATCTAGATTATCAACTGGAGGATTAAATAATAGATCCATAATAATATTTACTTCTTCATTGGACATATGTTTATCTAATCTTGATTTGATTACATATCTGTGATAACTTAATTGAGTATCAGCATCTGGTATAATGGATGTGATTACGTTATCCATACTAATCCCTACACATTCTTCGTTACTTGGAAATACCCAAGGAGTCATATAGGTTGTTCCATTTTCGTGATATACTTCTACAGGATTACTTATATAGACCATGTTCCTTTCATCATCATATGCATCCTCTACACCTACGATATGACTTTTATCTGAAAGCCGGTACGCAACCGTCTCAAATTTACTAAGATACTCGTCTATAGCTTTATTCATACTGGGACTTCGTGAATTTTGTATTTAAACTTTTCTATGGTGTATATTTTAACTCTTTGAATAGCATGGTTGAGCGTGTAATTCTTTTTCTTTTTCCATGCAAGATCATCTGCTAAATCATAAATTGTTGTACCTTGTCCGTCTTCCGTTTTTCTTAGACCTCGTCCAATAGATTGTAAAACTCGTATTTGTGATTTAGTAGGTGATGCGAACACGATGTTGTGGAGGTTAACTATATTTATACCTGTCGAAAAGGTTCCAACACTCGCGACGATAATAGCGTTCTTTTCTTTTTCAGTGATTTCGCGTATTCTTTCTCGCTCTTCTGCGTTCACTGCACCAGAAACGAAAAAGACTTTACGACCAGTGCCTTTCAATTTTTCTACGAACGAGTCATAAAGAGGTTTACCATGCTTATGGACAAGGTTATATAAAACAAGTGAGTTACCTTTTTGATCACATGTTAAATTTACGATAAACCTATTTCTTTTTTCGTGTGAAACAATAAAATCAATTTCTTCTTGGTATTTTAGTCCTCTGCAAAGTTTTCTTTCTTCTTCGCTGTATTTAAGAACTAAACATTGCACAGTGAGTTGTGATAAAGTATCAGAATCGATAAGTTCTTTTGTGCTTATCACTTTATTAACTGGTCCAAAATTACCTTCAAGCGTCATCTGATTAGCGATTGCATTGTCTATTGTGCCAGTTGTACCAACTCTTAAATTCGCATTCACCAATCGATTCATGATAGTTGTTAACGATTTCGCTTTAAAGGTGTGAGCTTCATCACCAACTACCATACCATATTGAGTGAACCAAGATGCAGGTAACTTAATAGCACTCTGCCATGTTGTTATAACTACTGATGCATCGAAGTTTATTTTTTCTTTTCCTGAGTATATTCTATGTGCATCTTCTTCTACATCAAAATCGTTATCACACAAAGAATACGCTTGAAAATCTTTATACATTTGTTCAACCAAAGATGTTGTAGGAACTACGATTAAAATTTTCTTGTCTAATTCGTGATTCAAATAATACCGCATCAATAGGTAGATTATCAACGATTTACCAGAACCTGTTGGAGAAATAAGTATGGATCTTTTTCGCTGTAAGGCGTGAATAAAAGCATCTATCTGATAATCACGAGGTGTAATTACCTTTTCTTTACTCCCAATTGTTAGGGTATTTACGAAGTTTATGAGATCGTCTTTTTCAACGAATTTTTCTTTAAGATTATCGTCTATCTTAAACGTGTAACCTCTTTCATAACAAAAGTTATTAACCTGTTCTAGTAAACCATGCGGTAAAGTTTGTGTGCGTCTATCGAAAAGTCTTATTTTACCATCCCACATTTTATTACGATAAGCAGGCATGAACTTATACCCTTCAGCGTAAAAGCTAAAATATTCATGTAGCTCCATTAAAATGCCACTATCCTCGCTTGTTATGAGCACTTTCGACTCATCCTTTTTTGTCGCAAATAACATTACATTCCCGATGTAAACTTTTTAAAGTCTAAAATATTTTTAACTGCATTATGTCTCCAACGAATATTTCCCATGATCTCTTCGAGAGTTTCAATGATAGTTTTCTGATAATCGATCTTAGCAGTAATTTTAACTAAATCATCATCTGTCGAGTAATACATATCCATGTCGGATTTCATTGGTTTGGTCATTCCATCAAATGGGTCGTATTCCCATTTACGAGAATCCATATCTTCTTTCGTCATTTTACCATTATAGTAGAGCCACTTATCTTTTTTCATTGATTGTAGTTCCATCTCTCTTTTCTTTAAAACGAGTTTCGCCATAGAAAAAAGTTCAAGGTATTTCGCGTGCAACTTAGAGGATTTAATTGTTTCTTCATCAAGACAAATTTCGTCGATAACAGAATCCTTTTTCCACATAGTTAATATATCATTCAAATCAAGCATACTATATTTATTTATCTTTACTTCAAGATTAGAAATTCAGTATATCTAAACGAAACATCTGCTTGAAGATAGTCAACGTCCGTTGACTGCGTACTAAATTCTACGCCGCCTAATGATGTAGGAAAAGCATTTTTAAATTGGAACTGCTTATTCACAGAGCTATGACTTGACATAACAGATAAAATCATATCGGATTCTTCATGACCTTCGGTATTACGTTTCAACCAATCATATATTTCAGTGTAGTTTTTCATATCTTCATCAATTGCCATTCGTAAAGACAGTGCACCGAATTGCCTTTGTTCGCCAGATGTATAAGCCGTCTCTCCTCTAAACTTCACTCCTACTTCCTCGGTCGAGATTTCTGGAATTCCAAAGTTGGTAACAAAGAATTCCGTGTTCGCGTATTTTTCGTTATTGATTGTTAACTTAAAACCAATAGGAGAAAGCAAATTGGTGTTACTTGTTAAATTTTTCTGCGCCATAGTTTTATTTATAAAAAAAGAAGGCCCCCAAAAATGGAGACCTTCTTTAAGATTAGGGGTTAGTACCTAAGACTAGGATTGTCCACCAACGTTGATGTTCTTCACGCGGAATGTGCGGAAGTAAGGGTTGCTGTTAACAGAACCAATTCCATCACCAGCACCAGTAAGTGGGTTGGCGATAAGACCATAACGTGTCTTGAAGGCAATCTTAGGTTGGAAGCTATTCTCGCCAACTGCACGTACCATAGTAAGAGGAACGTAAGGAGCGTAGAACATACCAGCATCATAAGCGCTTGTACCTTTGTAACCAACAGTTGCGTAGTCAGTAGTAGCGTAAGGGTCAATGTAGACCTTAAGCTTACCATTAAGTAGACCAGCGAATGTGTTACCAGTAGCATCAACACTGATACCTTCACCACCAAAGGTGATCTTGCCTGCAGCTGCTAGAGCAGAAGCAACGTTACTTGAACAGATAACATAGTTACCTTTTCCACGGCGAGTTTGAAGAGCAATAGTATTTGCTTCACTCTCGATCTGGAAGATCAAGCTCTGGAACTTCTCAACTGCCCAACGGCCGTCTGCATCATTTACAAGGTCAAATGCCTCAGTTGAACCGATGCCACCTTTTTTACCAGTTGTAACGATAGAACGGATAACTTCACGGTTAATCTCTGCGAGAATTTCACCGGAAAGGATGTTAGCAAGTTCGCTTTCAGCATCAAGGCCGTGTACAGCCTTAAGGTCTTGAGCAAGCTCCATTGAGTACTCAGCTTTAAGTTGACGTGTCTTAGCTGTAACAGTTGACTTCTCGATAGTGAAACCCATTTCAGCAAGGGCTGATGAAGTTTCAGCAGTGTTAGTAGCCTTACCAGTTCCTGTTGTGATACCAGCCTCAGGAGAATCAAATAATCCTTCTGCATGTGCACCAGCACCAGAGAAGTCTGTGTCAGCTTCGTTGAAGAGTGCTTCAGTGTCGCCAGTTGCGATTGGGGTACCATCACCGTAACGAGCCTTCATCGCGAAGATAAGACCAGTAGGACCAGACATAGGTTGAACACCTGCAACATCATAAGCGATGAGGTTAGGCATTGCACGACGGATCAGTGAAATAAGCACTGGATCAGGATTAGTAACAGCTGATGTGTTTTGATTTGCATCTGCTTCAGTAAGTACACCAAAGCTAGAAGCTTGTGCTTCTTCGCGGAGAGCGACTTCAGTGTTTTCGAGTAGTTTGGCTGTAACAGCCTTCTTATAGCTATCTTCGATAGCAGGAGCGTCCGAGTGATCAAGCACTGGAGCCCACTTTTGTAGTTCTTTTTCTGCGTTTAACATAATAGTTGTGTTGTTGTTTGTTGTTTGGGTTATTTGTTGAAGCGTGAGAGAGTATTAACATAACGCTGCATGTCTGGGGACAAATTAGCATTAGGATCACCCGCACCTTCCACGATTGTTTTTACGTTAGTTGAATCATGAGTTTCCTCAGATTCCTGAATAACTTCAGTTGTTGAAGAGAAGTCAAAGTTTTCTTTAATTGTTTCAACCTTAGAAGCAAATGATTTAGCATCATTAAACTCAACTTCTTCAAGAAGAGACATAAATCTCACCTTTTCAGTGTTAGCCAAGTCTTTAGATGCCTCTTCGATAATGTTACGACGATGAAGATTTTCAAGTTCTTCACTAAGACTTTCGTTCGTGTTTTGCACTTCTTCGAGTTGTTCTGTAGTTGCTTTAAGATCATCTGAGAGATTATCAACGAGATTAACTTCAGAATCTGGCACTTCAATATAGTGCTCAGTGAACACTTGTTGTAGTGATTTCATAAAGTTTTCTGCGATATCAGTGCGTAGCTTGTTATCAACAAACTCCTGATTCTCTTGAATCCAAGACTCAACCACATAAGAAAGATAATCATCAATCTTATTTACAACATTCTCACGAATGTATGTGACTTCCTCTTGAAGATCATCTTGATACTGTGCTTCCAACTCTTCTTTAATTTCAATAGTACGGTTAGCGATTGCACCTTCAAATAAGATAGCTACCTTTGATTTAAAGCCCTCAGTCAATTCTTTTTCAGAATCAGTAAGTACTTTAAGATCTTCAGCATACACATCTGTTTCGATTTCTTCGTGCATTCCACCGCAAGAATCTTTAATAGCTTTATATGAAGCCATAATGTCATCTTTCTTCATCGCCTTAAGTTGACCATACATGGCATTAATGATGTCAGCCTTGTTCTTAGGCATGTCATCATCTTCGCCTTCAGCCATATTAATTGACTTATATGCTGCAACTATAGATGATTTCTTCATTGATTTCAAAGCGTCGAAACTTGCTGCAAGGTATCCTGCTTTAGTAGCGACTTCTGGAAGTTCAATTTCGTCTTCTTCAGATTCGGACATTTCGTCTTCATCATCTTCTTCTTCAGATTCGGACATTTCGTCTTCTTCTTCTTCTTCGGCTTCTTCAGATTCGGACATTTCGTCTTCATCTTCTTCAGCTTCTTCTTCTTCCTTGGTTTCACCAAGTAATACGTCTAATACGTCTTGTGTTAAAGGTTGGCTTGATTGATCCTCAGTAGCTTCTTCAGGAAATTCCTGTTCAAGCTCCTGATTCTCTACAAGATCTTTTTCTTCAACGTCTTCGATTATTTCGTTTTCGTTATTAATCATATGTTTTCCTTGTTTATGAATTTAGAGTTTGGAGAGGAAATCTTTGAAGATTCGCTCCTGGGATTCGCTAATGCGTCCAAGTGGAACCTTTTTAATTTCAGTCTCATATTCTTCAATTTGCTGAGATTTTAGCAATCCATTTTCCCACACCCATTCAACACCTTCCATAATACCTTCAACGAAGGCGGAAGGAGCAGAAGGATCTTGAACAATGTCAACAGTCGAAAGAACGAAATCGCTCTTAACAAATGTTTTGCCTGCCTTTTGCTCAACAGTACCCATACCACGACTAGAGACACCCAACTTACATCCACCTTCAACGAGACCTTTCACGATTTTGCCCATTGGTGTATCAAGTATAAGTGCCTTTCCAACAACGTCATTACCGTTCCAATTAAGTTCGGTAATTCTGTGTGAAACTTTATCTAAGTTAATTGCTGGTCCTTCAGGGTGATTTAATTCACCAACTGCTCGACCTGTTTTAACTTGTTCCCTAACATACTTATTCGTAGCTTCTGTAAGTACGTCTTTAGGGTAAATTCTTTTATTGCGGTTTTCCTGTTCCGCTTGCATGAAAACGCCTTCGATGAAAACATTCTTTTCACCTTTATCGTTTGCTTCGGTTATATATTGTACCGATTCTAGATGTTCCGTTATTAATTTCATTTGTTAATCTTCTTTAGATTCGTGTACTCTATCAGCACTCTTGCTATTATTATAGATTTCTGATGTTAAACGTACTTTACGTAAGTCCAAAGCGTCTTTTAGCTTATCACCAATAGCAGCCTTAAAAGATTCGGCGGCCTTGGTAGGGTCGTTAAGTATTACGTTCGATAATATATTTGGTGTATTGTTATTCATGTTTTATGCGTCCATTTCGCCTGCGGCTTTTTCATTTGACCAAATAGCTGATGCTAAAGTTCCTTTAGGAAACGGTGATACACCAGAAGCACCATCAATACCAAGCTTATATGCCTTCTTGTACTGTGGAATAGCTTTAACCATCTTGTCCCATTTCAGATAGATTTTCTCGTCCATACTGGCATACCATCTCATATATTCGTCATCCGTAACACCCTTAATGGTTTTTGCCTTTGTAATAAGATCTTTAAAATCTTTTTGGATATTGGCAGGGCTTCCTTCAACTTTCTTTAGAGTTGCTTCTTCAAGTTCTTCAGTAAATTTGCTTTCTGCCAACTCTGCATCTACAGCATCACTTGGGACTAATGCTGGATTAGCTTTCATCTGCTTAAGACCTTTCTTAATAGCATCGCTCAAGCTCGTAGCTTTCACATCAACAGTTTGTCCTTTAAAGAGTTTACCAGCTTTCTTAGTAATAGTAACTGTCCACCAATTTCTTGCTTCTTCAAGTTCTACTTCATTAACTGGAGTTGATTCAATAATTGGGCTTTGATCTTCCTTTAATTTGAGTTTAAGATCATTTGCTTTAATAACTTTATGAAACATATTACCTCGTGTACCGTTAATTGCAAGATGATCAGCATTGCCAATTTGAATATCCTTAACCTTACTATCTTTTACAGGTACCCATGCTTGGAACGTTGACTTATCTTTAAATGTCAACGTATACATTTCGGGAAACGTTGGATTTGGCTGAGGCGTTTTCTTATATGTAACTTTATTCTTTTGAATATATTTAGTTAACGTTGCCAAGAATGTTTTCTTTGGGCTTTTCGGCGAACCTTTACTGAGTTTCCACCAAAAGGTTTGAGCCATATTAAGGTTGTGATTAACACTTAAACCAAGTTCATCATATTTGCTTTCTTCCAATTCATCAGATTCCTTAACTTCTGTTACTCCCTTCGTTAAGAAATTTTTTGCTTTTTCTGTGATATCAGGGGTTGTATTTTCTAGATCATCTGATTCGTGTACTTCATACCCATCTTTTTCCAATTGTCCTACTTCTTCATCTGTTGAAGGAACATTATTAAAAATAGATGAGGCTAAACCAACTTTATGAATTTCTAAAGCTTTTTCCATTTTTTCTTTAATAGCTCTATCAAAAGCTATTTCTTCATCTGCCCCTTTAACTATTGATGCAAACAATTCAGTTGACAATTCTCTCATCTTATTTATATTTATACGTTTTGTAATTTACACTTTTGGTTTAATACTAAAAATCTTCATCCTCATCCTCATCACCAGAGGCTTCCTTTTCAGCGGCAATTTCTTTATCTAAACGAGCGATATCATCACTTGATTGACGAAGAATCGTCTTTCTAACATACTCGTTTGAGATGTATTTGCCAACAAGATCTTCCAGCATCTGAGCCATCTCTAATCGCTCTCTAAGAATTTCGAATTCTTTAAGTTCAGCAAAATAGTTATCTTCTAAAAAATCAATGTTAATAGATTGTTCAATATTAGCCCAGTCTTTTTCGACGATAACACCTTTAAGAATAAGCTGGATGCGCAATGCATCTAAAAGCATATATGCGAACCTTTTTCTTAGTCTATCAATAAACTTCTGGAACTTAACTTCTTCTCTAGAGATTTCATTAGATTTACCGGTCGTATATTGCGTTTCTTGTTCTAATCGAGCAACGGGAACGTTTAGTGCACGATATAGTTTTTTCTGAAAGAATAAAACATCTTCAATTTGACCAAGATTTTCTCCACCGCTTAAAGTCGTAATTTCTGTTCCTCGACCACCTTCTCGGCGAGGAAGATAAAAATCTTCGAGCATTGACATATGCCGTCTATCATCAGTAATGTTACCCGTAGTGGCATCATAAACCAGCTTATTACGATATCTTGATACGACTTGTTGCACGTACTCTTCGGCTTTACCCTTAGGTAAGTTACCTACGTCAATATAGAATATTCTTCGTTCAGGCGCACGTGATACGCGGTACACAACCAACGAATCTTCCATGTATCGAAGCTGGTTGGCAAGTTTTAGTGCTTTATGTAAATGACCTAGTGTTCTTAGATTCGCTGAATCTTTTATGCCGGAATTCGTTTGAATGATTGCGTCATTTGCAATTTTTACACCATTAATATTTCCAGAAGTTTGAGCTGCAGCTTCGGGAGAATACACATAGTATTCATCTACGACCTTTTCATACTCAACTTTTGTTTTTTCATCTGTTTCGGTTTTAACCTCACGTATTTTATTAATGTGTGTAGCTTCAATTGGTCGTATTTCTGTAATGCCTTTTTGGGGATTGGTGCTATTAACGATCACATTAAAATACGACTTTCCATCCACATACCAATTACGAAAATACTCACTGGCTCTACGGTTAAACTTATAAAGTTTCAGTACATTCTTAAATTCTTTTACAATCGCTTTTTCAACCTCCTCTGGATGAGAAGCTGTAAACTTTAAACTAACGGGAGGCTTATCATCTGAAGAAGCAATGGCAGCATCGACGATGTCTGCAATCGCTAAATCACATTCTGGCTGCAAAGCTACTTCTCTATACTTGCGTATAAGATCATGGTCTGAAGTAGCACCTGACTCGCTTAAATCTACGTATTGACCAAAGTATCCTCCACCTACAGTGACATTTAAACCGTCTTCATCATCTACCTTAGGAATAGGCGAAACAACTTCCTTCTCTTTCCCTTTCGAAAGACTTTTAGCTATTTCGTATCCAAATATATTAATCGCCATATTAGTTATTTATAACACTTATGCCAAAGATAATACGATAAAGCATGGGGGAAAACCCCCATGCTCACCATATACATATTAGTATTTTAACTGCTGGTATTTGATTCCCAATATTGGTAGTCAAACGCAACAGTGAATTCTTCAATAGCATCGGTCGAATCATTACTTAATTCGATTGAAGATATACTTGTAGGATATGCCCCGCGTAATACATATGATTTTATAATATTACCTTGTTTATCTAATTGGTCAATGCCAAGATCTGTTTGATAATCGCTAGGATTTGTAAGTCCAGAATTTGACGCGTATGTACTAATACCATTTTGCCAACGCTCCATTGCGTCTCTAATTTCAAATCCGGTATCATTAATAATCGTCACAGTCCAAGCCTCGAACGTGCGGTCACCAGCAACCTTTAGTTGTCTTCCACGATATGGGACACTAATTACACCAACCGTGCTTTCGGGTAATGCTGCTGCTTTACACATGAATTGTGCTAGTTCAGTATCACCTGCCGCGTATCCGGGGAATGTGAGAGTAGCTTTGAAAAGGTTAGCTCTTGCCCCTCCTCCAACTAATTTTGCTTTTAAATCGTCTACTGTAGCCATAATTTTTCCTTTCTTTAATTTTTTGTTTAGTTGCCAGTTCCAACGATTTCAGAGAATTCAACACCTGTTCTTGTAGCAATAAAGTTAAGAGTGATGAAGTTGATGGAACGTGCAGGTTTAATATAAATATCTGCTACAAATCTATTAGTATCGATAACGTCTCCTGTGTTATTTGTTTCGTCGCATACAACCATGAAGTCGGTAATACCACGACGACCTTTAACATCTCTAAGGAAAGGCTCGGTCATATTCCTAAACATTGCTCGAGTGAATTCATCATTCAATTCGAACAACTGGAATTTAGAAGCTGTGGAAATTGCCTTTTCAAGAACAATAAAGAGTCTACGAACGTTAATTCTATCGAACGCAGATGGCTTACTTTGAGCAGTCTTATCACCGAATAACAGAATTCCTTGTCCAGGCTCTGCAATAACTGGGTTAATACCACTTTTGTATAACTCATCTCTTTCGCTCTTGTTAGGGTTCCACTTAAGTTTAGTTACACCGAGTAAATTTCCACGGTTATAACCAGCAGGTGAGAACCAAGGATCGTTAGTGTCGTCAGTCCTTGCACATAGACCAGCGATGTGGCCGTTTGCAGGAATATAACGATATGAATCGGTGTACTTATTATAGACATACACCGCTGAACTATCAAGGATAACATAAGAACTATTGAAGTCCAAATCAGCCGATACAGCATCTACATCATTTGCAGTCGGTGCAGGAGAAATAAATCCTACACAATCTTTACGAGTTGTATCGCAAAGTGATAAAACTTTATCTGCAACAATTGAAGAAACTGATGGATCATCGTCAGTTTCAGCAAATACTAAATTAACATCGATTTCTGACGGATTGTCAAAATAACCAAGTGCTGTAACAACGTCTGCCTTACTTGCAGCATCTGCAGCATCGCTACCATCAGTACCGCCTGATAATGAATACCCAAATAAGTCTTCGTCATTAACAGTGGCGATGGTAATTTGCAC
>Ga0181390_1000419_pt1 | contig 19129 bp, 45 predicted proteins | sample 13SPOviralmetaG_FD_130085 | JGI IMG/M metagenome (GOLD analysis project Ga0181390, IMG submission 130085) | Marine viral communities from the oligotrophic San Pedro Time Series (SPOT) site, San Pedro Channel, CA, USA - 13 SPOT_SRF_2010-07-21 | ecosystem: Environmental > Aquatic > Marine > Strait...
TTGCGATACCCTAATCACAGATAAGGGCATTAGTTTCACAGAAACTAACTATTTTGTTTGAGCCTCCCTCTTCAGCACGGCTGAGAGTTCGGGGTTCTCATTCTCCATTATAAGCTGTTGAGTCAAATTGCCACTCTTCCAAGGATTATCTGTTCCACCTGATACATTTGAGATAGGACTAGGCTTTGCACCCATACCAGCAGCACTACTTGGTTTGAAATGATGTTCCCATCCACTACCAGGGTTTTTGAGACTCGTGAGATAAGTACTTAAATCTTGCTCTACACCACCATTTAGTACCACAACCTTACCTTTAGCGTTCTTTTGTAGTTTTCCTTGCAATAAAGATAAGGTTTGTTCTGCGTTTATCGCTCCAAGGTTACTGATGGCTGCTAATGCTGTAGTTTTTGTGGAAGCTACTTCATTAGAAGTTTTCATTTCTTGTAGCTGTTGAGATAACGTATTGATCTGTTGATCTTTATCCTGTGCGGTTTTATTGGCTTCTTCCCAAAGAGTTTTCCATTGTCCTTGCTCTTCTAATTCTTTGGTACGTTTTTCTTCCTTTTGTTTATAAACATCGTCAAGTTTAGTTTTGATGCCTTGAAACTTTTCTTGTGCTTCAGCAGCTTCTTTTTGTGCAGCAGCTACTTTTGCTTCATATTCTGCTTTTACAGAATCTAAGTTTGGGGCTGTTGGTTGTGAAGGAGTTTCAGTCACGGACTGATCAGTAGGAGTCACAGACTCAGACTGAACTACTTTTTCTTCTATTGCCATGAATTATTCAGATAAGATGTTTGAGGACTTTTTTTTAGAAACTTTTTTAGTTTCTGTTTTTGGTTTAGCTGTTTCTACTGGGGTGGACTTAACAGCAGGGATCTCTGCCAGTTCCCATTTGTATGTTCCATCTTCTTGAAGAACATGGTCTAAATGTTTGCCCATAATTTATATGTACTTAACTATCATTGTAACAAATTATTCTGGTTTGACCTCATTTGCTGTTGGTAAAACTTCACCTTGTACCAAAATATCTCTAAATTCATCTCTATCTATAACTTGTTGATCAAATAATGACGTTAAAGCGGTAATATCTTGTCCGATTAGTCTCTCAATATCAAAGTCTCTGCTGATTTTTACTTCTGGTGGCTCGATTCCAACATATTGGGCAGAGAGATTGAAGGCTTTTTGTAGTTTTTGTTCTAGTTCCATGGATACCATTGCGAGCATGGAGTTTGTATCAACTCGATCCAAGCGTCTAGCATCTGCTGACTCTGCTACAAACTTCTGTTGTGATAGTGTACTGATACCTAATGTTGCCATTTGCATCTGTAATTCTTTTATTTCTGCGGACTGTGCTTCAAATGCACTACTAGCTGGTTCAACATAATAAACTTTATTTCCTGGCTGAGTTGCCATCGCATAATTAACAGATATAGCTAAATCTTTTGTCTGATCATCATATCCTTCCATTACCAGCATTGGTTGTGATGCAACATGCAAACTATGAATTAAATCAGCTTGTCTTTGAAAATGTGCAAGATTTAGATAAGCAATATCTAATAAAGGTGGTTTACTAACTAAATTTTCAACTTTTCCAGAATAAATAGTAACTAATGGTATTTCACCAAGAGAAAATTCTCCTGATTCTGCTAGTTTAAAATCTTTTTCTCCAGCAGGACTCGACATATTTCCAGCATAAGCACCGCTATCTTCTTCATACATATCTTCTATTGTCTCTTTCTTTCTAAAAACACGATAACGACCAGGTTCTATAACTCTCATCTGCTCATAAATCTTTTCACCAAAAGCACCATCGGGTAATACTGCCCTTTCAGCTATTCTTACCTGAGTTAAATTTCCATAATTAGATTCTCTGTCTAATCTCCAACCATAGATATTTGTAGGATCTATTTCGATCCAATATGGTCTGCGATTCTGTTGACGTTCTTCAGCTAAACTCATTGCACCAGAAGGTGCAGGATAATCTACAAGAATATGACTTTGACCATAAGTTAATGAACACATTAATAATCTTCTTGCGTATTCATCTAAATCAGATTTACAACCATCAACATCCATCTTGAACATTTCAGTCCAATAAGGATCTCCCGTTAAAGTTATTGGTTTTCTAAGAACTAAACCTGTAGCTGCTCTAATTAATCTTTGTGTGAAAGGACTAAATACTGATCTATTTACTCTTGCAAGATAAGCATCATAATCTTCTCTAGGTTCTAGTGGTAAAAAAGCTTCGCTATTTTCTCTGAGATATTCTGTTCCCTCACTTACGGCTTTCATTATTTCCCAACCTTTCACCATATCCAATACTGCTCTGGTACGAACGAATGGACTATCAACACCTCCTACAGAAGATGAAGCAGTAATACTTGTTTTTAATAATCCTGGGAGTGCGTAGGTCATAAGTTACCACTTAGTTTTATTGGCCCAAAAAGCTGCCGACATTTTGCCTTTTGCTATATTTTTAGCATGACGAGCTTTAAAAGACCTACGTCTTGCTTTTTCTTTTTCGGTTTGGGGGTTTTTCCCTGCACCAGATACACCTTGTTGACCATAGCGTATTAACTTTATTTTATCGCCTTCTTTCGCTAATACAACATGAGATTTCTTGGGGTGACTAGGAGTTCTTTTCGGTTTATTGTAGCCAGAAAATTTTACACCTCTATAAGTAATCATTTTCCCATCCTCTCCATTGCCATTTCGTGAGCTTTTTTGAAGCTAAATCCATCACGCATTTTGCGTTTCATGTAATTTATGTGCCTATCGGTGTGATGTACCGAATGTTCTTCTAATTTTTTGCGTTGTTTTGGTGTTAATCTCATTTTTTCTTGCTTTTCGTCTTGGTTTTACGCTTATGTTGATATTGTATCTTCTTACTACTGGTTTTTTCACGTTTAAATTTAGTTTTCTCACTTTTTGACATCTCCCCTACAGTCTTAGGTGTCTTACTTGAGACACGTTTCTTTGGTCTACAAGCTGGATATGCTCTGTTTTCGCCTTTTGTACGGCCACATGGCTTACCTGTTTTTATATCAACCCAGTTTTCTTTGAACCAACGGGTCAGTCCACCACTACTTTTTGCCACGTTTTGCTCCTGTACGATAAGTACCGCCACGTTTTTTGTACTCTCGTACAAGCCACGCATTAGCATAAGCACTTGGGTAGACCTTGAACTTACGCTTTGCTTCGGATTTTACTCTTGAATATAGTGCTTTATTAACAGGAATGTTTGCCACGCTTCTTACCTCCCTTCTTTTTCTTCTTCTTTTTCTTTGTAGTCGAATGATACATAGTAAGAATTAGGTGGTTCTTAGTATATTCTAAACGAAGTTTGGCCGAGTGTCTCTGGCTTCGCTAAATTAAATTGCTGTAGACAAAGATAACCAAAAGCATCAAACGCATGGTCAACCCCTAGATGTTTATTAGGCATCCCTGTATTTGGAGCGTATGTAAGAGTTCTTAACGCTTTTATCAATTCTTTACATCGAGGATGGATAAATGTTCGCTGGTTTCCATCAGCATCTAATAAAGCAGTATTAACAGCAGTAATCTTATCTCTAATCTTCCAGGCAGATTTTGGTGCCATTACTGTAAATCCATTCCTTCTTAAGATCGTATGGTCTGTAACACCTACCCCACTTGTCTTTCTTGCATTACCCGTAGGGTCAGGACAAGCAATAACCCTTCGATCTATTCCATATCTTCTCGTAACCTCTTCCGCAAAATCCCAGGTTGTTGCTCCTCCCGTCAACATGATCTCATCAAACACATAAAGACAATCATTATGCTTTACTGCACAAACTCCTGCCATCGGATCTACGTTAAAATCTAATCCAATCAACAAAGGCATCATGTGTAAATCCTGCACTTCCTTGTCAATATTGTCATCGCTGAAACTAACAGCAACTAAACCAGTTAAATTCTCAAAACTAGCTTCAAATTCCTGTCTAAATGTCCTCGCATCTAATTGACCCCTAGCTGCTTCAACCTCTTCAGCCTTTACATTACCCCCTTGAACTGTAGTAAAGCTCCATCGAGTCCAATCATCTCTTTCAGTTTCACCACAAAAACACCACATATCATAAAACCAACTCGCAGTTCCATCAGGAGTAGAAATAAACAAAGCCCAACCTTGTTTATCAGCCAAAGCTGGTCTTATAACTTCTGCCCATACGTCTTTATCCATAAAGGCAGCTTCATCTAACACAACCCCTGCTAAACTTCTCCCTCTTAATGCCATCGCATTTTCTGTTCCCTTCAACTCAATACTTGACCCATTAATCAGATCTAGTCTCAAATCTGTCTCATTCTTAGCTGCAACCCACACTTTTGGTACTAATTTCTTCAACTCCTTCCACGCAATGTCTTTTGCCATCCGATATGTAGGAGCACAATAGAAATAAACTTCTCCTGGTCTGTTAATCGCACCACGAAGTAGCTCAATACATGATAAATATGATTTTCCAAACCTTCGCCCTGCTACTAATATCCGAAATCTCTTCTCACTATTGAAAACTTGCCCCTGGGCATACCTTAAATTGATTTCTGGTGCGTTTTTTACTACCATACACTAATAAAATAACAAAATTTTCAACTAATACCCCCTAGTTATAGCCTAAATTGCAATTTCTAGGTTATCATTCAATTAATACCTTATCTGATTGAGTCCGTGGCTGAATCTATTTTATCTGGTTTCGTTCCAGAAGATTTTAAAGAACAACAAGTAAAGCAGAAAAGAAGAGCTAAGTTTGCTCCTAATACTCAAGAGCATATCCAGGCTAGAAGTCAGCGTTTATATTCAAGACAGTTGGATGGTAAGACAACCAGACAGCTAGTTTTAGAACACGCAAAGATTGAAGGCATTGGAGAAACTTCAGCTTGGAACGATTGGAACAGAGTTAAGAAGTGGAATAACGAAGATTGGGAAAAAGATAGAGATAATATGCTTCCAAGACTTCAAGCAATGAGAGTGAGATTATTTAATAAAGCAGTTTCAAAAGGTCAATTACAGACAGCAGCACAAATATTAGATTCTTTAGGCAAAGTTATTGGAGAGTCTGTAGAGACAGTCAATATTCAAGCACCTCAACTGTCAATAAAAGTAGAACAGCAGTAGTACACATATATTAGTAACAAAGATTTGGGATATATATTTAAGGTACCCGATATAGCATATTGTATAAATTTTTTTGATACTACACCCCCCCCATTGATAAGTTATTCTGATGTAATAATATTGTTATTCTGTTGCATCTCTGATGCCATTATGCTATAATTAATACATAGAGATCAATAAAGATTTCTTTTTCTGTAGCCAATAGCTACCTCATCAAACAGCAGGAACACCAGACTTGAAACTGGTTACCTCTCGAACTCCCTAAATCTCAACTTACTGAAGAAGAGACTAACAGCAACCACCACCAAACGGACTGAGGCAAGCGAGAGAAGAAGAGAACGGCATAGAACTCTTCCCGCCTGACTGATAAATACATCTTTTATCTCTTAAGCTGTTGTACTCAGAACAAACCAGAAGCACAACAAGACCTTAAACAATAGTCTAGGTTTTTTGGCTTCGCTAACCGCACTTGTAAGCCCTGCAACAGCTTAACAGATAAAAGGTATTTACTTTTTATCCTTATTCACTTACCCAAAGAATTACATGACCTACGCAGTTATGACCTATAGAGGAGCTTTGAACGGTTGGGAAGATGCAAGCGAAAAAAACATTCGTAAGCATCAGAAAGACGCTTTGGAATATTGCGAGCTACTAACAAAAGTTCGTCCCAATTACATTCATAAAGTACAAGTTCTTAGCGAACCTAGCTTACCTCTGTTTTCAAGTCTTAGAATTGATGAACCAAAAGGAAACGTTTACACGTTACCCAAAGGACAATATTTGAAGATTAGAAAACCAAATCTTTTTCAGCGTATCGTTAGGAGAATATTTTTCTAATGCCTGAAGAAGAATTTGAAATTTATTTCGCTGGTTGCGATTGGGGAGAAACATTTGATCTTTTCCCAAAACCAGAAAGAAAAATTATTTACGATCCAGAATTTAAGGAGTTAACAAACAATGAATAAATTAAAACTTATTGTAGTTTTATTTTCAATGTCATTTCCAATTTATGTAGGGAGTTTATTATTCTCTACATTTTCGGAAATTCAAAATCAAAGATTACAAACTTATTCGGAGATTCTCAATGACTGACACAACTTACAACGGTTGGACAAATTATGAAACTTGGAACGTTGCATTGTGGTTAGATAATGATAGATATTATTATGATCTAATGATGATGCAATCTGTAAAAACTTTTAAGGACTTTTTAGAAAAGCTTCAAAGTCCTTTAAGAAGCAATCTTGATGCAAATTGGGATTATAAAAACTTTACAGGAGATAATATTTCTTGGAGCGATCCAAAGATAAACATTGAGGAAATCAATGAGAAAATTATGGAGCTTAAAAATGATTAAGCACTACATAGAAAATAAAAAAATCATCCCAACCATTCTAGAATTTGGTTGGATGGTTCGAAATAATACGTGGACTGATTGTCCTTTAGACGTTCAAGAAACGCTTAAAATTTGGCATGAATCAGCATATGGGGAATAAATTTCCCCTTTTTTATTCTTTTTTAAAAATTATGATTATCAAAGAGAACAGCACTTTTAAATTAGTGCAAACTATAACCGATCAAATATTATTGGTTATGAAAGGAATTTATAACGAACCAGTTTTAAGGGTTTGGCATATTTCCCAAAGAAAAGAAGCAATGAATGAATTAAGGAGGATTTCTTAAATGGGTTTAAATGTTTTATTAATTGCTGATCCTTACGGAGCTTGCGGACATATCGCAAGTACTAAGGATAAAGATTCATTAGTGGATTTTGTAGAGGATCGAGGATTTGAAGCTGTAGAGTTTCAGAATAACGATTATGAGCCAAGTGATACCGTTTCTAGGCTTTCAAGGGAATATGGTTATTTTACTGTTAAAAACTTACCCGATATGAGTAATTACTTATGAAATTTGAAACTTACAAAAAGATTTGTGATGAACAAAAAGTTCATGTTGGAGAAGTTATAGCCGATCCAAACATTGCACAAATTTTAAATCAAGACAAAGGAAAGGATCTTTTAATTAATGAAAAATTATTAGAAACTTATCTACAAATGGAATATTAAAAATGAAAAAATACAAAGCGACTGATCCTGAAATGGTACAAGCCGAAAAGGATCTAGCAAAATTATCTAATTTATCTAATCGAGTAATTTCTAACGATAAAGATTTATTTCAGGAATTAATAACGATCCAATCAAAACTTTGCGAAATTTCAGCTATTAAGGCTAATTTCATGCAGAGATATGAGGATATATTAGATGAGCAAGCGAGAATAGAAACTCAGCTATGCGTCTTTCAACATGAAATGCTCCATTCTTTTGAATTGGTATTTCGATATTACAAAACAAAAAAGAAGGGTTTTAATTAACCCTCTTTTCTAAATTTACATCTTGTTAGTATAAGTAACTCATATAATTTTTTATCAGATTTCAAAGCTCTGGTTATCAGTTTATCCCATTCTTCAGAGGGTAAATTTTTTAAATTGTATGGATCAAACCCCATTTCTTGAATAGAGAGAAGGTAAGACTTAATTAGACTCATGATAAGACATATATAACACTATTAATATATCATAACATATTGACAATAACATCATATATATACTATTATTACTGTATAAGTTACTTACCCTTATGAAACTTTTAACTAAAGAACTTCAAAAGAAGTTACCCCCTTTATACGCTCAAGACGGAAAAGGAAAAGAAGCAATCGCTTATGTAAAATTCTTTGATCCCTGCGGTTCATGGACTTGGTATGTTACGGAATACGATCCAGAAGAAAAACTCTTCTTTGGTCTTGTAGATGGACATGAAAAAGAACTAGGTTATTTCTCTTTACCTGAGTTGGAATCTATCAAAAGACCTTTTGGACTTGGGATTGAAAGAGACATTCATTTCGACCCAATAAAACTATCTGCATTAGGTGTTTAATATGACTAATTTAAACATCAAAATAAATACAGATAATGCAGCTTTTTCTGATTCCAATTTGGGATCAGAGATTGCTCGCATTTTAAAAAGCTATGCAAATGCTATTGAAACTGTAGTCGATCCAGATACCTCATGGGAGCTTGAAACAAAGCTCAGAGATATTAACGGAAATACAGTTGGTCAAGTCAAATTACAAATGGAGGATTCCTTCTAATGGATAGAGATATGAAGAAAATCTTAGAGGTTTTATCCGAGCAACAAAAAACTCTTTCAAAACTTGAAACTTCTATGAAAATGTTATCCGAAGCTAGTCTTAGCTTTGCAACGAACCAACAAACAGTTAACAAATCCATGAAAGATGGGATGGTTGCTTTAAAAGATGGAATTAAAGATTTATTCTTTTCAATTCAACAAATTACATCATTCATCACAAGAGGTAAAAACTAATGCCTAATTGGACATACAACAGACTTAGAGTTAGAGGAGATGACTCTAAAAAGATAAAAGAAATTAAAAACTTATTTGAGGGAGAAAATCCTTTTAATTCTTTAATTCCTGAACCAACATGGGCAACAGTTCCATTAACTAAAGAATATGCAAAGGCTTATGCTTTTTCTGACCCCAGAGGAGAAATTGGAGAGTTACCAGTACAACCCGATCCAAACAAAGAATTTGACTGTTCAAAGTTTGCTTCTACTGGTAGACAAGATGACCGCTGGTACGATTGGAGATGTACTAATTGGGGTACAAAATGGGGTGCTTGTGAAGTAAAAGTTACTGAAGAGGATGAAGATTTTCTTGAAATAACTTTTAATACCGCATGGAGTCCACCTGAACCAATCGTTGAAGCTTTACGTTCCAAATACGAATGTAAAGATGAAGATTCTTATAGCAATGGTAAGTATTTATCTGTTTCTTGGTTATATGAATTGGAAGGAGAAGAAGGAGTGGGGTATTTATAAATGAGTCATTCAATTAATAGTGACATTTTAGAATCTCTATTCGATGAACAGATTGATGCTGTTTTAGAAAGATTTCCTTCCCTATCTACTAGGGAAGTTGAAATTATTGCAGCAAGAAGAGCTAAACGTCTTTTCTGGGAGATGGCACAATGAATATTACTAATAGCCGTGATGAAGCATTTGAGGCCATTGCTGAGATGCTACGTTCCAATACAAAAAAGACTAAGATAGCTAGTCAATTAGCTGCTGAATATTGCGTAAGCGATAAGACAGTTTACAAATGGATAACCAGAGTTGAAGAAATGTATGACATTGAGCCAATCGAGTCAATATTACTTCAACAAAAATCTGAATTAAAAACTGAAATTTATCAAGATTTAATTCGTGATTATCATGCAGCAAAAACTGATAAAGATAATGAGCTACGCAGGAAAATTGGATCTATACTTAACAATACTTACCTTAAAAAAATTAACTTCAACTGAGAATTTCGCTAGCGAATTATGACTTCCGACCCAATTATTAATCGAGTTGATGAAGAGTTTTCTTTACAACTTACAAAGCTAATAAAGAATTATGTTCTTGATTTAGTAAACCATGAAGTAGATGTTATTACTGACTCCGATTGGTTTGATTCAAAAGTACAATCCATTATCGAGAATAACAAATGATAGATAACCCATTACCAAATCAAGTTATGCAGGAACAAGAAACGTTCCAAAGATCTATTACCTTTGAAGATTATTGCTTAACTCATGCTATTGAAATAGCTAAACACTACAAAGTTCATCCTGATTTATATGATGATTTTGCAGAGTGGTATCACGATTATATGTCTCAAAATCCTGAACTGTTTGATGAGACTTGTATCACTCTAGATTCTGATTACATAGTCGATTGGTGGAAGGATAATTATTACCTTTATGACAACTTCAACTCACCTTATATGGAGATTACAAAATGAAAGACAAGAAATTTATTGAAGAAGTTTTTGAAATTGCTTTTGGTGATAATGCTATCAATCGCAACTTTGAATATGAAGAAGTAATTGCTGAATTGAAAAAGTTTAGTGATGATGCTCTCAAATGGGATGATATTCCATATGTAGATAAAGTAAGACTAGATCCTAATTTCGAGCCAACTGATCAGGAAATGATGTCTAGCTTTGGTACAAAATGGCATGACGCATTATGACTGATTTCGTTCCAATGACACGTTACTCTAGGTGTAAAAGATACTCAGGTGCATTAATAAAATGCCCTGAGTGTAATTCAGTTGCTACTATCTATCATCTTTCTTGGTCAGCAGTTATGTGCCAAAGTTGCAAAGGCATGATAGATAAATACGATTGGTTTATAGAAAAAGGTAAACATTCAAAACTATAAGATTATGCCTAAAGGTAAATACTACGAATACCAAATTAAACGTGGAGCTTTAGATGATGATTTCCTTTCTGGTAATATTGATGAATTTCAATATGCCAGAGAGTCTCTTGACCTAGACTTGAAATACGAACCATATATCTTTGCACACACCATTAATAGTCGTATAGCTAGAAAACAACATGGAATTAATGATGCCGAATAACAACTGGGGTATAAATTTTCCTGATAATCCTTACGAAGGTCAGATTTTTTATTACCCTCATACTCAAGATACCTTTACTTATATCGTTCCAAAGAATCAATCAGGTTCAGGAACATGGGTTATGGTTACTTATCAAGACTTTACTTCAAGCTGCAACTAATTGATCTTTCTTTACCATCTCTTGAAACTCTGCAACCTTTTCTTTAAATAACGCACCACAACCTATCAACTCCATAGCAGTTACCCACCGAAGTTGTAATCCGTTCTTCCTTATTATACATATCAATCCTCTTTTTGCTCTAACTCCTGTTTTTTCATATAATCCCTCGTTATACGCTCCTATCTGTAATAAATGATCCTGTAAATATTTTTCTGGTTTATCTGTATCTTTTCCATATGTTTTGAAATCTACTATTGTCAGTTCTGAATGGCCGTCAGGGTTTTCTGTATCTATTAAAGCGTCACATTGACCAGCATATCCTGATGAATGGTTTACATTAAATTCACTAAGATGAATGGCTTTTATATCTTCTAAAAAGGGTTGTATATTTCGGGTGTACTCACTACACGCCCATTGTTCCTCGACTTTATTTTTACCATGTATGGCGTTTTGTAATGCCCAAGTTGTGATTGCTTGACTAGGTCGTGCCAAACCATCTTCATAAGTTTTCCAACCATTGCGTTTGTTTGCTGAATTTATAGCTAGTATAGACGCTCTTTTTAAAGTTCTCTCACAATATGAATGAACCGCAGTACCAATACTGCAAGCTAAATCTCTATACTCTACTGACCCTGGTTTTTTAGTCCATTTCATTAGGGCTGCTTTTTGTTCGGCAGGAGCAGTATGTTTTAATATCGAAGTTACTGAATGATATTCTCTTTCTTCTTCATCTCTATAAACTCGGTGCTGACCAGAATCATCACGCACCAATGATGAATGACGTAATCCTGCTAATAAGTTTTGCCTGTCCTGATCTTGAGGTAAGGCAAGAGCCATTTGTCTATATATATTTTTTTTAACTTTAGCTGGCCTACGCTTGAATTGCAAGATAGTCATTATTCATCGTAAAAATAAAAAGGTCTAAATCTTATTGCCAATATAACTAAAGCATCAACCCATATATGTCCATATTTAAATCCGTGTTCTTCTGGAATTTCTCCAGTTACAAATTCCCAAAAAATTGAAACTAAATTATCAAAACTTTCTAACTTAGTTTTTGGTAAATAAGTTTCTACTCTCCTAAGAGCATCTTCTGTTGAAGATCGAGGTAATATGCTATCCGTATTTGGATAAAACAATATATGTTTCATTAAAGAAATCATAGTTATTTGAATGGCTGCAAAAGCAATATAGCAACAACCAGATTTGTAACAACTCAACGTATAACTGATTTTTTATTTAAATTTAGTTTTTATTAAAAATGTAGGTTCGTTTAATATTATTTAAGATCATTTGAATAACATAAATCAATAAAATGCTTATATATCAAATTGTTAAGTATCCTTTAAAGCGTAAGAAGCGTATAACTTTAAGTATCTTTCTATATCCTTAGTTAAAGCTTCTTGATCTATTTTTTGCTTTATTTTTTTACCTCTTTCAGAATAAGGCCATTTAAATTCTGGATCTTCTTCTTCAACAAATAAACCTTTTCTTTTATTTTCATAAGACTTAGTAGTAATAGCTGCTATACACCACTCAAGTTTATTTTTTTTAAGTCTCCAATGAATATCTTCTATTAATTCTATGCTGTGTCGAATATGGCCTTGTATTTTCCATTCTCTTAAGGTTTTTTGTGAAACATCAAATATTTCTGCTGCTTTCTTTGTAGATTGCCATTCAGGAAACATATCCCAGAGACAAAACATCTCTTGATCCATCACCTGATAAGCTAATTCATAATTTTTTGAATCAAATAAAGAATTTATAATCTTAACAATATCAAGATATGAATCAAAAGTTAATTTAAAAAAGTTTCTACGATTAAAAGAATCACCATAGTTACTACATTTATTTGATAAACGAACTCTTTCAAGCTCTTCTTTTGAAGAAGTCATAAATTTTTCTCCGTTATATCGACCCAATGAAACCAATCTATTGTCGATTTTAAAATACAATCTCCAAAATCTTTTTCTTCATATCTAAAAGTTCTTTTTAGGTCAAAGTCATAATGAACCTGACCTAAATATGGAGTTTTGGGAAAATTAATTCCCATTGATGATCTGAAATATATGCTCATGTTACCAACTTCTCCTATTCCTATATGAATGGCCTTTTTTTCTAAATTTAATTACATTATCGCTTCGAGGTTTTTGTGAAGTTAAATGCCATCCGTTACCTTTTGGACATTCGTAAGCATATGAATGACCTTTTCCTTTTGCTCGCATATCTGCTGCGATAACTTTTGCTTCTTCTTCGGATCTATAACTAACTTTGTTGCATTTATAACAATGCTCTAAAACTATAAATCCTTTATCTTGAATGTAACTTTGAAGGTTTATAAAACTAAGTCTTTGCATTTATATAGTTATTTCCTCTTTATGTTCAATAACTTCAGGTCTGGAAGAATGTACACTCAATTTATTTTTCATTACAGGAGCAAAATAACCATCAATACTTCTTCTGATTAGTTCAGAAATAGAAGTCCCAGGTCTGGAATGTTCTTTCAATAATTCGTACTGTGATTTAGTGATTTGAATAGAAATCCTATGTAAAGCATAAGGATCAGAGGATTGAGTCATGGTATTTTGTATATATGGCATCATTCTAATATATATAGTATGTCTTTGCAACAATATCTTTACATAAAAAAACTGCCAGAGGTTAATCTGACAGTCTCTTTTTTTCCGTATGGGCAATGACCCTTCTCTATTATCCTCCGAATGGATCTTCGTAAGATAGTAGTTTGGTTAAATCGAAACCTTTTGACTTAGTTTTTTCCCAAGCTGCCTCTAGTGCATCTTGGTCATCTTCGTCTTGAGGTTCAATTTGAATGTCGTAATTCCAACGACCTCCTTCTCTATCTAAGGAAAGAGAAAGATCCCACTCCATAAGATTTTTATACTTTCTGTTTAAAGATAGCTTTCTGATCTTACTAAGAATCTGATACTGGTCTGCTTCTAAGATACGAACCATTTTGTTCTTGTAATCATAGATAGGCCAAACATAAGTTTCTTTAGGGTCGGCTGGATCTGTACTCTGAAATTTAGTTCCTCTTGTATAAGAACCACCCATTTCAGTAAGAACTTCTTCTTCTGAGGGTTTGCTGATAAACCTAAATGATTTACCTTTTTCTCCGTGTACAGATTCTCCGTAGATTTTCCAAAAGATTAGGGGATCTTCTTCCAATAATGCGAAAGAAATAGGCTCTTTTGGATCAACCTTTGAGGGGTTTAAATAAGAAGAAACAAGTGGGCGATCCCCCTGCTCTTCTGCTTTTTTGACTTTTTCTTCAAAAGTGGCTGAAAATTTCATAAGTAGAAATTGTTAGTTAGCGTTTGTAATCAATGGGCAAAATATATTTGCACAATCTCATTCTAATAGCTTGACCTTGATTTGTAAATAGCCTAAAATAAGAAAACCTCCGAAATCTGTTCAATAACAAAACAGAGGTTCAGAGGTTTCACTTACCCTAATAGAATGATACATGACAATTATTAATTTCGTCAAGGCTCTACCCGAGAACCTAGTTTACGCTCCAATATATAAAAAAGATGCGTTGATGAAATCAGGCCGTAAGGCTACTGGTAAAAATCCTTTGGAAGAATCATGGGAAAGAGATTTTGATAATCACGACTTAGAACTAGCAATAGACAAAAATCCTGATTTGCAAGCTGTTGGTCTTTATACAGGAATTAGAGGAAAAGGTATTGTTATTCTCGATATTGATAAAGACTTAGCAGTATTAAAGCAAAAATGGTCTGAAACCCTTATAAATGCCCCTAGAATCACTTCTACTAAGAAAGACGCAGCAAAATATATCTTTACTGTTCCAGAAGCTCTATGGGGAGAAGTTAAGGGTCATGGACTTCGTAAAGAAGATGGTGGTAATTATGAAATACTTTGGGGAAGACGACAAGGTGTTATTTATGGTGCTTACCCAGGTGGGCATAGTTCAGAAGAAGGGTTTTATGAATTAACTGGGGATCTTTTCAATATACCTGTAGCTCCTGCTTGGTTGTTAGCTGAGATGAAAGCTCCTCCAAAACCTGTTCAAAATAAAAAAGATTTAGATTTTAGCGATAGAACAGATGATGAGATTGCTCAGATTATCCATGAATGTCTTTCCGTTATTTCTCATCAGGGTTTAGGTAGTAGAGAACATTGGGTCAGGGTTGGAATGGCAATTCATTCTGCTCTTCCTAGTGAAATGGGTTTGGCATTATGGTCTTTCTGGTCATCTCAAGATCCTGACTTTGCAGGAGAATGGGAAGATGCAGGAGATCACGATACTCCTTGCACTACTGCTTGGTATTCGTTTAAAAGTGGTGGGATCGGTTTAGGCACTCTTATCTGGTTAGCTGATAGAGAAGATCCCGAAAGACATAGATTTTCTGCTGAGAATAAAAAGATTGTTAGTAAAGCTGAAGATAAACAGGTTCAGGAAATTAGAACTTCTACTCTTGATTTTGGCGATGTCATTAAACGTGCCAAAAACATTCTTGAGTTGGATAACCCTGCTGAGATGAATTACAAGCTAAATACTTTGGCATTGAAAGCTGGTTATAGAGATCAGTCATCTTTGGAGAAACTTATTGTCGATCAAATTCAATATGAAAGTCAAAAAGGTATTTTAGATTTAGCTGACCTTTATGCTTTAGATATTCAGAGAGAATATTTGATACCTGACATTCTTCCTACTCCTTCAGTTGTTCTTATTTATGGTGCTGGTGGTGATGGTAAATCCATGAGTGCTTGGACTATGGCAAAACATATTGCTACTGGAGATCCTTTCCTTGTTAGGGGTAGCAAAGTTCCTGTAGATAAAGGTACTGTTCTTTTACTTAATGGAGATCAACCTTTATCTCAGCTAAAAGAACAATTAGAAGAAGTTAACCTTCCTGTTACTAGCAATGTAAAAATCCAAACTGATTGGCAGTTACAGAGATACGCTCAGTTCATTAAGTTAATGCAGGAACATACCCCTAAGTTGGTTGTTATCGACTCTCTTATTGGTTGTAGTGGTGGTAGAGCTTTTGATGAAAACAAATCAGATTTTGCTCAACCTTTATACTGGCTAACCAGAAATAATGGTGTTCTTTTCCCTAAAACAACAATTCTTATAATTCATCACGCTAATAAAAATGGTGGATTTAGAGGAACATCTGCTATCAGAGATGCTGTTGATGAAACTTGGAAACTATCTAAGCCAACTCAGGAACAGGTAAATAAGGTTGGTCGCTCCAGTAGATTTATTACCATTGAAAAATCTAGGTCTGGAAGAATGGGAACTCAGATGGTAATGAAGATGAATGATGACCTTACATTCTCTATAGCTGATTACACTCCAGAAGTTTCTAACGATAGTGAATCTCCTACAACTGTTCAAGATAAAGTTCTACAGAAACTAAGAAAGATTCATCCAGAAACTTATACGATTAACCAGATGATTCACGATCCAATGGTTGAAGGCAAAGATGCTGCTATTCGTAAATCGTTCCAAAGATTAATTAAAAAAGGTCTTATCGAACTAATAGAAGATGAAGAATCTAATAAGTCTTATAAAGCTATCCTCGCGTGTGGAGAGGGTACATATCTTGTCCCATTGGAAGAAACTTAGTTATACCAATTAGTTTCGGTGGGACAACTATGTGAGACAAGATAGATTGTCCCATTGTTTTTGGATCGTGAGACAATTATACTTGTCCCAACCACTTGTCCCATACCAAATCAATGTACTGGAGCGTGATTATAGAGAATGGGACAATTTCAGCCACTCTCCCCAGAGAAAACACTATTTAACATTATTAGAATCTGAACGTATGACAACACAACAAAGAATCGAAGCTGCAAGACAAAGAATTGCTGAATTGGAACGATTAATTAAGGATTGGAAAACAAAAAGTTAATACAATGATAGTGTGATAACATTAGTTAAAAAGATATTTATGGCTGAATCTGGTAAAAAACCTCATGGAAACAAAAAGTATTATCACGTTCTTATAGATATAAACAGAGGAGAACTATTCGATAAATACATTCGTACGAAACTAAACATAAAACCTACTTCTTGGATTAGAGATGTAGTTTATGATTTTTTACAAGACAATATTGATAAAGAAGTGTATGATGAGGCATTGAAAAAAGATAAAGAAAACTGGAATAAAGCAATTCAAAACCGATTACAAGGTAGAGCACTTTCTAGGATTCTTAATTCAATTAAAAAACAATGAGTGACTCTAAAAAACTACAAAGACTAAAAGAAATTAGACGTAAAAACTTAGAAAAAAACCTATTAGACGTTCAATTAAAAGGGCAAGATCATTATGTCTTTATTAATGACAGAAAAAAAGCACAATTAGTTAGTAAGGATGGATCTTGGGTTACTGAACATATAAGAACATCAATTCTTAAATTTAATTATGAGATTGATAAGATTCAAAAATTATTGGTACGGGATTTTACTGATGATGAACTTAAGGAATACGAAAAAACTTTTTTATAGGATTAGTTTTCTTTTCTGCTTTTACCTGACTTACAACAAGATTAGCTTCAAGTTCTACTAAACGACCCAACATCGAAGCAAGGAATACATCTTGTTCTAATTTATGTCTTACTAAATGGGTGCAATACCTTTTTATATCAATAACATCATCACTTGCCATAATTTCTCTACAACGCATTTCAACATCTAACTTCATTTCTAAAGGTGCTGGCTCAATGTCTATGTTGAGAAATTTGTTTATTTTCATTTTACTGGAAATAATTTTTCTTCTATCATTTTTACAATTGCATCATCAACATCATTATCAGACTTAGCAGCAAGATCCTTCAAAAGACTTACAGCAGCTTTGCGTAATGATTCAGATTTCCCAAATTTAATAAATAAACCGATTAAAAATTTTGACATTGTTTTTTATGTTCTTTCCTAAACATACCAAAGATTATCGGTTTTGGCCTTCTAATCTGCTAACCGCTTGCGATAACTGGTTTAATCTGTTGTAAATATCTATTATAGTACGTTCTCTACGATTACTCATGTTTGACAAAACCATAACAAATGCGGTAGCTCCTGCTCCTAATAAAGCTGCCTGTACTTCTGTCATTTGCTTAAATCCGTAATTATGTCTAGTATGACTAATAAATCCTAGTTATGACAGAAGAAGTCAAAAAAGGCCCACTCAAAAAACTCAAAGAGACTATTGAGGATAAAGAAGAACAACTTGCCTTTATCTCAGTTGTAGTAAGACTTGTTGTAGTCGGGTGGAGCGGTTTTATCGTCAGCCTAAACTACATCTCTATCCCAGGTTATACAAACGAGCCAAAGGATATAACTTTTCCTGCTTCTCTGCTGACAGGTGCGTTAGCCAGTTTTGGTTTAGAAGGTGCTAAAAAAAGAGGTGATGGTACTTTTAAACCTGATGAAAAACCACTAAACAAGAAAGAAGTTGAAGCGTTACTAGCACAACAGTCGGGTGGTTATCAAACAGTTAGAATAGAAACACCTATAAAAATTATTGGTACTAAAGTAGTTGATCCAAAAAAATGAAAAAACTTCTTCCATTCTTGTTTTTACTGTCAGCACCAGCTTATGCTGATATAACAAGTAAATTTACATCAAGCGTTAGCGTTAAAGTTGATGCGGCTATGACCCAAGGTACAAGAATTGGTGCGTCATATAGTGCTTCTGGAAGCAATATCGGGACAAGTAATACTAATGATCAGATTGGAGGACTTACTGTCAGCAATAATACTGTCAGTTTAACTGCTGGAAATTATTCAATAAATGGTTGTGGAGCTACACCAGCAGCTTGTGCAGATACATGGTCTTTATCAGAATCTTATACTGCTGCTGATACCATTCCAAGTAGCAATTCAAATATTACGGCTGGAACAGTTCCTAATTTTGGTAGCGTGATTTCTACAGCGAATGGAACTGGTGATGGCTTTGCAGGGGCTATTACATCTGGTCATGGAATTACAGGATTACATGAAGGTGGAGCAGGTTCTACAGTTACAGGTCAATTCGTAACGGAGCTAACTATAAGATGATCTATGAAAAAACTCTTATTGTTGCTTTTGCTATATGTTGTACCTGTTAAATCACAGCCAGTTGTCCCAAATTTCACTACAGGAACTCTCAGTAGCACCACGAATACAACCACTTCAATCAATGAGACTATCACTTCTACAGATTATCATGGTAATTCTTATGAGTATTCTGTTACTGGATTGGGAGTCACAACCAATGGATCAGTCGCTCCAAATACAACGAATGTTGATGGGACAGTAAACGGACAGAGTTATACATGGACAGGTTTAGATTTATCAAACGGAAACAAACCAGTATTCAACCTAGCAA
>Ga0181390_1000420_pt1 | contig 19099 bp, 30 predicted proteins | sample 13SPOviralmetaG_FD_130085 | JGI IMG/M metagenome (GOLD analysis project Ga0181390, IMG submission 130085) | Marine viral communities from the oligotrophic San Pedro Time Series (SPOT) site, San Pedro Channel, CA, USA - 13 SPOT_SRF_2010-07-21 | ecosystem: Environmental > Aquatic > Marine > Strait...
ATAAGGAGATTTCACAACTCAAATCAGGCCCTTCGCCCTTCTCTACACCATACTGTGGGTATATACAGCCTGTATCCCTATCCAATAAACTCCCTACTGAGGGTAGTTCAACTAAATCCATTCCAATCATATCTTTATTATCACTCATTTACTTAGTAAATATACGAAAAATATTCCACTTGACCAAGCCTTTTAACGATTATTTTTAATTTATTTTCCTTCCTATCTGTACACTCCCACCCACAACCACCCTAAAGATACAACATTTTTTTAACATGACCAAGCCGTTTACATGACAATATGTCCACTTAATCGGAATTGTCATATCCTCAATGCGCCCCCTAAAAAACGGTTTTTATCGCAGTCGAGACAATGTGTTCACAATTGTAAACAATTAGGGTGTATGACAAGGTGTCATATTTACTATGCAAAAAAATTGGACATGACGAAACACACACTCGAGCCCTCCTCTTATACTGCTATATTGGTTTTTACCCCTATAATGGAGACAGTAAATCATATGTTATATTGATATAGGGTGTGTTTTTCAACGCTTTAGAAAGGCATAGGGTAGTGAGACACCTCATAGGGGGTTATGCGGTGATTTCTAAGGTTATTTCTCCATAGGTGTAATAATGTGGTACGTTACCCCTTCAGCGTATCTTAAAAAGGAGATATCAACCTCGATTATTCAGTATGGTTTTTATGGAGTATGGGTACTTGGGGAGTAGGGGGAGTAGGAGTACTAAGGGATGTGAGCTATATAGGGAAAGAGTTAATGTGAAGAGTATCCGAATGTAGTGAGGATACGATGAACGAGCCAGTTAATCCCTTCCTCTCTCTACTACCCTATCTAGTTCTTCTTCTATTTCTTTATCTATTAAAGAGGTATTGGCTATATTGGCAGGCTGAGGAGTATGGGTATGAGAAAGCTTTTCTTTCGATATACGAGGTGCTGAATCTTTATCTTTACCGGCTTTAGAGAATAAGGGGAAAAGAGGATAATCAACTTTATTACATTGAGGGCATAGGAAGAAAGAGCCTTCAAGTGGATGATGGAAGTCCATTTCTATATTACAACTATTACAATTCATATATAATAAATACTATCAATAAAAAGAAGGGTGAAAAAATTTTCTTTGCGACTCTTCGAACCCCCCACGACAAAAGAACGAAAGGGGGAGTAGGGGTACTATTATAAGTAAAAAGAAATTATCCATCTATATACTACAATTTGAAGAATTATCCAAGCTGCTATTGTCCATAAAAAGTACATGAGTTCCCGCTTGTTCATGGAGGGGGTTCGATTCGTTATAATTTATACGATTTACGAGGGATTCTTTGTATTGCCCCTAACCATTCCATAGAGACCTCTCCTTCGTTATTTCCTTTGATATCTCTATATCTTGGCTTAGTTTCAATAAAATCAAATATCTTTTTTGCAATTACTTTATATCCTTCTTCATTATGATGACCACATAGAGCACTTAATAGATATGGTTTACTTTCATCACAATAATTATAACTTCTACCGAATACACTATATCTGTGATAATTATCTGATTTAAGAAAGTGTTCAAATGCCTGTCCTTGCCATATATCACTATGGATTAGTTCTGGTGCAAATGTTAATAACTTCCAATTATTCTGTTCACAAACAAATTCTAAAATCTTGTAATAAAATACTGATTCTAATGTTGCATCACTCAATGGTAAGTTATGTCCTGACCACATCTTAGAATCTGTCTCTCTTACTGTCATATCTTTTATATAACCCTTATACGATTCATAATCGTCTGTCATTACATCATTTATTTCATTATTAAAATAATATGATAACCTATGTGGTTCTGTCATCTGCCATATTACCAAAACTTCGTATTCTTCATATGGATTATTATGTATATTTTTTTCAAAAAGAGTTTTAATTTGACCAGAGTTACCAGAGCCACCTCTTCCTAAATTTACCAACTTATTGACTTTGAGTAGTTTTGCCAAATTCATTGGCCATCCATTGTTATGGAAATTATCATAATTTTTTATGTGAAGGGTTTCAATTATATTTTGATAATCCTTTTTGTCAAAATCCATATGGCCTTGAAATAAGTGCTCACCTCTTTTCAAAGTAGATACTTTATCTCTCAAAGCTTTTGGAAAAGTATTAATATCCCAATTACCCCATCCTTCGGTATGAGAGCATCCTAATGTAATAAGTAATTTTGGTTTCATCAATCTTCTACTGTTGTTCCTTTTTCTTTTGTTTTAGGTACATCGGATACCCATTCATCTTCGTAATCTGTTTCATCCCAATATAGGAAATCCCATTCTCTACCACTATTAATCATAATATTGATTTATCTAACTTTAATTTTGATTTAATATGTTTATAAAAAGATTGGTGGCCATTATAACTGAAATGGAAATCATATATTTCTCCATTTGTATGTTTTTCTATGGTTTGGTGTTTCTCTCTTTCTTTTTCTGTAATTTCTTCTACCACCACTTTTACTTTTTTACTTTTAATTGTATCGATAAGATGATTATATATCTTATTTTGTCTATTTTTAACAGCAGGCTGATTGAAAAATTCTGTGTAATATGGAACGATTGATTTTATTTGTTCTTTTGTAAAATCTTCATTTCCTTTATCATTTTCATAACATTGCCATAATACATCATTTGGAATGAATTTCCATTCATCATTTAATGGATGTTTTAATCTTTGAGGAATTGTTTTGAAAATAACAACAATATCATCTTGATTAATATTTTTTATGTTATCTATTATAGATTCAATTATATCGTAATTACAATATGAGTTTTTACCAAGATTTTGTAAATTAAAATTCAAATCTCTTGATAATAAGTTTGGCCAGATATCATCATCTTTTTTTTTGTATTTCATATACGATAATGCTTTTCCAGAAGGACAATCTTCTCTACAAGCAAATCCAAAGGTATATGAATCACCAAAAGTCCAAAGAGTACTAGTTTCCACGACCTGTTTTTCGTATTCCCATATTAGAACCTTTTCCTTTTGAATTGGTTTTTACCTGTGATTTTGAATTCTTATTGTTTTGCTTATCGTGTTTGTTTCCAAAAAATTTACTTCCCATAATTATTCTGTTTTATTTATTGTAAAAAGTTCTAATCGTTGTAATACTGAAGAAAATACTTCTCCTGTTTTATGTGTTCCATCAGTTAAACTATATACTCCTCGTTTGAATTCATCTTTTAATATCAATCCATTCATAAATGTAACAATTGATGGTTCATTATTACCAACACATAAACCCATTATCTTATTATTATTTTTATGATTTCTATCTAATATGTTTTGTTGATTTATAACTTGATGTTCTAATGCTCTTGTCATTCTATATAATAATAAATCTCCTTCACCTCCCCAAAATGTTGATTCAGCGCCCTCTATACAACTATTATAACATTCATTACTTGTAATAAATAGAATTCTTTTCTGAGAAAAGTTTGTAAAAAACCATTCAGTTATTCTTAACTGAAAGTAAAATGTAGATTGTATTATATCAAGGAATTTGGATAGTTCATCTCTTGAAGTGGTGTTTTTATCTAAATCTATTTGATGACCGTTGTTAGATATGTTGAATATTATTATATCTGGTATATGGTCTTGAAAATCATTCCATCTATTTATGAATCCCTCAACATCTTTATAATCAACATTTTTTCTACCAAATTGAACAACATCTGTTCCCTTGGTTAGTTTATCTGCAAATGGTTTTTCAGAACCACCAAATATCCATGCTTTTTTCATTGTTCAAAGAAATATACATCATACCATAAGTTACTTTCTGTTTTCTTATAGTTTTGATTATGTTTTGTATAATCATTTCCAAAGGCTGGAACTGATAATTCATCTTCTTTTAAGGTTGGTTGATATTGTCTCATATCGAACTATTTATCAAGTTTCTTTTTCTTGACCTCTTCTAACTTTTTTGTTAGTTTTTCAATAAGTTCTTTATTACCGCCACTTTTTTTCTTGTGTTCGGTTATTATTGTGTTTTCTAATAATTCAATTATTTCTTTTTGTCTTTTTTTACTCATAATTAACTTTTTATGTTCCGCTTCAGAGCGATAATATATTGTATCTAAGATTTTTTTTATTTTTGAACATTCCTCATATTTTTCTAATTCTTCCATTTCTGCAAGGAGTTCGATAAGTTGTATTTCTGGTATAAGATTTACAATAGTTCTTCTTCTTATTGTACCATCATCATAGCAATCAAGAATCCACGATAATGATTTAAGACGTAAATCCTTCATGTAGCTTTCACTAATAGTATGAAAATTATCGAAATGATGAAATTCTTCAGGTGTCATATATATACATATCCTAAATTAAGGATTTCGATAATATTCCCTCTGATTTTTTTATCATTCTCCTATATGTTCCATATACTGAAATATCTATTTCTGAACATATTATTCTTTTTTGTTCCATCATATAATGATTTATAACAGTTCGTAAGTTATGTTTTAGTATAGGTAACATTTCTTCATACATCTCTTCCAATTCTTTATGTGATTTTTTAGATAATTCTTGTACAACATCTACCACCGCATTCAATCTTGTAAAATCATTTTTAATATCATCATAACTTTCATCCCAAAAATCTGAAAATGTTTTTAGTCCCAATTCATGTAAATTTTTTAAGAATCCAGCTGTACCTATGATTAAAAATGGTTGTAATGCTGTTATTGATTTATCTAACTTTTCTGTAATGAACATCGGTTGTTCCTTGGTGAAATGAGATTCTGTTATTATATTACAAAAAGATTTGTAATAATGTGGTGGTATCTTATGCATATCTGAAATTTCCAATCCACCAGAGCTTTCCAATTTACCTGTATTTGGATATTTCTCCCTATCTATTTTTTGAAATATTTCTATTTGATTTGGATTAAAAGTATAATACATATCATCCAAAAGATTCAAATCAGAAAATTTACAATAAGAAACTGTTCTATGGAGCTTTGGATATGCATTTAGAAACAAAAACTTTTTATCAAATGTTCTCTTTTTTATAGGTTTTAATTGAGTCACAGAATCTCCTAAAAAAAATGGTATCTTAATATAATTAAAAGGATATTTTCTTTTAGATAAATTATTACCATATACTATAAATTTGTGATTTATACCTTTGCCTTGAAAATAATTCATTAAATAATTAAATTCTTTGCTATTTTGGTAAAAATCTACATCATTACACTCAATATTTTCAATTAATATATAATTTATTTCTTCAGCAGCTGCAGATAAATCAAGTTTTGATAATGCAGTTTCCCATTCTTTTTCTATGAACTTCATAGGGGCAACATCTCTCATAAAAATGTGGTCTTGTATAGTATAAGTTACTCCATCGATTTCATTTATAGGAATCTTATTTAACATTATATCACCATTGTGATTATACATTCTGGTATCATTTATTACCCTATATTTTGTAAATATTTTAGATTTAGATAAATCTTTATAAGTTTTACTACTTCCTCTTGATTCATTATTTGCAATTATATCCTTGGAATGAAACAACTCCAATCCTTTTTTAGCATCTTCAGGTGTCATGTACATATGCCATCCTATACACTCAAATTCATCTTCATCATATTTTGCATACTTTTTTCTACCATCATAAATCATAGGTCTTAACCATTGCTCTAATTTATCATCATTTGTTAGAATCATCCCTCCTTTACCTATTTGGATTATTTTTCTATGATGAAATGATAAAACCATACAATCATCATTGTAAATCTGATTATCTTGGAACATATTTTCTTTCAAAGAAACAGCAGCATCTATAATTGGACTAGTACCTATTCTGTACATATTATCCCACTTTTTATCTATAAACTTAAATTTACAACCAGATAAGATTAATTGATTTGGTACAGATACATAAGTATTTTTAGGAATATTCCAATTATAATCTCTACCAACTCCACCACCTGTAATTACATCTTTGAAATAATGAATGAGCAATCTAATTGCATTTGTATTTGAATCACAAGCAATACCATGTTTTGCTCCTGCATATCTAGCAATTGCATTTTCAAAATGAGTAACCCAATCCCATGGGTCAGTTAATTTTGATTCATAATCAGATTTAATATCTTTCCAATATCCCCACATATTATTTTTATTTTATTTCTCCAACAATTGAACCACTCCAAATTTCCTCTTCGTGTAGTTTGTGATGTGAATATTCATTTGATTTATAAGTACTTCTATGAGGTGGATTATCTTTATCATATTCTGATGTAGAAATATAGTAAAAGAATCTGATTGCACATCTTGGTTTATCTTCAGGTGCATTTACCTCACTCACTCTATGATAGGGTGCGTGTTTAATATTTTCATTAATTACAAATCTATTAAACTTTGGTGAAATTGATTCTATAAGATTTGAGTTTGGATTTTCATCAATATTATCATCGTAATACTGAATATGTCCTCCCCACTCATCTTTCCAATCTGGTGTAATATAAAGTAATGTAGTTAGTTTTCTATGTAATCTCAATCTATCATTCCAGTTGAAATCATAATGACAACCCAAATCTTTACCATTCCTAATTATTGAATAAGCAGCTCCAACCAAATGAGGGTCTGGTAATAATCCTCCTATCCCAGTCATTTGTTCTAACTCGTAGAGAAACTCACCACTATGCATGATATCGTAAGTTACTCTATGTGCAGTTGGTAGTGAAATCAAATCATTAAACTCTTCCATACGAGAACCAGCACGAGTAAATACAGTCCATCCACCTTTTGGTGCATTTTTACACTCTTCATATAGTTTATGTACAGTTTCCTCATCTAAGAAGTTATCGATTTTAGTTCTACCAAAACCCCACTTAGATTTATTTTGTTCCCATTCGTTTTTCTTAGAAATCATCTGCTAAATAATCTTGTAAAAGTTTTACTTTTTGACTCATTTCATATTTTTCTTCTTCAAGAGTCCAATTCATAATTTTATTCAAAGTATCCCAAATTCCATTTTTTTTGACAACAAAATCATAAATTTTTGGTTTACCTTTTAATGAAAAATTAACTCTGGCTGCAATCTTTTCTTTAATATCACTATAAATAACCTCACCACATACTTCCAAAAGTATAGGCATTAAAATACCTTTACCGATTCCCTGTGTCCATTCTTGGATATCAGTTTCACCGATGTGAACAGTAAATATAGTTTCCTTTTTCAATAGAGTACCTCTAATACAACTGATGATACATTTTCTATTTTTGTTTTTTCTGATTTAATAGATAAAATCTTAAAATCAGTACCTAAATATTTTATTGTACCTCCAACGTTTAGACAAGGGCCACCTTCGAAATCAAACATTGTTTGATTACCAGCATCATCTTCAGAACCTCTAGTAATAAGTGATTCTCCCATAACTCTGATACGATTAACATCTAACTTTTCAACAGTTCTTTCTATTCCGTATCTACTTTTAATTATTTCCATTTTACATGAATTTTTGTTTTCGGGTTCTAAAATAAATTTCAATCAACCCCTTATTAATAGTTCCATATAATTTATAGTATAAATTAATATAGTTTCTAACTCCTACCATATGCTCAAATTTAGTCATAGAATCTATAACTGAAAATAATTTCTCGGCCGCTCTAGATTTAATATTATCCATATTTTATAAATATATATTTAGATTATTTTTGATTTCCATACATTAACAGTATTGTTCTTTAATCCACCAGTAGTTGTTGGTGGCATATCTGTTTCATTCATTACATACATAAATGCAGAGAAGATATCGTGATGATTTTCATAATTAGGATGTTCTAAATCTCTTGCTCTAAGAAAACTTTTACTCTTATCATATCCACCATTCCATCTTATATTCAACTTAGGATTACTCCACACCAAGTCCCAATTTAATACGTTGTATTTTCCTCCTCTATCTGTTACTAATTTATCAATTGCACTAGTATAAGATATATTTTTCAATGCAGATGTTGAATCTGACATTATATGTTCTTGTAATTCTTTCGGTAGTTCCTTGAAGAAAGCATCCTCTTCTCTTGGTACTACTATGATAAACTCTGGATTAGGATTCAGCTGGTACTCTGATATTAAAAACTCATGCCTATTTCTGAATGGTAACCAATGAAATACATTATTTATTTTTACATCATATTTTGTAACCATATGATATAACATTCTAAATTGAGTTTCTACACCTGTACCTGGTATCCCTAGATTCCAATATTCTCCTTCATGGTGTTTATTCAGTTTATAAGACCAGGTATCTTCAAGGTACATTCCAACACCAAATGTATCAGAACATCCTAAAAATATATTAACTTCAGAGCCCTTTACAAATGGACTCCCATCTGAATTTCTAAACCCATCTTTATTAATTTTGTATGTTAGTGGGTTTTCTTCAAAGTATTCACGAGTTTTAATTTCTTTGACATTGGTTGATTTCTGTAAATCTTTCCAATTTTCTTCTTCTGCGTGTGATGTAAACATAAGCTCATTGGGTTCATTAAGCTTATTTCTAAATTCTATCGGTAAATACTGATGTTCACCTGTATAAGTTACATCGATATTACGAATCATAAATTTATGAAATGCATTTATCATATTTTAATTCCTCTAATAGCTAATTCTGATTTAGTATATAAGAAACCTGTTTGTTTCTTATACCACCAATACATATCTTCAGTAGTACCTTTTCCTCTTTGTTTTTCTAAACACTTATCCCAAAGACACTTTCCAAACTCTACTTTGAGTAACCTTTTCAACTCCATCAATCTTGTTTGTTCTTCTTCTAATCCCTTCTCCATAAGTTTTTGAGATGCAATTCTTCTCATCTTTGCATGCTCGTGTGCTTCTACTTGTTTTTCTGGTCCATCTTGTTGTAAAGATGTTTTCATAAAATTATCAAACTTATTTTGATAATTCTGTTCTTCATCAACCGCTTCTCTTAGATAAGGTGAGTATTCAAAATCACCATTTTGTATTTTAAGTAACAACGGTGATTTAGATTTAAGAGGCTTCTTTCTATAAGAACCCTTTGTGTACCATCTGAACGGATTATATGCCATAATTTTATGTTTTAATATATCTTACAATATACGAAAAATATTTGAAATGACCAAATTTATATCAATTTATTTTCTTTCAATGTTTTAACGTTTATATTGTTATTTTTGAGAACAACTGATAATGCACCTCCTTCACCATATCCACAACCTACATTTGCAAAACTTTGTATATCATCCCTACTTGGAGTATCCCAATTTTTACCTTTAGGATATCTTTCTTCAAATAAAGGTTGTAATTCTACTATTTCTTCTAGTATTAAAGGAATTTTTTCAGAATATGGTATCGATAAAATTCTTTCATGTAAGTAATCACACATTTTGTATCCAAGTTCTTGATAGATATCTAACATTACATCCATTCCCTCATCTTTTCTTAATTCTTCTTCTGTATATGATTTGTGTTCATATATTTTATAAGAGTAGACACTATCAGTATCAAATATAAACTCTTTATCTTGTATCAATTCAATAGAATCTGCATCAAAATATAAAACTCTATCTTTGTTATTCAAAACAAGTGATAATATAAATGGTAATTTTTCATAATAACTAAATACATCTCTATTATATTCATAACAATGTGCATTTGGAAATTCATTTGGATTATCTGTAATAATATGCAAATTGTTATTTTCAGAAAAAGAATTTATTATATCCTTGTATAGTGATATAAACTCATTTCCTATACACATCGTAGCATATATCATATTAGTGTTGTCTTTCTCCATGAAATTTCTTTTATTGGAATTTGGTATTTAATACATAATGCTGTAATTCCCCATCCTTCAGAATATCCTATTCCATGCTTGTATTTATCTAACTCTTTTCTTGTTTTAGTATTCTTATTATAATTTGATTCTATTTTTTTCTGTAATTTTTCTGAATCATTAATCATATCATCAATCTTTTCATGCACTGGCATTGATATTAATGCTTCTCCTATAAAAGAATTAATTATACCATCACTTTCTATTTCTAATAAAAGTTTGTTTTTTAATTCATGTTCACTTGGTGATAATATTTTTTCATATGAGGACTCTGTTAAGTCAAAAACTTTGTAAGTATATAAATTAGCTTTATCTAATTTTAGATTAGTATTCAATGAACCTATCCAATCAGAATCAATATAGGTAACTCGTTGATTGTATCTTTTGGAAAGATATAAAATAAAGTTTATTTTTTCATAATAACTAAATACATCTCTATCGTACATATGAGATATACCATATTCAAATGATTCAGGATTATCGGTTAATATATGTAATGTATTTTCTTTACCAAATTTATTTATTTCTTCTTGATATTTTTTTATCCAATAGTTTCCTATACACATTGTTGCATAAATCATATCAATGTAAATTTTTCATTTGATAACATTAAAAACTTTTCATAAACTTCATGCTGATATTCAACATAGTAGTGCATTAAATCTCTAGCAGATGTTTTCTTTTTATGATATGGGTCACACAATCCTGTTTGACCCATTAAGTTACCTAATTTTCTATATCTAATTTTAGATGTCTCATCTATAATGTATTCACAGCCAATTTCGTTACAAAGATTTTTAAGTGCACCTTTATATACATCATTATGAAAGTTATGGTATGTAGGGTGTATCAAATAACGTTTCCACAATGCAGGAATTTGACTTATCCCAAGATTATGAAAAAATTGAGCATAAACCTCCATTTGGCCATCCTGATTCATAAAACCATATCTGTAATGAGCTTCTGATGGGAAAAAGTGAAATACTTTTTTAATTTTTAATTTATCTGAGAAGTATTTTAGAAAATAATAATGAGATGCGGCTCCTGTTGCTCCACATGAAAGGTTAAAGAATTTTCCTTCTCCTATTTTTTGGTGAAGTTTGTAAGCCCAAACATTTTCTAAATGATGTCCTATTCCATAGGTATGGGAACATCCTAAATAAACTGTTCCTTCATCACCTTCAACAAAATCATCATCTGTTCTAAATCCATAATTATTTAATCTATATTTAATTGGATTTTTTTGATATTCAAGTAAATGAGGTGAATCAGGATGTGTACTAAGATGTTTTTCAAACTCTTTTTCTGTATCATTTGGCACCCAATCTAAGACTGTAGATTTTCCATGATAAAAAGGTTGTCTAAATTTTTCCATATGTTTCTTTTCATTATTGCAATAATTTTGATAATACTTCTTTGAAGTTATCAAATCCTACTGCCGCATTTTCTTCCCATGTGGCTACATCTCCATCATCACTTACCCATTTATAAGATTTGAACATAACATCTCTTTGTTTACAAACGTAAGCAAGTGGGTAACATTCCATATCAACAATATCACAACTGTTAATCATCTCTAAATATTTGTTTGCATAGTCTGTACGAGAGTTATCATAAATCTGGTCTGTTGAAAAACATTTAACTCCACTATTGGATAGTTTTATTTCACATATATTATTTTCTGGTGTACAACCATATTCTGCAAATGGTCTTACATCTATATTATTGTAGGTAGTTCCAACTTCAATAACTTCACCAACTTTGGAATCTTTCAAATTTCCACAACTTCCAAAGTTTATAACAACATCTGGTTCTTCATTCCAAAGAATCTCTGTCATATTTGATGCTGCATTTGTTTTTCCAATTCCTACTTGGAATATGGGTAACCCATGTAGTTCTTTTAATCCACCATGTTCTAAGGGGGTTGCCGATACTAATATTATTTTACTCATATGATATTAAACATTTTACATCATGGTCTTTTACAATACCAATATCCATTAAACATAATTTATCTGAAACTTCGTAACCAAGCTTTTCACATAATCCTTCTGCTGCTTTCATCGTACCACCAGTTGCAAATACATCATCTACTATAACAACCTTACCTAAATCGAATTGAGGTAGATATGCCATCTCAAATGAATCCTTACCATACTCTAATCCATAATCAACACTCATTAATTGATTATTTCCTAACTTACCTTTTTTTCTGATTAATCTAACTCCACCACCAAATAACATTGAAAGTGCAGATGCAAATATGAATCCTCGTGATTCTAATGCTATCCAATAATCAGGTTTGGTTTCTATGAGATTACCCATATCTTTGATTGCATCCATAAATACTGTATGATTTGCAAGTAATGGTTGGATATCTCTGTAAGTAATACCCTCGATAGGAAAGTTTTCTATCTTTCCTATGTGTTCTTTGTAGTAATTCATGAATAAGATACGCAGGTTAGATATTCTTCTATCTTTTCTGAAAATAGCATATCATATACTTCCTTACCAACTTCACTTGGTGGTATTGTAATATGTTTAGATGCATATCTAGTTGCACTTGAGATATCGTGTTCAGAATATCTTGGTCTTGTTGAATCTAATTCAGCATTTACATATTCTGCAAATTCTTTTGATTGCATCCATTTTTCATATTGATATTCATCATCATTTCTTGAAGTCAATTCGTTCAGTATATCTTCTTCAGTTATATGAAGTTCATCTAATAACTCTTTAGTTCTTCCCATCTTTTAGATTTTTTAATTGTGTCTCGTTTAACATACCCCTTTTATCTGTTTTTTCTTCGGTAGGAATGGAGTATTTTTTTACTAATTCTTCCAACCAATCTTCTTTACTATTTGCCATATAACTCTTTATTTACTATTTCAATTGCTTTATCTACGTTGTCTATTGATGCCTGAATCTCAGAACCATCTGAATAGTTCAAATCCCATGAACCGTCCTCTAACATCTCAAAATCTTCTTTGAGTGTTTCTAATATTTTAAGTAATTTTTGATTCATCTTTTTTAGGTTTAGGTTTTTCACATTTACCACAAGTTGTTCTATATGCTGCATTCATTGCACCACATCTACAACTCCAAACGTTATCTACTAAATAACCAGGTTTGTATTTCATATTTCTCCTGCATCCAATTTACCATTTTCGATATCTGTAATTAGAAACTTGATTCTCTCTGATGCCATGAGGGGTGAATCTGATTCTAACAACTCTAATATTTGGGAAAGATTTTTCTTTACCAACCTTTTGGAACAAAGAGGATTTTTAACTTTGAATTCTTTTCCATCTCTTATCCAATCCTTTACTGTGTCTCTTAAACTCATATCTTAAATTTTATATTACTAATATACGAAATTATTTTGAATTATCCAAATTATTTTCACAATTTTTTTTATGTCCAAACCAACCACCACATTTACACTTAACCCAATGTACAGTTGTTGCTATAATTGGCATTGATGCCATCATTGTCCAAACATTAGGATGAAAGTGTTCTCCACAAAACCCAAGTATATGTCTTAAGAATTCTATCATCCAAATATTTCTACTCTTATATCTTTCATCATTTGAAATCCTCTTTCTGAAAGATGCTGTCTACCTTCTTGAATCATTCTATCCCAACCACAATAATAAACCCAAGGTTTTTGTTCTGATGAATCTATCAGAGGTAGGTAGTGGTCATGTACATATCCTTTAGCAAATCCTGGTTTATCTTCTCTAGATAACGTAGGAACGAATTCAAAGTTTGGTAATTCTTTTTGTATTTTTTCCATCTCTTCTCTATAAACAATATCATCTTCAGTACGAGTACCAAAAAACAATTTAATATTTTTGAATGGTACTTTATTTTCATAGAGATAATTTATCATTGAACGAAATGGTGAGATACCAGAACCAGTTGATACAAAATAGATATCTCTATCCATTAGATTATCTGGTAAAGTAAATACTCCCATTGGTCCTCTGTAAATAAATTCATCTCCTACCTTTGCTTCATTAAACAAATACTCACTCATTGCACCACCTTCAAGATAAGTGATGATAAGTTCAAATTTATTTGTTCCATCTGGCCAGGATGCTACTGAATAGTTTCTTACAACTGAACCTTCTAATCCTGGTTTCATACACAGTTGTACTAATTCACCAGAAGTATAATTTAATTTATCAAATAACGGGTCCTCGAAAATAAATCTCCAATTTGATTTTGTTTCTTTTATAATTTCAGTTAATACTGCTACATTCATTTTTTTATATTTTTATTTACTTTTTTATATCAAAGTTGGTTTTTGAATTAATTTATCTAGTTCTGGCCATAATTCACCAAATCCTTTAGATAACTCGTTATATTGTGAATCTTGAATGTTGATATATTTTCTAAAATCCAAATCTATATCTTCTTCTTTTACTTCTTCCCAATTTGCAAAATCTTTTGAGTTTTTTATTTTATCTGATAAAGATGTCAGACTTTGTTTGTTAAATTCAACATACTTTTCAAATGTAGGGATTGTTTCAATCTTATTAATCAAATAATCCTTAACATTCTTAGAAAACATTTCAGGATGTAATACATCTCCGTTTCCATTTATATACTGCCATGTAATAGGTATCTCAACTTCATTTGAAAAACTCACAAATTCATGTAGTTGAGATAAACTAAGTATGTTCATTACTGATAAAAAGTTATAGTTATGGTTTGGATTAGTATTTTTAATAAGTTCTAAATTATTTTTCATTCTATCCCAATTTCCACCTTGTCTTACATATTCAAACTGCTCACCTACATTCTCCATACTTACAGCCCAAATTATATTATCAAAATCTTTTAACTTCTTAAATATATTAGATTTTTCAAGTTCAACTCCTAAGTTTGTTATTATTGTTATATTGGTATCTTTTCTTACAATATCTAATAACTTATCATTCTGCATTTGTAAAAGAGGTTCACCACCAGCTAACATTATCTTTTCGATTGTATCAGCACTTTCCTCTATTAGTTCAAATATCTGTTTTTGACTAGTTACATTTTCCTTATTCAATCCCATACCTTTTTTCTTTGCCCAAGAAGAACTAAAATCTTCATCACAATAGATACAAGAAAAGTTACATAAGTTACTCCATCTTAAATCAAGAGTTCTTAATTCAAATTTATTTGGATTAATTTTAACTCTATCAAAGTGCCCTCTCTGAGATAAACCAAAAATATTTTCTTCTTTAGCACATCCATCACAATAAGAATTAATCTTGGCATTTGCAATATCATCTCTTATGTTCTGAGCATCTTCACTATTGATTATTTCTTTTATAGTTCTTTTTGGTTCTTTTGGATTTCTATTTAGGTGATTTCCCCAAGTATAGGTACCTGAGCAGCATGAAGAAACACCACCATGAACGTCAATAAATAATGAATTAAATGGTGATGAACAAAAGTATTTATCCTTGAATGTTTTACCTTGAATCATATAGTAACTTTACAATAAATATATTGATTAAAAATTATTAATTTAGAACTAAGGGGCCGAAGCCCCTTTTAGTTCATTGTAAATAATTGATAACCTTAAAACTGAGGGATATCATCCTCATCAGTACTTTTAGTGTCCTCTACATCATTGAATAGAGGTTCACCATTTTCATCTTTTTGATACTTCTGTACCAATTGTTTGATGTAAGTTCTTTCAGAATCAACACCACCATCTTGTGAGAAGAATGGGTAGATTGAAATTTCAGCGGCCTCGGTAAGTTCGAAACCATCGTAGATTAATCCAGCCATCTCAACAGATGCTCTGGTAGAAACCATTGAAGTTAGTTTACCATTTTCACTCATTGATTGAGTTCTAGTGTGGTGAGATATCTCAGCAATTGCTTTCAAATCATCATCATTAACTTCTGGAAACATAAACTTTAACAAACCAAATTCTTTAACATCATCAAGAACATCCATTTCGATAGTTACAAATCTATCTAAGATTGCTCTATCGATAACTCTCGTTGAAGTATATTCATTACCGATGTTAGCCGTTGCGATGAACGTAACACCTTCAGCCACATTCACAATTGGTGAACCTTCAGCCTCATCTAATCTCAAGTATCTTTGACCTTGGTCAAGTACTGTCATCAAGATATTCCAAGCATCAGGGTGAGCTCTCGATAACTCATCTAACAGAATAACTGCGTTTGGAGTTTTGATTGCCTCAACAAAGGATGATTCTGAGAAGTAAGTTCCTTTCTTCTGGTCGAAGTGAGTATTACCAATCAAAGTAGCTCTCGGGTCTTGAGTAGCTCCAAGGTTGAAGTAGAAATCTGGTCTATCTAATGCCGAAACTAAAGCTTTAGCCGCCATAGTTTTACCACATCCAGCTGGACCGGTCATCATTATATTTTTAGCTCTCACCGCACTTCTGATAAGATATTTCCATTTCAGTTCTTCCATAACCAATTCAGTTGGTTTTAGAGATACCGAACCTTTGTGGATAAAATCCTTGATTGCGGTGTGGTCACCTTTATCTTCGAATTGTACACCACCTTGGTCTGTATTCATAGGAATAACTAAGGAGTTATAAACATCCATATCAACTTTTCTGTAAGATTTCTTACCATTTTTATTAATGTAAGCTTGAACAGCCATTCCTTGATTGAAGGCCGATTTTCTCACACCAGTAGTGGCACCTAGAGTACCAACTTTTACACCAGCGGTGTCAATTAGTTTGAAGGTATTCCCAAATTGTTCAACTTTATAAACTTCATTTGGAACGTAACCTGATTTAATTTCATTTGTCATATTTTATAGTTTTAAGATTTATTAATTATTAACTTATTTACTTTGTAAATATACGAAAAATAAATGAGAAATCCAAGCATTTTCGTATTTATTTTCATTTATTTTTGTAAAAATAATTGGTTCATTGTTTTGGTGATTTGATTAACATTTGTTACATCAATCACTTTGGCTCCTTTACCATACATTGTTTTGAATGCTTTTGAATCATATCCATCATCATATCCATCACCGATGAAATAAGCCAAGGTTTGAATTCCCATACTCTCAATCATCTTCACCATTTTGTTAGTGTGTCTTTCAGCAGCATCACCATGGTAGTAGAAACCTTGACTGGGAAAGTAAGGTTGTCCATCTGATATGTTTAAGAAATAAGAATCCAAATCGGTGTTGATTGGAACAAATTCTTTTTGAATAGCCTCGAAACATAATCCTTCTGGTGTTGTACCATGTGGTCCTAATCCACCAAACATCTTTTTAACTTTAGAGAACTTATCTACTCTACTATCGTAAGCCATTATAATATATGGTTTCTCACCTTGTGTACATCTGAAAGTTACTTGAACTTGTAAGTTAGGAATCATATCAACTGCTTTACAGATAGAAACTGTATTTATCATTGTTTTTTCCCATTTATCACCACTCATAGATGAACTAGCATCTACCGATATATGTATGTTTGCTTTCTTGTAGGAATCAACTTCAGAAAATTGGAACACATTTTCATTACCAAACCCTAAAGATGAAATCATTCTCTTATCAATTCTACCAACTTTCTGTCTGTTGAAAACTGTTGTTCTATCTTCACCTCTTACTTGAAGTTTTTTACCTAACATAGAACCAAGTTTAATACCTTTATCAACTGCATCTTGGGAATACATTCTTACAACACCCTCATTTTCAACATTCCAATAGTTTTTAGTTGTCATTGGAAACATATCTGATTCAAAAAGTGATTTAGTAAGTTTCTTAACTACGATACATTGAACAGATTGATTGCCGTAGTAACCTTGATTTACTTCTTTACCAACTTCTTTCATTTCAGAACCACTCTCTTCAATAGCATTTAAGTTTTTGGAATCTGTTTTAGAAATCGAAGTTTTTTGAATATCACCATCTAGAAATTTCTTCTGTTTCTGTATTTTCTTTTTAAGTAAATCTTTTTGTTTATCTGAAAGTTGAGTAGATGATTTAGATTTTGAATCTGAAGATGAAGATTTTTTACCATCCATGTTATCTGGTAGATTACCAATATCCATTCCACCACCACCTGTTGGTGAATCATCTGAACCTCCACTTGGAACTTCACCATTTAGAATTGAGTTAGAAAACTCTTCAAACTCTTCATCACTCATTGTAGAGTCATCTGAAGAACTTTGTCCATCATCAGAGCCTCCATCAGTACCTTCTCCTTCACCACCTTTTTGTAATTTATCTAAAGAATCATTACCATCTTGGGAAACCGATAGGTATTTAAGAATTACTTGGAAAATTTTAAGAGCCACATCAAGTGAATCTTGTGAGTTTTTTAATCTTGAAATATTTTTTAGATTTACTATCTTATAAATCTCTCTTAATCCTTTCAGAGATGAAAGTTGAGTATTTTTGTTATGTAAGTTAATAATTCTGAACATATATGATTCGATGAGCTCATCGGTATATTCATCAGATAAGAGTGCCTTATCAATTAACTTATCATTGAAGTACTTATCGTACATTTTTCTGTAATAACCTCTGTAACCAGGTGCTGATTTGAATACGAAGTTATCAATTCTCCTATCTTCAACATAGTTCCACAAATCTTTAACTGTACCAATTGTATTATTTATACCTTTTTTAATACCACCATCTTTAACATAATCAGGTATTAAATTATAAAGGTCACTAAGTAGTTGAAAGTCTGAAAGTTTAATGTGAGAACCCTCGTGAAGTGCCAGTCCAACTGCCACATCAAAATCTTTTGGTTCTGTTATCCTACTACCAATAACAACTGATTTACCATCAGTATAAGATTCACCTCTCTCTTTGAACTTAACAGGTATTGATTCGTTTGTTACGATGTTAACGAAGTTAGCAATAGCCCTCTTGGATGATGCTAACTTATATAAATCTAAGGATTTCTTTTCTCTATCGGAAAGTTGGTTAACGATGATATCATCTGTATCGAAGTCATCATACCAAAATGAAGAATTGTTGTATTTACTCATGTTTTAAGCTTTTAATTATTTACATAGTAAATATACGAATAAAAGCCGAGAATTCAAAGCAAAAAGTGAATTATTTTCAGTAAATTATACTAAAAAGTGGGTTTTTTCCCTTTACTCCAACGTATTTCCACCCCTGCTCTTCTAAATTTAATCTCATAGCAGGTGAGTTATACTTTTCGTTAAACTCTTTTACGAGTGTTCTTTGTATTTTATTC
>Ga0181390_1000421_pt1 | contig 19069 bp, 25 predicted proteins | sample 13SPOviralmetaG_FD_130085 | JGI IMG/M metagenome (GOLD analysis project Ga0181390, IMG submission 130085) | Marine viral communities from the oligotrophic San Pedro Time Series (SPOT) site, San Pedro Channel, CA, USA - 13 SPOT_SRF_2010-07-21 | ecosystem: Environmental > Aquatic > Marine > Strait...
ACAGATTAAATTTGACGAAAAAGGAATCGTATACGATAGATTTAACGAAGACGATGAACACCAAGAAAGCTATGGATATGATTTATACGAGGATATTAATTTAAACAAACAATGAAAGACAATTTAAAACAGAAACAAAATGATAATCAACATAACACCACAAGAAATAGTAAAAATGTCGAAAGACAAAGTAGATGAATGCTATGATATATTCAAAAAACCTTTGAATATAACTGAGGCAACCAATCTCTTACATGGAATACTCTCACAACTGGAACAAAAAATGTCTGATATGTTGCAGGAGCAGATTTATGATGACCTCATGGATAAGAATGGCGGGCATGACTGGATAGACGAAAAAGTAACTAAATATTTACAAGATGGAGATAATTAACATGGGAAACAATTGCGTATCGTGTGGACATGATACCAGTTTTGGTAGCGGGAGATTTGTAAATAGAATGTCTGCTTGTATCTCCAGTGGAATAGATGATGTCGAAAAGGAGGGTTATATGTGTGAAGAATGTCAATCTTGGGATTGCGATGAATGTGGAAAATTGATTGCTGATTATGAAATTACAGATGACCAAAAACTTCTTTGTTATGAATGTCATGAATAAAATAAATATATACCACGAAAGAGATAGGCGCGGACAACTGTATTTGGTCGCTCTAATTGGAGAGAAATGTATCAGAAGAAGATATCTATACTACACGCTCCACGATGCCAAGAAACACTTTAAAAGCTATTTAAACGACATACTTTAATTTTTTTAGCGTTGATAATCAGATGTTTAAATAACAAATAATTTATATAACTTGCACCACCATGAAACTAAGTAAACAAATGCTAGATGCAAAAATAAAGCAGATAGCACAATTCGAACAAACTTATGGGACTAACCATGGACAGACTAGCGTTCATGCCATGAAGAAATTTTGTACCGATAAAAAATACAGAGAGCGTGTGCGAGATTTCAATAAGTCTATTACTGAAACATATCAGACCTATAGATTTAAAACTCCTTATAACGATTAGGATTAAAATCGTTTAACGAACACTTATATTATGAATTTTGAAACTGATTATTTAGCCAACAAAATCGAGGACACAGAACTCCGAGATTTATTAATCAAATCAAGAAAAACAAACGCAAATGGCAAAACCACTGTAAGACCAGTTACCTATCAAGGTAGAACATACTGGAATGTGGGTCAAGCGATAAACGAAGAGAAAACTATAACATCAGACGCAACCATTCTAAAGATGGGTGCTATAATGATGGCAGTACAATTGATACTTATGCTTTCTATGTACGGAGCAGCGAAGTTTTTAGGATTATCCTAATGTTTTGTTTTTTGTTTTTAGTCAGGGGAGGCAGAGATGTCTCCCTTTTTTTATCCCCCACCTTCTTGTTTAACATTTTAAAGAAAAACTTAAACAAGTGTTAAAGTAATGTTAAAATGTTGCAAATATTTGGTAGTTTCATTTTAATTTTATAGTTTGAATGGAAAGATTAAGTTCTTTGAAATATTGACTAACACAAAAACAAACACAAATGAAAAATGAGTATGTTTACGATGACGGCGGTCGTCATCAATACTTCCAGATGAAGTATAAAAAAGACCGAGTAGGAGATTGCGTTGTAAGAGCCTTAGCGATTGCGACAAACGAAGACTACAAATCCGTAAGGGATGAACTCTGGAACATTTCTCTAAACAACGGAGATATGCCGAACGGCGCTCCAACCTATGAAGAATTTTTGGGTAAAAGAGGATTCATAAAAGAGAAGAAAATCAAAGGTTATGATTTGGGAAGATATCCAGTAAGTCAACACGAAGTTTATGTGGTAAGGTTATCAAGACACCTTGCGTGTTTAGATAAAGGACGGGTAAGAGACCTTTGGGATTGTAGATACAAATACCCCTACAATGTATGGAGAAAACCATGAGCGGAGAGGGAGGCAGAAATGTCTCCCTTTTTTTTGTTGTTTACAAAAAAGATTATATATTTATAGAGCAATAGTTTTGAAAGTGCTATTGGCTTTTTCATTTTGAGAGTTGGGAATAATTCCTGACTCTTTTTTTTTATAACAAATTTGCAAAAGTGGTAAATGTGTTGTATATTTGTTGAACCAAACATAAAATTATGACACAAGACGAACTATTTAATCGTTTTCTTGATGATGACTATCAAGCAAAACAATTTCAAATCCAACAGAAGACTTCCTATCGGGAGCGTAACCCTAAGCAAGATGATGTAGTAAAACTACACAAGCCAATTGACATGGTAAACCTTGCTTCTAAAATCTTTTTTAAATGAACGAACACATTATCCAGTCGTACATTGACAATGTAACGATGCATTATGGCCTCACTACTGAATTTATTTTTAGCAAAGGCCAAACAGTAGAGAGAACCGAGCCTCGACAAATGTTCTTTTATTTATGCAACAAAAAGGGCATACCAGTGGTGGTGGTTCAGAAAATGCTTTTAGATAAGTATGGTTTTGACATGCATCACGCAACAATCCTTCAGAGTATAAGAAAGATAGCGGAAATGATTGAAGGGGATGGCGACTACACGAACTTGATTGATAAATTAATGAATGTTAGTGTAAATGTATAGTGAGCTTCATGATGTTTTTGACCAAGCAGTAGAAGACCACGGAACTACAAGCCTAAATGGTAATGAATACGATGCGAGGATGTCTTATGGAATCAAGATAGTAAGAAACCACGAAGACAACTCAATACAGATATTCAATACTGCGAAAGGTGGAGACTACTACAAAGAACTAGATGAAGATGAATACAATCTCTTCTTCGAATTTGGGTGGGTAGTAAGTGTCTGTAAACTGGCACTAATAAAATACAAGGAGCGACTTGATATTATCGAAACAAAAATGAAAGATGAAATCAATGGCAGAAACAACTCCAAGTATATCTCTTTCTTGAAAGATACAAGGAAGAGTACTTTAAATAAATATTATAAAATAACACAAAAATTAAATCAACATGAAAACTAAATTTGTAAGAACAACGGACTACGACAGGTTCAGATTCTTTAACACCAACAGAAACATTGTCGAATCTCACGTAAGAAAACTAATGGCTTCTATCTCAGAGGTAGGATTGTTAGAGGAAATTACAATCAATGAAGACTATTATATTATTGATGGTCAGCATAGGTTCGAAGCGCTTAAAAGAATGAGCGAACATATCGTTGCTAAGATTAAGATAGGTGCATCATCAGATAGTATCATACCTGTGAACATAATGAGAAGAGGATGGTCTATTATTGATTACATAAATCATTATTCTGAAAGAGGCAATAAAAACTACAGGCTTATTAAAGAAGTGATTGAAAATAATGAAACCAAACTATCAACAGGCACACTGTTGGATTTATATTCAGATAGCACATTCACATCTTCAGCTAAAGGAATAAGAGAAGGTGTTTTTAAAATCAATATAGATAAAGGTATAATGTTAACGGAGATGATTGTTGGACTAGAGCCATTCATTCCTATGTACTCTCAAACAACTAAGTTTGCACGAGCGTTTAGTAAGGTAGTGAAGAGTAATGAGAACTTTGACATCAAAAGATTCAAAAGTCAATTACAAAAGCACAAGCTAATGATTTATCCAAACTCAGATGATACTGCAAGAAGTATAGCTGAATTATATAACAGAAGATTAGGAGAAAAAAATAGAATATTTTAATTATGACAAATCAACTTAAAACAATTAAGGTACAAGGCGGAAAAGAATACGCTGAGGTACACACAAGAGTAAACTACTTCCGTTCACAAGAGAAGTATAAGAATTGGTCAGAGGACTGCAACATTATTCAATGTGCAGACGATATGTCTTGGGTGCTGATGAAAGCAACTATACTATATCCCGATGGTCGAATAGCGTCTGTAGGACACGCCTTTGAAAAGCAAGATGCAAGTAGAATCAACCAACGAAACCATGTTGAGAACTGCGAGACATCAGCAGTAGGTCGTGCATTAGGACTTTTAGGTATAGGTAGTGATGGTAGTATCGCAACCTATGAAGAGGTAGCTAATGCTATAGAGAACGATAAGATTGAATCTAAACCAAAGGAGTATATCTTGGACACAGATAATTGGGAGAAAGCACTCAAATATATAGCAGTTAAGAAAGATGCAATGACCTTAGAGCAAATCATAAAGACTTTTGAAGACCAAAAGTACGGAACTCTTCGAGCGAAGGATAAGACTGCCGTAAAGAAAGCTTATGAAGGAAAGTAAGCTAATAGAAATGAGTAACAAGATAGAGTCACAGACTCGTGTTATGCAGGAAATGATTAACGAACTAGGGCAGACACGACACATCGTGATAAGTTTGCTAGAGATAGTTAAGAAATTTAAAGAATATGAACCAATCATAAAACAATTAGAAGATGAGCGAAAAGCAGATTCTGAAAAAGCTAAAGGATGACAATGAGTATTACAATGGCATAGGTAAGAACTACCTATCCAACTCAAACATCGAAGCACTAACAACTGAGCCTAGGCAATTTCAATCCCCTAAGAAGGATGGTGAACCCTTTGTAAAGGGTAGATACTTCCATCAACTGATATTAGAACCAGAGAAGGCTAAAGACTTTCATATCGTTGATGCTACATCAAGAAGTACTAAGGGATATAAGGATTATGTTGCTGACAATAAGTTAGACTATGCCTTGCTCACTAAAGATGCTAATAGTATTAAAGACATGGTGGACTACACCTTAGATAGTTTACCTTTTTTTGATTTGATTAATGACCCTAGTGCAAAGTATGAAGTACCTGCAATAGGAGAGATAATGGGAGCAATGTGGAAGGGTAAGGCTGACATTCTTACCAAGGACTATGTTATTGATTTGAAAACGTCTGGAGATGTTTTTAAGTTTGTAAGAAATGCTCCCTATTATTTCTATCATACTCAAGCGTACATTTATCAAAAGCTTTTTGGTAAGCCTGTAATATTTTTAGTCACAGGTAAAACCAAGAAGTATGATAAGAATGGAAACAGATACTATGACCTTGGAATATTTCCTGTAAGCGAGAACTCTATGGGACTTGCTGAAGAGAAGGTCGGACAAGCAGTAGCATCCTACAACAAGTGGTTTGCTTCTGACTCACAAGATAATATAGATAGCTATATTATAAACACACCTATTTAATTTTTAATTTTTTATTATGACAGACCAAAAAGAAAAAGTGTTTGCTGATGGATTAATCAGTAAAAGAAATGAGAACGCTCCAGACTTTGTGATTGTAAGCCAATCTTACAAAGTGGAAGAGTTTATTGAATTCCTTAAAAAGAATGCAAAGAACGGGTGGGTAAACACTCAGACCAAATTAGCTAAATCTGGAAAGTATTATACAGAATTAGATACGTTCGAACCTAAAGCTAAACAATCTAACCAACCTTCAAAGGATGAGTTAGCATTTTAGTTTTACTCCTTAATCGGGGGAGTTAGCTACTCCCCTTTTTTTGGCTTTATGCTATGTTGATTTTAAAATTCTACTATACTATATATATTTTATTATTTATAATTATTTATTTTCTTATATATAAAGAAATAATCGACATTTCCGACAGACCACTATAACCATTGACTTCAACCGACATAAAAACGACATAAAAATGACACAGACTGTCACAATATTTAAAGACATAAAGAACACCGATACTCCATTCCACATAGAGGTGGCTAAGATTATCGAAAGAATAAGGGATGGCAAGTCTAAAGAACTTGTGACTCAGATTAGAAAAGAAAAGAATAAGTCTGAGCGTAACGAACTCAAGAAGAAACTACCATCTGTATGCTTCAGTGGTAAGTTTTCTAAACGAGCAGACAATTCCTTACTTGAACACAGTGGATTAATATGCTTAGACTTTGATGGATATTCAAAGCAAAGAGATATGATTCAGTTTAAAGAAAAGATGATGAAGGATAAGTATACCTTCTCCGTATTTATATCGCCATCAGGTAATGGTCTAAAAGTTTTGGTAAAGATTCCAAACGATGCTGAGAACCATGTTAAATACTTTCAGTCACTAGAGAACTATTATAACTCTAATCACTTTGATACCACAAGTAAAAATATCAGCAGGGTTTGTTATGAATCTTATGACCCATTAATTTATGTGAACGACAAGTCTACTGTATGGGAGACTATAGAAGAGACAGAATACAGGGAGGTCATAGCAAACAAAGACCAACCAACCATACCAATAACAGATGAGAATAAGATTGTAGACATCCTTGTAAAGTGGTGGAACAAAAAATATCCAATGGTGGAAGGACAAAGAAACCACAACGTATACGTTCTTGCAATGGCATTTAATGACTACGGCATCAATAAGAACCTAGCGCAATATATATGCAACCAATACCAATCAAGTGACTTTACTGTATCGGAGATAGAGCAGACAATCAACTCAGCATATCAAAACACATCAAAGTTTAATTCTAAGTACTACGAGGATGATGAGGCTATAACGCAGATTAGACAGAAACTAAAGCGTGGTGTAAACAAGTCAGAGATAAGAACGCAACTATCAAGACTTGATATACAGGAGGAGGTGATAGATGCAGTACTGTTGCGTGCCGATGATGAGAACAAGCAGATGAAGTTTTGGACTAAGAACGAGAAGGGTACGATTAAGATAATACACTATGTATTTAAAGAGTTTTTAGAAGACAATGGATTCTACAAGTATTGTCCAGAGGGTAGTAAGAACTATGTATTTGTCAAGGTAACCAACAACCTTATAGACCACACTAGCGAGAAAGAAATAAAAGACTTTATACTTGAGCATCTAAAGGCACAGGATGATTTTAGTGTGTACAATTACTTTGCAGACCAGACTAGGTTTTTTAAAGAAGACTTCCTTACCTTACTTGGAACGATAGATATTCTTTTTATAGAAGACACGCACAACACGAGTTATTTATACTATAATAACTGTGCAGTAAGAATTACTAATGACGAAATAAAAACGATAGACTACCTAGACCTTGGTGGATATGTTTGGAAAGACCACATAATAGATAGAAACTACAAAGAAGAGTCGGTGAGTAAGTGTGATTATAAAACATTTATTAATAACATATGTAACAAAGATAGTAGTAGAACCAAGTCTATGGAATCAACTATAGGATTTCTTTTACACGGACACAAGAGTATGTCCTACTGTCCTGCCGTTATATTAAATGATGAGATTATATCAGATAATCCTGAAGGAGGAACGGGTAAGGGTGTGTTTAAAAACGCACTAGGACATATGAAAAAGTTAGTTAATATAGATGGTAAATCATTTACATTCGAAAGAAGTTTTGCGTATCAGTTAGTATCAGCAGACACACAGATACTTTGCTTTGATGACGTAAGAAAATACTTTGACTTCGAAAGATTGTTTAGTGTTGTTACAGAAGGAATGACATTGGAAAAGAAAAACAAGGATGCTATTACTATACCATTCAATAAGTCTCCGAAGATTATAATTACAACCAACTATGCAATCAAGGGTGCAGGGAACTCATTTGCCAGGAGAAAGTGGGAACTAGAACTCAATCAATATTACACAAAAGACTTTACTCCAATTGTAGAATTTGGAAAGATGTTCTTCAGTGATTGGGACACGGAGGAGTGGTTACAGTTTGACAACTATATGATTGAATGTTTACAATTGTTTTTAAACAAAGGACTGTTGCAAAGTAAGTTTGTGAATCTTAAAGTAAGACAATTGTCAGCAGAGACTTGTCACGATTTTATAGAGTGGTGTGGACTTATAGAAGGGTCTATATCCAATAGGAGGTTAGTGGATGGTCAAAAGATATATAAGCAAGAGTTATACGAAGATTTTGTTCACGAGTATCCAGACTATTCTCCAAGAGCAAAGTACTCTATATCTAGGACTAGATTCTACAAGTGGCTAAACGCTTATGGAATATTCAAAGAAGGATTCTTGCCAGAAGAGGGCAGAGATTCAATCGGAAGATGGATAAGATTTAAGGAATTGGAAAAACAAAAAGAACTTGAGTTTTGAAATACGATATAAATATAGCAATGAGAAATTCATACGAAGTAATACTTAACAATGTTTCATTGACACATTTTAATGATGAAAATAATTCCTATTTCATTCATAACCCAATCGAAGAGGTTACGGATGATATCCTAAAAGAAATGCACTTTTATTTTTCATCTAAAAAAGAATGGGATAAGGTTGTGAAAATTAATACACTAAGAGCAAAAATAAAATTTTATGATACAACTAAGAGACTATCAAAAATCTATAGTCGAAAAAGCGACTGAAGTTATAAAGAATAAAGGCTTTGTATACTTGGCTATGGAGGTAAGAACCGGCAAGACTCTAACGTCTTTGTCTGTAGCCACAAAGCTTAGGGCAAAAAAGGTATTGTTTATCACAAAGAAAAAAGCTATATCATCTATTATAAAAGACTATGAACTCCTTGAGCCATCATTTTATTTACATACCATAAACTATGAAAGCCTTCACAAGGTACATTATGATTTGGATTGGGATGTAATTATACTAGATGAGGCACATTCAATGGGAGCATTTCCCAAGCCTAGTAAGAGGGCTAGAGATGTTAAGATGCGTATAATTAAAAGTAAAGCTAAGGTTATACTTCTTTCAGGAACGCCAACACCTGAATCATATAGTCAAATATATCATCAGGTATATGGTATACCAACCAATCCATTCGTTGGATTCCCTAACTTCTATAAGTTCGCACACGCTCATGTAAAAATTACAGAACGTATGATAAATAGCTTGCGTATTAGAGACTACTCTCATGGGCTTCCAACTATTATGGATAAGATGAAACCATATATGATTGCCTACTCACAAAAAGAAGCAGGCTTTAAGGTTAATACAACTGAAAAGGTTTTAGAGGTAGAAATGGAAAAGACAACTTATAAATTAGCCAACCAACTAAAAAAGCATTTAGTTATTGAAGGCAAGAGAGAGGTAATACTAGCAGATACTCCTGTGAAGCTAATGATGAAACTGCATCAGCTATACTCTGGAACTATTAAGTTTGAGAGTGGTAACGCAGAAGTGCTCGATAATTCAAAAGCTCGCTTTATACGCTCTCAATTTAAAGATATGAAGGTAGGTATATTCTATAAGTTTAAAGCCGAACTGAAGGCCCTGAAGGAGGTCTATGGCGATGATATAACTACAGAGCTAAGTGTCTTCGAGGACACAGATAAAAGTATAGCCTTACAAATTGTGAGCGGGAGAGAAGGTATCAGTCTTCGCCAGGCGAAGTGCTTGGTGTACTATAACATAGACTTTAGCGCAACTAGTTACTGGCAGAGCAGAGACAGGATGACAACAAAGGATAGGTTAGAGAACGATGTCTACTGGATATTTAGCAGAGGAGGTATCGAGCAAAAGATATACAAGGCAGTGACAAATAAAAAAGATTATACCTTGTCTCATTTTAAAAAGGATTTACTTAGCTTATGATAATGGATTTTATTAACTTTATTTCATTCTTATCAGGGTTTGTTTGCCTGATATATATTATTAGGATATTGTTTTTTAACAATAAGGATTTATTTTAATTACTATGCACGCATAACAAATGGATTTTAATAGTGACTTTAGATATGACCTAGAGATAGGTAAAGAAGGAGAGCGAATCGTTCACGAGATTTTTGCAAACAAAAAGCTGGAAGTGAAAAGAGATAGCTGGGTAGGTCGTTCTGGAAACATTGCGATTGAATTTAAAAGTAGGAACAAACCATCAGGTATTGTAACTACGGAGGCAGATTACTGGGTCTTTATATTTTCCAGAGAATATCAGGACAAGGTAATACTTATTGTAGAGACGCAAAGATTAAAAGATGTGGCAAGAGAGTATGCTAAAAAAGGCTCTATAAAAGAGATGGGAGACGACAACACTTCCATGGCTGTACTCATTCCTATAAAAGAAATTAGTAAATTTGCTAACTATGACTGAGCAACAAATTCAGTCGAAAAGAATTAAAGAATTAGAAGCCGAAGGCTACTATGTAATCAAGTTAATTAAGACAAATAAGAACGGTATACCAGATATAATTGCGATACCACCTAACTGTAATGTAATCTTTAGTGAAGTAAAAACAAAAAAGGGTAAGGTCTCTTCCCTACAAGAGTACCGATTAAAAGAATTAAAAAAGCATGGATTTATTACAGAAGTATACAGGGGTTGAAACATTTTACGAACTTGATGAAGCGGTTATTGAAACCATTGACTCACTGTCTCCTGTAAATGCAACAAGAATAATACAACAGATACAAAAATGCATTCCAAAATTAGAGAGAAAGAACTACCGCTCTCAGATTATATCGGGAGTTTTGGTAGGTAATAAACCTATTTACTTTGCTCTAAGATATATATATGAAGAAGATGAAGCCCCTTATTTTTTTCAACTGACAGAAATTACGTCTGATGAATACCTTGACCTATATAACTTAAATAAAATAATATAAAATGTGTGTAGAATTAATTAAAAATTTAGTTGAATCAGAGTTTAATTTAAAATTAAAAATAAAAACAAGAAGGAGGGAATATGTTGAGGCAAGAGCCATGTACTATATGTTGCTCAGAGATAAGGGTAAGATGACGGTGTGCGCCATAGCAAAAACACTAGACAAAAATCACGCAACAGTTTTGCACTCACTAAAAGGTCTTAGGAATTGGATGAGCTACGACACCAATATGAAAAGCATATATGATTCATTAGAAAAAAAGGTAGACAATATAATTAAGTTGCACCCTGAATTATTTAATGTTGTTGTTACCGAAGAAGAGTTTTATGTATTAGCCTATAAGGAGATTGAAAATAAATCTAAATTACATTATAAGGAGCTTGAAGATAAATATAAATCACATTATAAGGAGCTTGAAGATAAAAACAGAAAGCTCAGAGGCAGGTATTCTTTTTTGTTGCATAAACTAAAACATACATCTCCTAAAACATATGAAACATTTAAACAGCTCGAAACCAATGATATATAAAATATTTTTATTAACTTTATACAATCTAATAACTATGTTATGGAAACTGGTATTAAAAATATCCCTTATATTGTTGAATGTGAGAGATGCTCGGAAAAGAAAAAAGTGGACAGACTTTTGAGAATGGATGCAGATATGTATACCAACATGGGCATTGACACAAGCGCATCAGAGCGCAAATTAATAAAAGGAAACTCTAGGAAAATCTATTACGCCATCAAGAAGATTAACCCTGAACTAGGCACTAAGCTGATTCAGGCAATGGATAAATGATAGCGTATGAAATCTTTAGAGAATAAGAGAATACAGAACATCAACTTTATAATGGATGATGTTCACAATTCTTCTAACTCAATCTACGAATCTTTAGTGGACAAGGACTTTGACACTCTAAAAACAGAGATTCAATCGATGATAAAACAACTAAAGCTAATTTTAGAATCAGTACAAGATGAGTTATAGAGACTTCAGGCCAAGGTTAAGTGGTGATAAAAAAATTGCCTATGACAATCTAACCACAAACGAAAGACGTATACTTGTAATAGGAGACATACACGCTCCGTTTGAACTCGATGGGTACTTGGAGTTTTGCAAGGAGACTTATGCAAAATATCTTTGCAATCAAGTAATATACATAGGAGACATAATAGACAACCATTACACGAGCTATCACGAAACATCAAGCGATGCGATGGGAGGTTTGGATGAGCTTGAATACGCAATTAGAGCCGTTAAAAGATGGAGTGATGCGTTTCCTGTAGCAGACGTACTGATTGGGAATCATGACCGTCTAGTGATGCGTAAGGCACAGACATCAGATATTCCCAGTGCTTGGATTAAATCATACAACGAGGTACTAGGAACTAACTGGAACTGGACTGAACGTATCGTTTATGACAACGTACAATTCATTCACGGCGAAGGCGGCACCGCTCGCACAAAAGCGAAGAACGACATGATGAGCACGGTTCAAGGACATATCCATACGCAATGTTATACTGAGTGGATGGTTGGAAGAAACTTTAAGGTGTTCGGAATGCAGGTGGGCTGCGGTGTAGACGGTGGCTCGTACGCAACAGCATACGCAAAGAACTTCAAGAAGCAAGCTATAGGATGTGGAGTAGTGCTAGGCGGACACACAGCTATAAATTGTTTAATGGAACTATAATGTTTGAACAAGACCAAGACATAAGTAAAGAAAAAAAAGCTGTTGAGTTATACCTTAGAAGGATAGGGGGTGGCTACAAGAAGCTTAGTCCAGATGATGTAGACTTCAGAATCATAGGAGAAAACAAATCTACTATTGGATATGCAGAGGTAAGTGTGTTGGATACAGAGATGAAAGATTCGTTCCCACTCACGGTTCAAGCGCGTAAGATTATAAAGCTACGAGACAAGCGTCTACACGCAGTAATGATATGGTCTTGCATAGATGGTATATATTACTTGCCGATAGAAGGTCTAGTGGGTAGAGCTACTTGGTCAGATGAAGGCGAGCTGATGCTATCCTTTGACAACAAAAAACTATTCAAGTATGTCCGACCCTAGAATAAACTTTATCATAGCCATAATAATAAACACAATACTGTGTTACTTATTATATGAGATTATTTTTTAGTCCCCGGAATAGGCTTAGAGGTTGCAGACTTTCCTTGTTTTTTCTGAGCATTTATTCTTTCTCTTATGTACTTTTGTTTAGCAGGATTACCTTTAGCATTTTTAAAATCTTTTTCAGTATACTTACTTCCTTTTTTAGATTCTTTAGGCTTGTCCTTGAACATATCTTTTAGAAGTATCCTTCTTGCATCTTTGTATAAAGGCAATAGTCCTAAATTACCAGCAGCCTCAACCGCCATTCTCAGGGTTAGCTCATCCATATACTTCTGCTTAGTTTCTTCTTTTGCAGAACCCGTTAATCCCTGCACGACTTTGACACCCCTAGAAAGACTTCTAGCTAAAGGAGTGTATGGGCCTAAGAAAGCTTTAGTCCCAATAACCTCTAATTTACCTTTTCTTAATTCATTGAGTCCAATTTGACTAAATACAAGTGAGTTTTCAAACTCATCATATTCCTCTCCGCCTCTTAAGTCTTCACCATATTGTTCGTTAAGATATTCTATTAATAAAGATATGGGTATAGCAGGTACGTTTCCAAAAGCCCTTTTTAATATCAATGTAGAGCCAGTTCCTATCAACTGCCTTTTTAGTTGGTTTTCTAATTCATCCTCTTCTTCTTCTACATCCAATCCGAACACACCTCCGATTACTGTATCAAACATATTGCTTAAAAATTGATATAGTATCATATAAGATGTCATACGAGCTACTGACCCAGCGATAAGACCAGCAGCCTGCCCTTTACTTATTTCACCATCTGTATACAAAGCCCTAACAGCTTTTCTGAAAGTAGAGTATTCAAATAAAGTAAACCTAGCCATATATCCATTAGCTTGTTTATATATTTTAATAAGACCGGAATCTCCTTTTTTGGGTTGTAATTTTAAAATACCGCTATAAGGATTAACAGTGGTAGCCATTCTAATATTTTCATCGTCAGCTTTTTCTCTAGCTTCTTTTATTTCATCAGGATATTTAGCAACATAATCCTCTATGTTTTTAAAATCCTTTGAAGTTAATTTTATTTCTTTTCCAGATTTTTTAGTAGCTTCCGCAAACGCTCTTACAAAAGTATCAAAATACAAAGGCCTTGATATCGCTTTATCAGGAGTGGATATTAAATTTTCTGATATCACCCTAGTTGCTTCAACAGGACCTTTTATAATCGGTAAATTATTATACAAATAATTTATTGTTTCAGACACTGGATTTACAGCTTTACCTCTTTTATCCTTACCTCTTTGATATAAATTAGTGTCCGCCAATTTACCCGTTAAAGCCTCCTTATTATATAATTTTAAAGTTTGACTACTTCCTATGGCATCCAAAACTTCAGCGCCCTCTGCGCCCATAGAATATTTTCCATAGTTTTTAATTCCGGCAGATAAACCTTGTGGATTTGACAGCAAAGCAAATGAAAGGTTACTTCCTAATTCAGCTCCTGCTCTTGGCAAAGAAGCCAGCGCAGCATAGTATCCCAACTTTTTTGCTTTTTCTAAAAACTTATCTGCAACTCCTATCTCTTGATATGTATTATCAAATATAATTGAATTTATCTCTTCAAAAGCATCCTTAACAGCCTTAGCCGTTCCTCTTTGCAGCTTTGTTGAATTAGGGTCAGACTCTATTGTTTCTATAACATTTGATAAGGTTTTGTTTACAATTTTAATCGGCTGAGTCATGTGAAAGTCTAGCAAGGTTTCCTTTGCCGCTCTACCGGCTGAAGATATGGGGTCAAAACTAATAGGCTTCGCCCCTGGTGTACGCTCGAGCAAAGTCTTTGACTTTGTAGAAGGCTTGGTCATCCTTTTTCTTTTATCATCAAGCATGTTTTCAACATCCTCTTGGTTCTTCATAATAACATCATGATGAACATAGTTGGAAAACAAGTCAACTCTATTGCCCCTCAGCACTGCTGAAGTAAACAATGCTTTTTCTGCTAGAGACTGATTAGCTTGGTCAATTAAACTCAAGGCTTTCTTTTCTCTAGGGCTTAGGCTGTTTAGTATTTTATCATTATCAATCTTTCCTTCAACAGTAAATTCTTTTTTTATTTCTTCTAGTATTTTAATGTCATTCGTTTTAAGAAAATTCTGCTCTTCAGATTTTATAGCATCAACAGTTGTGTTAATAAAATCTAGCGCAGATGCAGTGCCTTTTTTACCGCCGTTGGATTCATACTCTCGTTGCAATTGATAAGCCATTATTTTATACTTGGCTTTGATAGACTGATTTAATAATCTTTTGGAAAACCCACCTCTCTTACCTTGAGTCAATAAAGCTTCAGCCTTAGAAAGTATGTTGTCAATTTTTCCTAAAGCAACTTCATACTTAGAATATTCAGAAGCTAGATAATCAAAAGTTTCACGAGCAATATCTTTCTTGTTAAAGTTACCTAAAGCTTCATCTATGTTTGTTAACGGAACAGCTCCTATTTGTTTTCCTATAACATCTCTTTTTCTGGAATTTAACCCAGCTTTTACTTTTGCAATAGCCTTTTCAAACCCTTGCTCTAATACATTAAATTTAAGCTTCCCTATGACAGGAGATATTTTATTACTACTTCTATTTGCCTTTCCATATACCTCTAACTCAGAAGCGGCTTTAGGAACGTACCCATTCTCTATATTATTTAAAACATTTTTTAGCTTTTCTACCTGGCTGTAGTTTTTCTTACCATCCTTTTCAGTGACTAGCCCTTCAATATCTTCTTTAGATAAAGAATTAAGATAGTCTGCAATAACTTTTTCAGGTTCAATTAAAGTCGGTACTTCAATTCTATTGTTTACAATATTATCTATTTCTTCTTTAAGGTTATAGTCATCTTCTTTTACCTTAGCGTCATCAGTAATCTGCGCTTCATCTTCTATAGAGTTTAATATCTCGTCTGCTTGTTTCAGCGCTAAACCTTTTTCAGGTAATGTAAGAACAGATTTTTTAACCCCAAAAGACTCGGCTAATGACAGATAAGAATCAATTTTATTTAATGGTATCTGATTTATATTTATATTAAATAAAGACTCCAGCGCAGGAAATAAATCTTTAGCTGTCCCTATTTTGTTTTTAATATTCTTCTTAGCTGTTTTTCTTAAAGCATCTGCTCTGTTAATTTTTTCAGCCAACTCAGCATTCCTAACAATTTTTTCTGCATATTCAAGAAACTCTTCCACCTTAGTTTCGTTATCTACATTTAGAGTATTTATCTTTCTGGTTAGCACCCCGGCTTGAGTAGTTGTTATTTGCGCCTTGCTTTTAATTCCTTTTATAAGTTCATTAATCTGCGCTCGTTTCTTTTTAATATCTAACTTAGCCTCTCTTGCTGCTCGGGCCTCTAATCTAATTTGGTCTTTAAGAGCTTTAGCCTCATCAACTGTAATCTCTTTTTTAGGAGTTGCGGTAATCTTTCCAGCAGCTGGACCTTTCTTCTTGCCAAACATACCAGGCTCAGCAGCTTCACGCTGAAGTTGTTCTTGCTCTAAAGACTTGAGTAAATCTACAGGTATAGCGTCTACATCGGCAGATAAAATAAAATCTATAATATTTTTAGATGGTTTTATTTTTGTTATCTCTGTAAATTTATTTTCTAAATCCACCAAAGTTGATGAAGGCCCTAACTTTACCACCTCTCCTGTTGTTGGTTTTAATACATTTCTTGTAGGGAATTGAACAATTATATCAACTAACTGGTCTGGAGTTAAACCAAGTCCTTCTGCTGTTTTTGCAAAATCACTTATGCCTAGCGTTTTTCTTCCAAATTTATCAGTCTCAGGGAGCACCCAATATCTTTTTATATTCTTTGAAACCCCTCTGTCTCTTCGCAAATCCTCACCAGGAGCAACGTCTTTTTCTTTTAATATACGAGCGTCATAATATTTAGACAGGTCTTTTAAGGTAAAATATGACTGGTCTAAAGCGTTTAGCTTAGTAGCGTCTTTAGCCTCCTCTATTATTTGCTTTCTGCTTTTCGATTTTGCATTTTGGTTTTGAATAGAAAAAGCTATCTCTCTAATATTATTACTTTCATCCGCAATGTATTGGTCTATTTTTTCCTCTGTTATATCAGCTCCGGCAGGTGCTTTTTCCCCTGCATCAATATCTATAACATCTCTTAGTATTATTTTTTCTATTTTATTTAAAGCTTTACCAGAAACAGGCTGACCTTTTTTTGTTGCACTTTTTATAGTTCCGTCTTCATTAAGAACAACTTCTGTTTGACCAATGGTAAAAGGCTCAGTGATTCTACGAGGAGCTGTAACTAATTTATTAACCTTTTCTGTTGTTACCTTCTCTAGTTTTTCATCTTCAGTAAGCTCGGTTACTTCAGGCTTCTCCTCAACCTTCTGGTCCTCAACAATGACCTCTTCTTCCTGTATCCCTTCGGGTGTATCCTTTCTGGCAACTTCTTGTTCGGTGTCTCCTTCTCCCACTTCTTTGCTATCTCTGGCAGGTTTTGGTAAAGGTATCTTCGCTGAGCTTGACTCTTGAATGGCATCTTTTTCTTCTTTAGTTAATTCATCTAATTTTTCTAGTATATCTTTGTCAGAAGGCTCAGTAACCCCTTCTTCTTGCAATGCCTTGATTGCATCTTCTTTTGTAGCTTCTTTAATGGAAAGCTCAACTCCACCTTCAAGACTAATTTCTTCAAGTCTATCATTAATTTCATCAATACGGTTTCTTTCTTTCTTCGATAGCGCCTGGTCTTTACCTGCAATTAAGTTTTCTAGCTTTCTTTTTTCATCAACCAAAAGCATAGCCTCAACTTTTTTGTCTTGAGATATGTCTAGGCCTGAAGTTTCATATACTAATGACGCGGTATTATCATACGCCTCTAGTATTGCTTTAGCCTCCCCTTCACCAAGAGTGTTGTTTTTTACTTGTTTAGCCAGTGTGCCTTCTAAGAAAAGCCTACTGTCTGGCGAAGATATTATTTCAAGCTGGTCTAGCTCCACAGTGGGCTTTCCTTTTTCTATTTTAAAAGCTTCTGTTATATCTTTGTACTTAGATTTATCTATAAGTTTATTAAGTTTTTTCTTGCGTCTTGCTTGAGATATCGCTCTCATCCCAGGGGACAATGTATTTAAAGGAGCACCAATAACACCTCCTATTAAAAATGTATCTAAAGATTCACCGACAATATTTACAAACGCTTCTTCATCTCCAGTAACAAAAGCATCAAGCATTTTTTGTGACAGTAAAGTTGCCGTCTCTGAACCTCCTTCAATTCCAAAACCTTTTAATAAAGAATTGCTAATTTTTTTTGCAGTTACTAAAGCCTGCTCTTTTGTTTTTCCTGCGAGTTGTTTAAATATACTTTTAGGTATTAATTTTCTAGTATAGTTTTCAAAAATACCTTCAGCAGTTCCTGAGCCTACTGCGTTTATAAAAGTTTTATAATCTAAGTCTTCTCCCTTTTCTTGTAAAGCCCTGCTTTTTTCTGCTGCACTACCCGCTCCGATAACGCCAATTCCGCCTGGAACAAAAGCTAAAGCCAAAGATGGTACAGTGCCTACAGCTTCGTCAAGTAAACGGCTAAGACCTCTTCCTACGTTTTCTGAAAATATATCTTCAGTTATTCCTGTATCGTATTGAGTGACGGTTTGTTGTATCTCCTCAGCACTTTGTTTTAATTTTCTAGCAGCCTCATTAGAAGCTCCGGTCGTCCCCATAACTCCTCCTTGAGCATTAGCTATACTAGAAATAAAATTTTCTCTTTCTTCTAAAGGTAATTCGTCAAGATAAGATTGCAGCTCAGGGTTAAAAGCGGTGGCTGCGTTTATTGCGTTTTCAGCAACAAGCATTGGTATTCTGGAGATACCACTTGCCATTTCCAGTGCGTTAGCTTTAAACTTTTTAAAAGCTTCGCTATCTTCCTCAACAGGTTCTGGTTGCTCCAAAGAACCAACCGGCGATGGCAATCCCGTACCTTCTTTTTTTTTTAACCCAATTAATTCAGAAAACTGATTTAAATCACCTGTATATCCATCAGCGCTAAATAAATTATAAGAATAATCAACAGCCCCAGAGTCTGACATCAACAATTGCGTATAGTCTTCTATTGTGCCATTATATCCGTCTTTAGTAAATAAATTATATGAATATTGTAAAGCCTCTTCGTTCATTATTATGGGTTAAATTTTGCCGCTCCGCTAGTATTATTGTCCGTAGTTGTCGTTCCTGTTGTCGTTCCTGCTTCAGCAGGCACGGCATCAGGGTTATCCTCAGTGTTTTTTCTTGCGTCTGATTTATTATATATATCATACATACCCGCTATGATTCCGTCAATAACACTTCTTAATGTAGATTTGTCTTTAGGAGAATCATAGTCAATCTTTATATTATTACCATCACCCATTGTTACTCCTGATAAATCTTTAACAAAAGGAATAAA
>Ga0181390_1000424_pt1 | contig 19033 bp, 26 predicted proteins | sample 13SPOviralmetaG_FD_130085 | JGI IMG/M metagenome (GOLD analysis project Ga0181390, IMG submission 130085) | Marine viral communities from the oligotrophic San Pedro Time Series (SPOT) site, San Pedro Channel, CA, USA - 13 SPOT_SRF_2010-07-21 | ecosystem: Environmental > Aquatic > Marine > Strait...
CAAAGACTCCCATTGTGCTAACACCTATTAATACTTCTTTCATTAACATCTCCACCGTCTTCTAGCCTGTCTTAAACGACTATTTGGATCTTTTGCTGCTTTTGGCCACATTTTTAACTGACCTGCGGATCTAGCGCAGTATGATTTGCGACGACCAGCATCTTTTGATCCTGGTTTAGGGTTACCAGTAACTGCAGTTTGTAAATTTCCACCAGTTTTGCTATTAACAGCATCGACGCCTTTTTGCGTCATACCTGCACCACTTTTAGTTGGGCGATAATGTCCTTTACTTTCCGTAAACTCTTTAAAGCTTTGCATTTTTTTTACCTTAATATTGAGTACTTGCTTTAAGTGTGATTGCCATAGATGAAAGCCAATTTATCTTTGCTTTTTTTACCTGCTCTAATTCAGACTTACTAAATTTTGACAAAACACTTTTTAATTTGTTAATTTGATCTATAGAAAGTCGTTCTGGCATTGAAGAATACGCTTTTCTCAACATTTCCATTTTTTGATCTGATATAGTCTCATTAATTTCACGAAGCCTTACACTAAACATTTTCTCAACAGGCTTTTTACCCAGGGTTTTTGCCATAGTTGTAATAACTTTTTCTCTAGGTTCAGTGTCCATATCATTCACGAATTTTTTCAATTTCATATCTAAACCTTTACGCAACAATCTTGCCGCAGTCATGAAATCTTTTTCATCCATTCCACCAAAAGCTTTAGCGTATTTTTCTAACGCTTTTGCCGCGGATTCCATTCCTAATGCACCTTTTACTTCATCAATTTCAACAGATTCTTCTATTTCTTCTCTTGCCATTTTATTTGATCTTTTTTGTACATCTTTAATGTAATCTTGTGAGGCAGATGTTTTTCTAACAGCCTTCTTGTTTCTACTCATATGCGCTGCATATTTGTCGGGATCAATTTTAGGCGCTTTTTCATCAAGTTCAACAGATTCTTTTGGACCATAACCTTTAGGAGTTACATCTTTGAAACTAGCTTTACTTTTTTTACCTTTTTGAATTCTCGCTTCAGCATCTTTCGTAAAGTTTCCGGTTTTAGGATCAATAAATTTAGCAAGATGTGGCGGTAGCTTTCCTTCTTTAGAACCACCCTTTCGATATTGGCTAAGATCGACAGCTTCTATAATCATATCATCCGCAATATCTTCAGAGATAGTCAAAGCAGCCTCTTCAATCAATTCATCGATTGTTTCTTCAAATAAAAAATCATCAATGCTCTCATTAATTGCATTTTCATCATTAAAAATTTCTTCGGCAATATCAATATCAGACTTCAATTCATTTAAAAATTTAAAAACATCTTTACTCATCTCTTTTTCCTTCATTCTTTGTAAGGTTCTCTATTTCTTCTATAAACGCGGAAAAGTCAAAATTTTCTTTTCTATTCTTAGTTTTAGTATCTTTAAGTCTAGCGCGATCCATCATTCTGTCATGTTTTTTGGCATCCGTAGATTTTTCTCTTTCGATGCGAGCCTTCGCAGAATTTACTGCATCCTGTTCGGCTACTTTTTTCTTTGGACTTTGACCGGGTGTACCTTTTACATAGTGGTCACGATATTCATCTGTTCCTATCTCATATGCTTCATCTACAAAGTCAACAGAATCTATCCACTTTCTAGTAGTTGTTCCATCTTCTTTTTCAAGAATTAAATAATTTGAACCTCTGTGAGTAATCAAAGCTTTCTCTTTAGTTTCTTTTATTAGAACGTACTCATCTACATTAAATATTTCTCCAGATACAAACCGCTCTCTTATATCGGAAACAGATTTTAATTGAATATGATTTTTAAACTTACTTTCTTCTTTTAATCCCATTCCAGTACGAACTGCATTGAAAAGATTTTTAGCTTCTTTATCACTAACATCTTTAGGCAAATCATGTGAAAATGTTATAAAGTCATTATTAGAGGCACTTTCAATTTGAAGTTTAGAGTTTCTACTTGTTGTATTTTCAGAAGATACTACATCTATACTTTTAAAGTTGTAAAATCCGTGCTTACCTTCTACTGCGTTATACTTATTTAATAGTATTTGATTTTCTCTAACTCTATCATCTTCTACTACCATTACAATATTTCTAAAGCCTTCATTGAATAAATTAACAGCAGCATCATATACATTTTTAATGCTTTCATCCATAATTACGGATCTAGATTGTTTTGGAAACATCCTTCTAAGATATTTTATTTTCTCATTGTAATTTAGAGGATTATTAGCAGATTCTTGTAACGTAGTCGAATATACTCTGTAAGGATTATTTGTAGCTTTTTTTGAAAGTGCTTCTAACACTATTCCGTGTGAAGCGTTAGGAGGATTCATTTTACCGAAAGTAAAAAATACCGTCTTTTCCTCATCTATCAAATATTGTTTAAAACCTGAAAAACTCATTTTGACGAATTCCTTGATGCTCTACGCTCTTTTTCTCTCGCTTTAATTTTAGGTCGCATTTTTTTAGATAATCTATTGATTACAGCTTTCATATTAGGTTTATCTAATCTAGCTTCAATTTCTTTTTTCTGGCCGGGAGAAATTTCTTTACCTTTAGTCAACTTATTATACATAAGTTTTCTTGCAGCTTTTCTGGATCTTTTGTCTACGACTTCAGGAGTAGCAGTTCTTTTCTCGGCTCTTTTTCTGCCACGAGCCATCTTTGCTTTATTCCGTCTAGCACTTCGTCCTCTTTGCAATCTTTGTTGCATATTTAATGCTTCGTTAGTCTCATCAGAATGTATCCAATTAGAACCTTCTGGATCACTACAATCATGAGGACATTCACAATTTGGATCTGGCTGTGCAAATCCACATCCGCAATCTTCACATATCATATCTGACATATCATTTGTTTGTGCAGATTCATCGACGGAATTAAGTTTTTTAAAATTTGTCATTTGTATTTGTTCCTGTGTTCCATATAATATAAAGTTTGTGAAAAGTTGACTTAAACAAATTCCACTTTCACTCAAGTTTACAATTTATAACTTTATTTATAATAAAAAAAGCCCCGACTAATCGGGGCTTCTAAAAATAATTTGATCGATAAATTAACCTTTAATCATTTTCTGTTTTAATTCTTCGTGTATGCTATTTAAATCTGCATATTTTTTTTCAAAAGGTTCTCTCCATTTCTTAACATCTTTATTTGAGCCATACGTTAAAGAAATTGAATCATCAATAAATCTTAGAATTTCTAATCTAGCATGAGTATCCATCTTTTTAAATTCTGTTTTACCGATACTTCTAGTAACAGCAAGAGCCATGTTATATCCAATTGTAATATCAAGCATAACGAATTCCTAGAGGAAAGCGCCTTCTATAAGACCGTCTTGTGGTATTTAAAGACACTTGTTTAAATTGAGTGTTAATGCCATGATATCGATACCCTCCTTTGACCATTTTGTCAATATCTTGATTTGATATTTCAGAGGCACGTTTATCTACAATATCATTTATTTGATTTTGTACTGCTATTGTATCAGACATATCTTTCAATATTTCATCTCGCTTTTCTGAAATATTAGCAGTTTCAACATCTACAATAACACCATCCACTTGCTTTAATGCCATTTTTTTCTCCATTTTTAACATCATTGTAATTATAACATATTCTTTTGTATATAGCAATAGCTTAATTTTACAAATTTTTTCAATAAGCGAATTTTCGCTTAGTATAAGTATTAATACAACTAATTATAAAAGGAGTTGATTACATATGGATATGTTAAAAAAAATAAAATCCTGGGCAGCAACATTAGCTGAAGTAGGAGTAAGTATCGCCGCACTTATGATTGTGCTAGATGTATTGGGTATTGGCTCAATCCCATTCATTCCTGTAACATCTGTTGTAGCTAATGTTTCTGCAATGCTTGCTACTTTGGGTGCTCAAGGAATTATGGGCTTGGTAGCTATCTGGATTCTCTGGAATATCTGGGAAAGAAAATAATTTAATATTTGAGTGGGGGATTATTTCCCCCATTCTATCAGTTTTTCGGTATATCTTCATAGAGTATTTGTGATCTTTCACTTACAAAAAGTGACGTATATCCATTACCATTCGGTTGAAACTCACCTTCTATCAATTTACCAGCGCCTTTTGAGTTCTTGGCCTGTTCAAGTTTCTTTGCCTTCTCTCTATCATAAGGCATTTTATACAAGCGGTGTCCTCTCTCCGATGTATGCATCCATAGTAGAATGGTGTTACCTTTATCAGTTATTTCGTGATGAACATAATTGAATTTACCATTTGGTTCGTCATTGATTGGCGCGCCAGCCAATAGTATAAGTTGATATGACATGAATATAAAGAATGCAAGTTGAGTTGGAAGTGCAATAAGTTTGAGTATAAATGATGCATTTGAATAGTATATAAGGCTTGCCGTGTATATACAAGTAATCGCAATTATAATTATAAAAAGTGTTATCATCATTCTACCCCATTACCATTCCTGAATGTTCTACTGCCGTCTTTTTTCGGACGAATCTTTACATCTATTTGATCGTTCATATCATAGATATTACCATCTTCATCTACCATAAAAGAGAATACTGAAACTTCCTCTTTAAGTCTAACTTTTACAGTACGACTCATATCAAGCGAAATTGGATTCATATCCATAATATCAATCGTTACTGGTGTGGGATATTCCTCATTTTCATTACTCACTGACGTACTGTAATTATGAACAGTCACAATGTACTCACCAGGAACAATCGCATTAATTGAAAGTGTCTCAAGATTTCTTTGAATTAATATCGTATCGCCATTTAATTGAATTAAATCATTTGTATCTCCAAGATCATCACGCTCAAGTACCATGTATCTACCATCCTTTGATGGAAAACCAACAATGGTATCATCTGGACCCTTTACCCATAAGTCAATATCAATTGCGGATTCATCGTCCCATGAAGATGTAATGATAAACTCTGATCTAGGATCAATCTTACCTTCTTCGGCAATAGGATTGATAAGCAAAAACGCAATCAATAAAAGTGATGTAAACCCAATTAATAAATTAAAAAGAAGATCAGTAAACGCTAAATTATTACTATACTTTCTCATCTGATGATTCCAACATAACTAACTGAAACTTAATTACAATAGAAGAAACTAAACCAGCAAGCGTTGTCATCAGTGCAATTCCCATACCAGAAGCTAGAGTGCCTATTACAGCTTTCATAGCCGAGGCACTTGTAGTGTCAATGTTTGTGAAGGTAGTTGTTAAAACTAATAAGAATCCGATTAATGTTCCTACCATACCTATAGACATTAAAACATCAGATGAAAACCATAAAATGTCAATATTTCTATGATTTTCGTCAGTAAACTGTTGGCGCCAACTCTCAATGCCTATTTTAATTGTTGTAAGTATAAAAATAAAACTAATTAAAAAAGTAATACGTGATACATCTTTCTCATATACAAAATCAAATAAAGAATACTGATATTGCATAAACGCACCAAATAAACTCAATAGGACAATACTCGTCCACCATTTCCAAAATATCATTAATTTTTCCTACTCTTTGCTATGTCGAATATATTTATCAAAATCTTGATAGCCAACGGGCAATAGGCTCACAAAACGGTAGCAATGCAACAGCCATAAGTAAGTTGACTCCGGTATGTGCCATAGCTATTCTTAGTGTGTCGCCTTTTGGCATTCCATCTGATACTAACATTCCTGCAAGCCAGATTGTTCCTGTTGTTCCAATGTTGGCTCCCAGAACAGCAGCGATTGCTGCTGGTAATGGTACTGCTCCAGAAGCAACTAATGCAATAATAGCTGTAGTTGATAATGAGGATGATTGCCAAAGCAAAGTCATAATTATGCCTCCGAAAAACATATATATGGGACTATGTGTAAAAAACGAAAGGTGATCCATATTACCCATAGATTTCATTCCGCCCGAAAACATTTTAAGTCCTATATAGAATATGACTAAACCTAAGAGTGTAGTTATAATAGGGTTTCCTAATTCCATTTTACCAACCTTTTTTGTGAGTTTTTTTGTAAATTTAGATGCATTCATGTGTTAAAGCCTTTGCTCCATTAGTTTTGCAACATCTGCCATTCTACATGCAAATGCCCATTCGTTATCATACCAGCAAAATACTCTCACTAGATTGTTCACAACTTTAGTTTGTTGCGGCGCAAAAATGCAAGATTCTTCTGTATGATTAAAGTCTATACTTACCTTTGGCTGTTCGTCATATGATATTACACCTTCCATGTATGTTTCTGATGCTTCACGTACCATATAATTTATACTTTTTATATCAAGAGTATCTAGTGTTCCCTTATCAACTTGCATTGTAAGATCAATCGCACTTACATTTGGAGTAGGCACCCGAATTGCAGTACCATCTAATTTTCCTTTCATACTAGGTATGACTTGACTTATCGCTTTAGCTGCACCTGTTGTAGTTGGAATCATACTCATTTGTGCAGCACGACCTCGATACAGATCCTCATGTCTCCTATCAAGTGTAGGCTGATCACCTGTATAACTGTGAATTGTAGTCATAATTCCTGAGTGGATGTTTAAGAAGTTATCGAATGTTTTGATGATCGGCGCAAGACAGTTTGTGGTACAAGAGCCGTTTGATACAATATTATCTGTAGCTAATAACTCACTATTATTTACCCCATACACTATGGTTCTGTCTACATTTTTTGCTGGTGCAGAGATTAAAACTTTTTTTGCACCAGCTTTAATATGTGCTTTACATTCATCTCCGTCATTAAAATTGCCAGTACATTCTAACACAATATCAACATCGGACCAATCAAGTTCTCTGAGGTATCGCGTATTTTGAAATTGAATTGGAACATGATTTCCTATCTGCATGTATTGACCATCAATTTTAATATCATCACTCAATCTTCCATGGACACTATCATATTTCAATAAATGAGCGTTGCTTTCTAATGATCCGCTGGCATTGATTTTCGTAACTCTCATATCACTTCTACTTTCAGTGATATACCTTAATGCTGATCTACCAATTCTACCAAACCCATTAATTCCAATATTGAGCGTCATATAAAAATCCTTATGAAAATTGTATTTGAAAGTATATAGCAGATGTTAAAGTGTGAGAAAAGATAAACAGTATCATTGAGCAAACAAAAATCACACTTTACCGCCGAGTACTCGTCTTGTGAAAGTGTCTCTCCTTGAAGGTCTAGTTCTAGTGGAGTAGACCTCTCTCACTGCTTATCTTTTATCGGCAATCTCAATGCCGCACTACTTGTGATCGTGCTTTGTTTCCGTTTAGTTAGACGGTTCACTTCGTCAGAGTACAACTCCAGGACTATCTAGGTAACTAGCCTAGCAGGTCAAGTGATGGGAGAGAAATTAATCTCTCCCAAATTCTTTTATGCGGCATTAGCAAGTTCAACCGCTTTTTCTGCCGCTTTTACTTTGCGAGTTTGATTAACACCAAACCACTGACTGTGCAAGCGATTTTCAGCATTGCGACCTTGCATATGATCTGTAACATACGTGACGCTATTCAATGCGCTCCACCATGTACCAGGAGCAAACTCTGCACCAGGTTGTGTTTCTAGAACATCATAGCAAAGTTTTGCATTGCGTGAAAGATCAGCAAGCTTGTCAACTTGTGCCTGTTCTTTGGTGCGTGAAGTATTTGGAAATACATCATTATAGAATGTAATCAAATCATCAGCGGTAACACGCTTAGAACCCAAGAATTGCGCCATATCTTTATACTTTGCAAACTTTTCAGATGCAATGCCCAATGTCGTTTTCACATTGTCTGCATTGAATACTGCGCGGTGACCAACTTTAGCTGAATTTTTCACGCCTTGTTCAAGTGACATTGTGAGTGTATTATTACAAACAACCCGAACTGGAGTGAAACGAACATCAATGGATTTACCATACTGATGAGGATTGCTGAAAAGCAAGAATGATTCAACAGTATCTTCTCCAAATACATCAAAAGATTCTTTAACTTTTGCTAGTGCCCATGTAATCTGACCGCCTTTGAGAGAACCCGCAGTGTGCATTTCCATGTCACCAGCTGCAACGTATTCTGCAAAAAAGTTAAAAGCATCAGAGTTTTGACAAGGATTCCAACCTTCACCGACGTTTGTTAGGACTTTATTATCACTTAGACGAACCAAAGATTCTTGACCAGTCTTGATTTTCTGACCATCAATTTCGATGAATGAAGGAACTTTTTGTACTTCCCAATCAAGTCCAGCTTTTTGCTGCATTTGCATTGGCGTTAAATCATTAGATACTGGTGTGCCTAGTCCATGCCAGGGAACATCTCCCGCATAAGCCATTTGAGCAACTCCATCGATCATTTCTACTGCGTGTGCCATTTTGAACCCTTTCAGTGATTCGTTGTTTTCATTTAATAAGTTTAGTATAGTATAAAAATAGCCATCTGTCAACGGCTATTTTCGTTTGATTTAAATTATCCTACACATTCTTTGAAGCCCATCATACCAACCTCATGCAAGGACTGCCCAAAGGCGGTTTCAATCTCAAACAAATCGCCCATCATTGAACTACGCAAACCCATACCACCTTCATTTAGTGGTGCAATGCGATTCACATGATTTGGATTGTAGTCTGGATTATCAGCAATATCATCACGGCTCCAAGAACCCATGATATTTTGTGTCCAGCGAAAGGCATACTCAAGAGCCTCATTCTGGTCAGTGATAGAACTTGGCATATTTACTTCTGCTACTAAGGTTTGATCTTCAACATCGCCAGTTTCACGATTGCGTTGGGCGTGATAAACATAAACTTGCATAGTATGTCCTTTCAAGACTGATTCTTTACTCTTATAATCTAGTATGTGTTGAGGTGGTTGTCAACCTGTTTGCCATGTTCTTTGCATAGTTCCGCTTCTAACTTTCTGCAATATCTCATCGCATATAGACTGTATTGTTTCTGTGAACGGATTTTTACTATTTAAGTTCCAGGTGTAATTGAAGTAACTTGCCCCATAAGCTAGATCATTTTCATGGTCAACTTCAGATAAGATTAACCACCGCAATGCATCACGATCTGTCATGGTAGAACTATTCATAGAAAGTATTGCGTCCATACGGTCTTCTAATTCTTGAAGATTTTCATCTTCGCGGGCAATTGCATCATCTATATTAAGATCATTTACACGAATGTATTCGTCCCAAATTTTTTGCTTAGTGGAATCAGATGAATTATTCCAGTCTTGCATCCATTCAGATGAGGGGCGAAAGCCATATACTTCTTTATGAAGGTCTCGGATCATCATATCAAGATCATTAGTCATTTCAGGCTCTCTTTCTTTTTTGATTCTCTTTACTATTTACTTGTATCTGATTCGTGCAAGATTGTCAAGATATTAATATGCTATAATTCTTGGTCCACCAACTTTTGGTTTATGGAGAACAGCAACTTTACTTTCGTAAATTGGTTCTTCATTTGACTTATTCACGAATGATGCAAACTTGTATGGATTATATGTTACATCAAACATTGTGCTATTCATTCCTACTATATTATCGTCACGCAATTCACCGCGAACAAAAGCGTGGACATTCTTTTTACCTTCGCGAAGAACTTTCTCACGACCGGCTTTACGAACTACATATTTTGGATTATCGATTACCACATTGTCCATATGAGCGATAACACGCCCTTTATGTCTAACAGAAAACACCGACTTGTGTAGATTATAATAAACTTCGACACGCATTGTATAAACTCCTTATACTAACTCAAATGCTTTTTTCATCAACAAGGAAGCATCTTGATCATTTTCAAAACCATATTCACTAGCAAAGTCCATAGACGATGATTGAAAGATTTCAGAAGCAATTCCTTTAGTATTGAGAACATAAGCAATTGTTTCCGCAGTTTTGCCATAACCAACAAGTGTTGATGATTGATCAGATGAACTAGTTGAAAACATCTGAATTCCGCCATTATGGGCGGAAACGAAATCTACTTGATTTGATTTTTGCATTTCTTTTTCTCTCTTTGCTAACTTCAATTATATGAATACACGATTCGCTAAGTATTGTCAATAGATATAAATAGAAATATGAGATATATTTATTCTAATGTGAATTTAATTATATAAAAAGTTAAACTTCAGGAATTAAAAATATGATTGATCCACTCACTGCGATTGCCGCTGCATCTGCCGCCTATAACGGCGTCAAAAAGGTTATGGAAGCGGGTAAAGAAATTGAAGATGTTACGCAGACTTTAGGTAAATGGTTTGGCGCACTTAATGATATTAATCGTGCCGAGCAACAAAGAAAAAATCCACCGCTTCACGCAAAATTAGCTGGTGGCGCTTCTATCGAGGAAGAAGCTTTTGCTATTATCGCACACCAGAAAAAAATGAAAGAACAAGAAAAAGAAATGGCATTTATGTTGAACATGCGTTTTGGACCAAATACCTGGGATGAAATGATGCAACTTCGGCGGGAAATTAAAAAACAACGCGAAGATACAATTTATGCCGCTGAAGAATTCAAACATGCTGTTATAGATGGGGCGATAATGGTAGCACTATCTTTTGGAATATTAGGAATGATTTTTACTGGTGTCTATTTTATCGGAGTTGTACAAACTCCTCCATGGTGGTAAAATGATACAAGTATTCATGCTAGTACTAATTATGGGAATAGGTGAAGATAGAAAAGAAGTAGGAGAGACTTTATATTTTAGATCAATTCAAGTATGTAATGCCACTGCATTTGAACTAACTAAAAGATGGGGACATTGGTCACACAAAGATCAGGTAACCGCATATTGTTTACCAAAAGCGGTTGAACCTGACACTCCTTTAATTGACGTTACCGATTAGCTAAAGGATTATCTAAAGCTTTTGTTATAGTGTTCATTAACTTATCTTCTAATGCACCAAGTTCTCTTTTTACATAGCCTTCTAGACCAGATATTTTGTCATTAAATCTATTGTTGGCGTCATCAATCATAGCACGAACATCTGATTTTAATCTATCGCTATCACCTCTCATTATTTCAACTTGATTTTGAACTTCACGTTTTAGTTTATCTTGTTCTTTTTCACCTTCATCCATAAGTGATCTAACTTCGCCCATTAACATTACTGCCAATGCCCTATTTTCTTCCTCAACTTTTCTAACTTCATCTTCAACTCTATCAAGATGTTTTTCAGCGCGAACCAATTCGTCTTTTAGATCATGTTTAGTATCTCTTGTCATGTTTTGATTTTCAAGTATTCTTCCTCTTACATTATCAAATTCGTCTTTAAATAATTGTAATTCTTTTTCCACAAATATCATATGTGCTTCTACATTTTCTTGGTGTGCAGATTGTACGGCTATTGCTTTATCTAATCCAGACATATCTGGAGCAACATATTCTTGAATTGCTTCTTTCATATCCATATAATCTTTATAAAATTCAAAGCCGCCCCAAAGGCCACCACCTAAAGTACTCAATGCTGTAATTACCGCAAACATTTTACCGCCAGTAAATTTAGCACCTCCAAATTCCAATTCTGCCATTTTCATATCCTTTAAAATTTAAATTCTTTTCCGAAAACTAACCCTATTTTTTCACTTTCAATTCCCGGCATGATAAAAAACGTCTTATACTTTAATCTAGCAAGAGGTAGTATATTCTTATAATACCCACTTACTATTCCAACTTCTATGCTAACATTATTTTCAAATTCTATATCATATGAAATAAAATAACTCATATTTTTTTCGCTATTATAAAATGCTCCAACATTATAATTTTGATTGCTGAATTTCATATAAGGATGCACTTCATTATATTCTTCATTCATTGCAAAATGTAAGGTTAACGCTATTCCCAACTCTAACATATTTATCTCAAATTCGGATATTGCAAGTCTTCCATCACACCAAATGTAGGGTCATTCACGAACCATCTTGAAAACGCATGGTCAACAGTCGGTTTTGGTGGATAGAAATATATGTCTGGTACTTCCATTTCGCCATAATCAAAATCTGGAACAAAAGCAATCAATGCTAGTAGTTGTGCTTGAATTACCATTTGTTCTTCTATTGTATCTGCATTATCCATATCTCTAGTTATTGCTTCAATTTTAGCTGCAACCAAAGCTTTAATCTTTTTTGTTCTACTGTCTTTTTTCTCTTTTTCTGTGGGTTCTGGCTTTTCTTCTTTTTTCTCAGGTCTAGTAGCATCTTCCTCAGATTCAATGGTTTCGTCCGCATCTTTACTTTCATCTACTTCTTTATCCTTTCCATTATCATCTTCAGAGCCAGTATCTTCCCCAGTGTCTTTTTCTTCTCCGTCATCACTCTTGGACTCGCTCGATTCATCATCGGATGATTCTTCACTCTTTCCATCAGTATCGGATCCAGATCCGTCATTCTTTTCTGGCTCGGCTGGTTTTTCTTGCGACTCCTGCTCTGGCTCGGATCCACTTGAATTTTCTGTTTTTGTACTGGTATCTCTTCCTTCGCTGGAGTCAGGTTCGATTGCTGAAGGAGTTTGTTTTTCAGTTCGTCCATCATTAGTTTCCTCTGTTTGTATCTGCGCTTCTATTTGCGCTATTTCGGCTTCAAGAGATTCTGTGCTTACTTGGTCTATGGTTGGAATTTCATCTATTACAATTGTTTGTGGTATTATTACAGTTGAAGCAATTATGGGAATATCAGGCACTAAAGTAATATTCAATTCAGCAATAGGTTGAGATGTAGTGTTCGTGTCAGCTATTATTTCCTCAACAGATTCTGGTGCAGCTACAACATTATTTTCTGTATTAGGCGCAACATAATTTGGGCAACTAATATCATATTGACCATCTATTTCACATTGTTGATTGTGATAAGCGACTTGATATAAAGGACATTGTTGATTATATAATGCGTCTATATTGCATTGTTGAGTAAGATATGCTGCATCATAACCAGGACATCCTGTATCATATAACGAAGATGCTAGACATGCTTGGTCATAAAGATATTTGGCATACGCTTTTGCATATCCTTCGCATGTGGGATGATAAAGAGCGTCAAGATTACATGGATTTGATCTATATGTAAAAGTAGTATCTCCACCTCTAACTACAGGACCATAATAGCCGTCCCATTTACCATTATCAACAGAAGTGACAACGAAACTTACATTGCCTAAATGTGAGGGGCTATAAATTGTACCGGTACCAGTTAAATGATTGAATAATTCTATATCATCTTCCGTTATTTGCCAAACTGCGCCGTTTTCACTTTCTTGTGTCGTTTCGTTAGTACTGTGTTCATTTTGTCTATTCCAATGAAACCAAGTATCATAATCATATATTTTTTCTTTGATTACGTTATTATTTGAATCTGTTATAGTAACTACAACTCTTAATTCATCAAATTGATCAGCGTATTCGCCTGTCGGTTTAAAATTTTCGTCTAATCTATTTTCAATATCTGAGTCGCAATATATCGTAGAGCCGTCAGATTTTGTTATATTGAAGCAACCATTAATCCATTCCCATCTGTAATGAATTTTATCAAGACTAATTCCTGTGCCAGCGCCAGATAATGCTTCATTAAGTGCTATGCCTATTGCGAATTGATCCGAACACGCACCAAATTGTAAGACTTCACCTGATCCCCATCCATGAGATTCACCAGTCAACATATTCAAGTGAGATGAAGTTTCGCTAAAACAAACTCCATTAGAAATAATTCCTTCAGTCATATCCGTTTCTGGCGAAAATGTTTCTTGACTGCTAGCCGCCCGCGGCAAACATAAGAAGGACAAGTAAAGCACCGCCGATAACACTTTTACCAGTGTCCCATTGCCTTTTTTGAACATCTGATTTGGTCTCCGGTACTATAAATTCTGGAATTTTTTTCTTTCCCGTTGGTTTTTTCCATTCAATCTTTGCATCGTCTCCAATTTTGCCTTCATAAGGACAGGGAGTTCCAGCCATCTGCATAGCATCATGGACTCTCCTATCTTGACATAAAACTGAAACCGCTGCTACTTTCATACCAAAATCATACAATGTTTTAGAAATTTTTAATCTTTCGCAATTCTGATCTGTTATCGTTTCTCCAGTTGATATGCCTAGAATTTGCGTTTGGACTGCGCCAGAAATTGCAACAGTACACAAGTCTTGAGAACTACCGCCCGCGCTTGGAGAAATCGCTGAGGGCGGCGGTGACAAAACTATAGTTCTGCCTTTTGAATCTGAATTGCTATTACTTTGAGTTGTAGTTTCCACTACTGTCTGAGCATATAGAGTAATAGGTTTTGATGCACATGCAGTAACTAATAAAAACAATAATACCAATAATTTTTTACTCATAATTTAACTCCTGTCTGTCGCTACTATTTATATAAAAAAAGAGAGGCAAAAATGCCTCTCTTACTCTGTAGCGTAAATTTTAGATAATTACTCTGTAGCGTAAATTTTAGAATGAGAATGAGATTCCTGCATCAATCTTCTGACGCTTTGCATCGTCATTCATAACGCCAATTTTAGCTGTTGCTCCACCAAGATCATACTCAACACCGAAGCCTGTATATGATGTGTCGGCGGAACCAACTGTAGCAACGTCTTTCTGAAAAACTGTTCCTGTCAAAGCGGAGATGTTATATGAAACGCTGATTGCAGTTTCTTCAGCATCCGCAGAAGTTCCATTATCATTTTCAGATTGTACGACTTTAGCAGTAATACCCGCAATAGTCATTCCAGCGCCCAGTGAAGTTTGAGTAGATGTTCCGATTTGAGAACGACCTACTCCAACATTAACAGCAACATCGCTAATATCTTGAGAATATGAAAGACCTACAGCATTATTGCTTCCTGATTGAATTGTAGTGTCCATCGACAATGCTGCAGTAATACCCATTGTACTCAATTCCCAGCCTAGATTATGTGCGCTAGATTGATATGTTAATTCGTTATTATCACCTAAACCCGCTACACCAACACCAGCAACATCACCTACAGCAATCTCATCTGCTCCATCAAGATCGCCCATTGATACTTTACCAAAAGTGCCACTGATATATTGAGAACCAGCCGTGCCCGCATTACCTGCAACGGCGTTATCAGCACGAATAGTTGCTCCGAAAGATAGTCCGTTGTCAAGTGTACCTTCGCCTGTGAAAGCAATACGAACACGATTAACTGCTGAAGTTTTACTTTTAACTGCATCGGTGCCTACAGTACCATCAGCAGCATCAATTGCTGCATCCCAAGCTGTAATTGCAGCATTGTAGGATGTTACTTGTGCGGCTGTAGGACCAGAAATAAGTCCAAACGCAGTTACAGCCGCTGCACGATCTGCGCGAAGTTCTGTTAGTAGAGTAACGGCAGTTGAGTCATTGGTCGCTGCACCAGCAGACAAGTCAGCAGCCCATGTACCTACTGCGGTATCAAGTGCTGTAATCTGTGCTGCGGTATATGCACCTTCTGTTGCTGCAACAGCGGCAGTACCTTCAACACTCTGTACTCCCATACGGGCAGAACCTGTAATCCCCAGTTTGAAATCTGCTGCGGAAACGGTAGTTGTGAGTGCTGTTGTTGCAAGCATAGCAACGGCGAGAGTAGTAAACTTCATTAAAATATTCCTTTGTGATTAAATAAAATACGACTTTTCTGTTGCTAGGTAAGTCGCCAACCCCCTGTGTTATGCAGCTAGTGCGTAACCAGATGGTGCAAAATTATTGTTTGCATTTAGTATTTTCTTCGCGTTAACCCAGCTTAGATCGGGGCAGTCTCCATGTTTCCGTTCACATCTGTCGATCCTATTTCATCCCCATCATAAAGACACTGAACCTAAAGGCTTACAGGTATATTTAACTGTATCCCAATGCCCGTCTGCTGGAACTTCTGTATATTCTACAAGCATAGTTTCGCATTTCAATTTGCTATCAAATTGCTGTACGTCTTGCTCTAAACAAGTAGAACCAGAGCAAACTGTGAGTAGTATATGCCAGATAATTTCCATTCTCAATGTCCTTATGGTGGAGATGCGCGGTACTGCCCCGCGGTCCAGTATATGTCAAGTTAATATCATCAACTACAGTAGTATATAGTCTCCTATTTGTCATTTATTTGACAAAATTATAGCATTATATAGTTGGTGTGTCAATAGAGAAACAGTTTTTATTGAACTAATACTTTCATAAGATCGCCTGATCCAATTCCATAAACACAAGCCGTCAATCCATCTCCACTTAATCGCACATCTCTTCCCATTTGCGTGTTGGCTGGACCCGTATAAGTGCCTTCTTTAGTCCAAGTTGAACCGTCACGCCTAAAAAATTCTACTATGCCATTTGATGATGCACCACCACCTTGTTGGCCAAATGCAGCGACATTTCCATCATTACTTAAATCTGGACGAATTTCTGTTGTTTGGTTAAGAGTAAGAGTTGCTTGTAAAGAGTTAGTAACCCAATTGTCTGTTGTTACATAAATTTTATTGCCATACGCAAATGTGTTTCCATCGCCAGAAATAGCACCATTTAATCCTGTCCCAGAATTATAAATTGCGGCTCTAGTCGTCCAAGTTGATCCACTGCGAGTAGCAATAGTATGTTCTCCTACTCGCGTACCATACTTATATGCACTATGAAGTACATTACCGTCAAAACTTATTCCAGAGTTAAAATAAGATGCGGCGTTCTCACCGCCCATTTGGGCATTATCGACAAAACTATGAGGTCCAAATTTTGCCTCATATGCCCAATTGGTACCAGTTCTTTTATAAACAATAATTGCTCCTGCTCTGTTTCCAAAAGTACTACTTTGGTGATCTACTACCATAACTGTTGAACCATCGCCAGAAATGGCGGCTCTTGTTGCATAATTGGTATATGATCCAATGTTTGCATTAAATTGTTGAGTCCATGACGAACCATTGTAATACCATATTTCAAGATATTGATTATCCTCATGCATAGCAGCAACATATAATCCATTTGCACTCATATCTGCCTGTCTCGCACCATAATGAGTAGATGAAACTGTGTGTGCTAATGAGTGATTTGTCCCGGAATTTGCACGTTCATATATGAAAAATTTTGTAGCAGGATAGGAAGTGCCACTTTGACCTCCAATACAAAAGCTATTACCATCAGTACTAAGAGAAAAAGTGGTGCCGTTACTGGCCCCAGCCGTCGTTTCTAAAGCTGTAGTTGGTGTTGCCCAACTGGCAAATGTCAGTGTAAACGCAGATGGATAACTAACTGCCGAATTTACGCCATCTGTTACAGAAAATGTAATAGTAAATGTCGTAGCATTAGTTGCATGGGGAGTAACAGTAAATACATTATCGACATTTGAAACGGTTGTTCCATTTAATGAACCAGCAGTCACACTTGATGACCACGTTAAAGACATTCCTTCAGGATCTGTAGCCACTGCAGTAATAGTTGTAGCTGTTCCGTCAGATGCTAAATCATATGACGCATTTACACCAGTAATAGAAGAAGGTGAAGCATTCGTTACTTCAGCGACTAAGTACCAACCAACACCATTCCACACATACAATTTATTTGTAGCTTTAACAAATGCAGTATTTCCTTTGCTAGTAGAAGTTGCAGGTAAAGCCGCAAGAGTTTCGTAAACTCTCATGTTAGATTTTTGTGCCGCAGCAGCTTCTGAGGCGGGTAAAGGTGCCGGTTCAAATGTGGGAATCATATTTGCATATCGGGTTTCAGAATACTTACCCATAACTTATCCTTGCAATTCCGCTGTAGGTGGTGTAAAGTTTGCGGTATATCTCGCAAGACCTTTTGTGATTCTAAAATCTTGAACATAAAAATTCAATGCACCATTGTTATAAGGTGTCTTGTCTCCAATATGAAGATTATTTGTTCCAGTTTGTACTTCATTAGAATTTGTAGTGTTGAATCTTGAAACGCCATCCACATATACATTATAATTGTTCCCATTGCGTACTATTGCAACATGTGACCAAGTATTTTCTGTTACAGTATACATTTGATTTTGTTGAATTAGCACTGAACCGCCATTTTCAATTATAATTCCCAATCCTCCATTTAATGCATACATTCGTAAACCATTGCCTATATTAAAAATAGAATGCCAACCAGCAATGTTTGTTGGATAATACCAATATTCTAATGTCCAATCTTGACTATCGCCATTTGGGAAAATTGGGATGGTTGAATCACGTATAGAATTGATATAATCTCCCTGAGCACCAATATAAATTGATTTTGTTCCAGAAAACTTTACTTGAGTTGTAGATGCTGCAGCACCACCGACAGTTATTAAAGAATTTCTCTGACTCAAATCTGAAATAGATGTTTCTGGATTCAATAGTAATTTAACACCATCAGTTACATTAATTGTTCCTATCATACCCGCATGAATTTCGCATTGATAGTAATATGTACCAGCAGTATTAGGGGTCCAACTAACTACACCACTTGTTGCTCCTTGTCCCGTTGCTGCCGGAGTACTGACATTTGCTCCACCATCTGACACTCTAATATAAAAAGGATGACCTGAAGCATTTACAGTAAAGTTTACAGTTTGACCAACTGCCATATTTACAGTTGCATTATTACCAGTTACATCACCGCTTAATGTATATGAACTAGCACCAGAATTTGCTACACCTATAGCCATGGCTGGATACGTTGGAGAAGTTGTTAGAGATGCAGTCGGAACTGTGTAGGTTGCTCCACTATAAAGAGCAGTTCCTTTTACTATTCTTGCATCAGAAATATATCCATTTAAAGTCCAACTTGATGCTTGAGCGTCTACTCCCAGATAAAGTGTTCCAGTTGAAGTCATAGAATAATTGTCAGCAATATTGGCGTATCTAACTCCATTTACATAAAGAGATAAATTGTTATTTGTCGTACCTTCTCTACAAATTGCAACATGATACCATTCATCAACTACGGCAGTGTGTCCAAAAACTGTATCATTGCCACCACTACCAGAATATCCGGTCCAAAATCTAAATCCAGTACTCGGCCGATAATATAAATTCCAG
>Ga0181390_1000427_pt1 | contig 18988 bp, 29 predicted proteins | sample 13SPOviralmetaG_FD_130085 | JGI IMG/M metagenome (GOLD analysis project Ga0181390, IMG submission 130085) | Marine viral communities from the oligotrophic San Pedro Time Series (SPOT) site, San Pedro Channel, CA, USA - 13 SPOT_SRF_2010-07-21 | ecosystem: Environmental > Aquatic > Marine > Strait...
AAAACACAAATTAATATACTAAGTTATGAGTAAACCGTTATATGTAATTAGTTGCCCATTTGATACTTACTCAGGATATGGGGCTAGAAGTAGAGATTATATCAAAGCTGTTTTAGAATTAGATCAATTTGATGTTAGATTAATCCCACAACGTTGGGGGGAAACAGCTTGGGGGTTTTGTGAAGATTTTCCTGAGTGGAAACACTTATATGATTTGACATTACCAGGAGGAAAATTAGAAACTCAACCTGATGTATGGACTCAAATTACTATCCCAAATGAATTCCAACCAGTAGGAAAATATAATATTGGTGTTACAGCAGGTGTTGAATCAACAGTATGTGCCCAAGATTGGGTTGAAGGGTTAAATAGAGTTGATGTTACTTTTGTTTCATCAGAACATTCTAAAAAGGTATTTGAAACAGTCCAATATGAAAAAAAGGATAAACGAACTGATCAAGTAGTAGATATTATAAAATTACAAAAACCTGTAGAGGTTTTATTTGAAGGAATGAATTTAGATATCTATAAAAAGATTACTCCTAAAGAAATTGTTGATATTGATTTAAGTCCAATCAAAGAAGAATTTTGTTATCTATTTGTAGGACATTGGATGGCAGGTGACTTGGGACATGATAGAAAAAATGTAGGGTTATTAGTGAAATCATTTTTAGAAACTTTTAAAAATAAACCTGGTAAAAAACCTGCTTTGATCTTAAAAGCATCTATAGGATCTAATTCTTATTCATCTAGGGAAGAAATTTTAAAACGAATAAATAAAATTAAAGCTACAATCCCATCCAAAAATCTACCTAGCATTTATGTTTTAAGTGGTGAATTTAGTGATGAAGAAATGAATCAACTATACAACCATACTAAAATCAAAGCCATGGTTAGTTTAACCAAAGGTGAAGGGTATGGAAGACCTTTATTAGAGTTTACAGCTACAGGAAAACCTATTATAGCTAGTGGATGGTCAGGACAAGTTGATTTTCTTAAACCTGATATGTCATTTTTATTACCTGGTAAATTAGAAAACGTACATAAAAGTGCAGCTAATAAGTGGTTACTAGAAAGTGGACAATGGTTTACCCCTGATTTAAATACTTTAAATAGTATTTTTAAAGATATGGTAAAACATTACAAAAAATATTTAGCAGGGAGTAAAAAACAAAAATACTATGCTAAAAAGAATTTTTCATTTGAAGCTATGAAAGATTTATTAGGAAAACATTTTGATGAATATATTCCAAAATTTCCAACTAAAGTAGAATTAAATATCCCAACCTTAGAAAAAATAGACTAATGAATTTTGATGATTTAATAGAATGTACTAGATGTGGTAGTGATGCTTGTTATAAACAAGAAGTAAATCAAGAAATTACTCTTGAGATGTGTTTTGGGTGTGGTTTCCAACATAATTCAGCTATGACAAGTGGTAGTCAATTCCTCCATGAACAATTAGAAACTCTCCCAGAATTGTATAAAGCATTAATGGATGAAGAAGAAGATAGTGGAAAAGTATGGATGCCATCTACAATTAACGTCTCAGATAAAGGGATGGTATTTGCTGAAGGGAATAAAAGAGATAATTGGGCTTGGGCAGCTGTAAAATCAACCCCAGATGAAGAAAAGGGATTTAAGACAGATATGTCTACAGCAAAACACTTCACTGAAAGAGATTTTATAGGAGCTTTAAGTTATATAGGAGTATTACCTGAATAGATATGAAAATAAGTTATGCTATTACAGTTTGTAATGAATTTGTAGAAATACAAAAGTTATTACCCTTTCTTTTAGAAAATAAAAGAAAAGAAGATGAAATAACTATTTTATTTGATGTTCAAGGTGGATCAGATAAAGTAGAAGAATATTTAAGAGCGAAATCAGTTAATAGTGAATTCAATTGGATTAAGAGTAATTTTAAAGGACACTTTGCTGATTGGAAAAATTATTTAACAACATTATGCTCCGGTGATTATATTTTCCAAATTGATGCTGATGAAATTCCAATTAAATATTTAATTGATAATTTACCCACTATATTAGAAAGTAATCCTGATAATGAAGTTTATTTAGTTCCTAGAATTAATACAGTAGAAGGGTTAACTGACGAACATATTAAAAAGTGGAGATGGAATGTAAATAAAGATGGATGGGTTAATTGGCCTGATTATCAATGGCGGATTTGGAAAAATAAACCTGAGATAAAATGGGTAAATAAAGTACATGAACGATTAGATGGTTTCAAAACTTATGCTGCTTTACCCTCAGAAATATCATATGCATTGCAACACCCCAAAACAATAGATAGACAAGAAAAACAAAATAATTATTACGATACATTATGATTCCAAATATATTTCATTTTGTTTATATTAAAGAACGCCCTTGGAAACTCCATCACTACCTCTCAGCTAAATCAGCGGTTATTAGGTCTGGAGCTGAAAAAGTAATTATTTGGGTTGATGAAGAACCAGAAGGGGAATATTGGGATAAAACTAAGGAAATAGTTGAAGTACAACGAGTAAAAGCTCCAACAGAAATATTTGGTAAACCAATTACTCAACCCGCCCATAAATCAGACGTAATACGTTTGCAAGTATTAATTGAATATGGAGGAATATACGCTGATACTGATGTAATTGTAATGAAACCATTTACAGATCTATTAGATAATAGTTTTGTAATGGGACAGCAGGGAATAGGTGGAAGTGAAGGGTTATGTCCGGCTACAATGTTAAGTGAAAAAGATTCTATATTTGCGAAAACTTGGCTTGCAGGATTTAAAGATACATTTGGAGGAGGACCTCCAGGTTCCCCTACTTGGTGTACTCATTCTGTTAGTTTACCTGCCTACCTATCTAATACAATGCAAGAACACATTACATTAGCAGACCATGAATCATTCTTTTGGCCTTTATATCATCAAGATCATATAGAAGCTTTATTTGAAAATAACTACAACTTCCCAAACGCTTACTCTCACCATTTATGGGAATCAAGTGGTAAAAAGTATCTAAGTGAAATGACAGAAGAAAAAATTAAAAATGGGAATACTACATTTACTAATGCTGTAAGAGATCTATTATGAATTTAGTTATATTTGCTTCTGATGCTAAAGCATTGAGTTCTTTAAACGGGATAATACATGAATGTCATAGACAGGGTATCAAGTTTCTTGCTATGGTAACCCAATCAACAACCTTAAAACATCCTACATCACAACAAGGTCATTTTCAAATAATATCAAATGTAGAAAGAAAAGATGTTGTAAAAAGTGATACATTAGGCATTCATCTACCCTTTAAACCTGATTGGTTAATAGTAAATAGAGAAAGATGGAATCCAGAACTTCATATTATTGAAGAGTTTAAAAAGAAGTTTGAATGTAAAGTAGGATTAGTTGAACCTAATGCTTGGATATTAAATGGGGCTGAATCAAGATTAGAAACCTATTCAAAAAATAGATTTACAGATCTTATTGATGTATTTTTTATTGGTTCACAACATGGAATTGATCAACAAAGAATAGCTGGTTTCACAGGCAATTTACTTGCTGTAGGTAACCCAAAATATGATTCTAACTTTAACATACAACCTGACCAACTAGAACATTTAAAACAACAATACAAAGTTAAAGAGGATAATAATAAACATCTATTATTTAGTTTAGTAAATAGTCATAGACCTAAGTTAAATAAAATCCTAGCTTCATATGATAATAATCCAGATATTCAAACGTTCTATAAACCCTATCCTGGTGAACCATTTGATCCAAAGTTTTCAAATGAGTTTATACCTTCATTTTTCTTACCTAATACACACCCTATTTTAGATGAAAGACACGTTTGGGGGATGTTTGAGATTTGTGATACACATATAGGAACTATGAGTTCAATAGTACATGCTTCTCTACTAAAAGGAAAAAAATACATTGACCATAGTTTAGATCTAAACCTACCAGAGGAATATTTAGATTTTTCAAATGTGTTTAAAAATGGAGGTCCTGGATTAGAAAACAATAAATCAATGTGGATGAGAAGTTTTGGATTCACTAATGAATCTCAGTTACGTGATTTATTACCTAATGAGTTTAGGGACCAGACTGAAAGATTAAATAATAAAGTTTGGGATAACTTGGACAACCCAGACATTTTACTTACATTATTCGATGATTACAATGATGGAAACGCTTCAAAACGTATTATAAATGAGTTACAAAAATAAGAAATTTTTTATTACAGGTGGAACAGGTTCTTTAGGAAAGGCTTTAATTAAAAGACTTCAATCTCAAGGTGCTAAAATTATAGTATATTCTAGAGATGAAGGTAAACAAGCTCTAACATTTGGGGGAACTAATATAACTTGTATTATTGGTGATATTAGAGATTATGCTAAACTTAATACCTCATTAAAAATCTACAAACCAGATTATATTATTCATACTGCTGCTTTAAAGCGTATTGATGATATGGAATTTCATCCTGATGAGTGTATTAAAACAAACATTGAAGGATCAGATAATGTAGCTAGAGCAGCTTTAGAAAATAATATTGAAAAATGTATTTTGGTATCAACTGATAAAGCTTGTAAACCTGTTAATGTATATGGTTCGTCTAAATTTATAGCTGAACGATTATTTACTAATTATGATTACAATTCCCCTAGTACTGTATTCGCATCAATACGTTATGGTAATGTAATAGCTTCTAGAGGTTCATTTATTCCTTTATTTATGGAATGGATTAAAGAAAATAAAACTATTAGTGTCACCTCAGAAAAAATGACTCGTTTTTTATTTACTTTAAGTGATGCTGTAGATGCTGTATTAGGAGCTCTTGATAATGCAATGGGAGGAGAAGTATTTGTCCCTCAGATTGATTCTTATACTTTACCAACTTGTATTAAAGCATTAGAGAAAATCACAGAGAAATCAGCTACAACTGAGGTTATAGGACTACGCCCAGGTGAAAAGTTACATGAAGATATGTTAGCTAAAACTGAGTTAGATTTTACATACCAAGTAACAGGTATTAACTTACTACAAATAAGACCTCAATATACAAGACGTCTTCACTCAGATTCTAGATTCAAAAAATATAATGGACCCCACTTCAATTCAGAGTTATGGGTGCAAGAAGATATTGATAGTTTAGTAGACTTAATTAAAAGAGGATTAAAAGACTAATGAAATTATTTGAAACTAAAATATCATCCTACGATACCAATGTAAAAATATCTCCTATTATTCAAAGTGGAGAACTAGGATTTGGTCCAAATGTTCCTAAATTTGAGGAAGAATTTGCTTCATATAGTAATAAAGAACACAATGTAGCTCTAAACTCATGTTCTTCAGCTGGATTTATTATATTTGCTTATTTAAAGGAAAAATATGGTAAATGTGATGTTTATACTCCTAGTATTGGATTTACGTCTATGACTTGGGCAGCCAAACATCATGGACACAATTTAATATTTGTTGATGTAGATAGTTCTATGTTAATGAATGTTAAATCTTATAAAAATGCTAGAAGATGGAGATGTGAACGTTATAGTGATAGAGGAATAAAACCAGTTATAATGCCCATTTTATATGGTGGTGTATCAACCATTCCTAATTTTATTGAAAATATAGAAGAAGATGGCTATAATGAATTTATAGTGTTAGACTCAGCCCACTGTTCTACTCCAACTATGAAATCAGATGTTTCATTATTTAGTTTCCACCCTTATAAACCAATAGCAGCCTCAGATGGGGGAATGTTATCAACTGATTTTGAGGAAATAGCTGAATACACACGTTCATATAGAAACTTTGGAAGAGAAAATACCAAAGATGGTTATGTTATAGCTAACGAAGGATTTAAGTGTTATATGAATAATCTAAATGCTACAATATCACTTACCCAACTTAATGCTTACCAAAATAATCTCAATATACGCAAAGAAGTATGGGATAAACTGAATTCAATGGGATTGGATGGTACATTAGCTGAACATGATAGATCATCGTCTTACTACGTTGGCACTTTAATAGCTAAAAGTGAGGATATAGCTAAAGAGTATAGAGAAAAATATTGTAGTGCTAGATTGTATCCTCCTTTACACCAACAACCATATTATAAAGAATGTGAAAGGGGATCTTTATTTGACACTGAAAAGTTTTATAGATTATTAGTTAATTTACCTTTATATAACCCTAAAGCATATGAATAAAACATTAGTAATAGCAGAAGCAGGAGCTAACCATAATCGTCATTGGCATACAGCTGTTAAATTAATAGATGCAGCAGTTGAAGCTAAAGCTGATATAGTTAAGTTTCAAACTTATACATCTACAGGATTATTTGCTAAACAGGATAGGGATATTAATGGTATTAAAGATATTCACTCAATGTTTAAGGATATAGAATTACCTCGTGAATGGCAACCTGAACTTAAAAAATATTGTGATAAAGTAGGAATAGAATTTATGTCTACACCTTTTGATGAACAAGCAGTTCAACAACTAGTAGATTTGGGAGTAAAAAGATTAAAAATATCAGGTTTTGAATCTAGTGATCCAAGATTTGTAGAGATGGTTTGTTCTACAGGCTTACCTATTATTATGAGTATAGGAATTGGATTCCCTTTAAATCACATACATAAGTTTATTTCTATATTTGAAAAATATAATAATGATATTACTTTACTTCATTGTGTAAACGCTTATCCAACTCCTATGAGTGAAATTAATCTAAATATGATTAATACACTAAAAGGATTTAAAAACATAACTAATGTAGGATTATCTGATCACACTGAGTCAACTTTAACACCAGCTTTAGCTGTAGTAAAAGGAGCTACAGTAATAGAAAAACACTTTACTTTAGATAAAAGTATGGAAGGCCCTGATCATCATTTTGCTTTAAACCCTAAAGAGCTTAAAGAAATGATTTGGAATATCAGACAAGCTGAATTATCTTTATTAGGTAGTGGGGAAACTGAAAGTCAGTTTATTAATGGTAAAAGATCCTTAGTATCAACTAGAGATCTCAACCCAGGAGATTATCTAAATAAGGTAAATACAACAACTAAAAGACCTTGTTTTGATGATTCAGTTTCTGCTATTGATTATAATGAGGTATTAGGTGAAAGAGTTTACTCATTTATACCTAAAGACACAATCATTAAAAAATCAGATTTACCTGCATATTATGAATGAAAAACTTATATCTGATATTGAAAACATAAGAAGTCAAACAAATATAAAAACAGTGGAGTTTTTAAGGTTGCTAACTGAATTAAACCCAACACAAGCAAAACAACAACTAAATAAAATACAACTTTTAGATAGTAAGGTTATTGAACTAAGTGAATTATTACATATGTCAACTAGAAGAACAAAATTAGAAATACTTGATGAAATAGAGCAAGTACGATCCAAAAACAACACCCACTGGATGGATGTAGTTAGAATGTGTTTTGAGTTAGATGAAAAAAGAGCTCAAAATATATTTTACAATATAAAAGAATGTGACAAACAAATAAGGGATTTATCTAAAGAAATAGCAGATGAAAAAGATTAGCGATGTAGCTTTCATAATACAAGCTAGATTGGATTCTAAAAGAATCCCAGAAAAGATGATTAGACCATTTGCTGATTCTAATCTATTTGAGATAGCCATTCAAAAACTAGTTGATAGTGAACTAATCCCCAACAGCAACATATTTACAGCTTTGTATGATGCAGAGCTCCAAGCTATAGCTGAAAACTATCCTATAAACATCTTCCTTAGGGAAGAAGAAAGTGTAAGCGAGTCACAACGTCCAAGTATAGTTTCATCTTGGCATAAGCTACCTTATAAACACTTTGTATCAATTAACTCATGTTTACCCTTACTTAGTGTAGACACTATAGATAGTTTTACTAACTATTTTATAAGATCAAGACATAAAAGTCTATTTGCAGTACATGATACTAAAAATTTCTATTGGGATAGTGAAGGTGAAATGATAACTCCTTATCCTGGAACTATGAATACTAATCTTGTAGATACTACCTACTCAGCTGCTCATGCTTTATATGCCGGAAATATGGATGATATAGCAAATGATATTTACTTAGGTGATTTTTCACCTAATTATCCTGAGTTATTTATAGTTGAGGAACAAGAGACATTCGATATTGATTTTGAATGGCAATTTAAGATGGGAGAGGTATTATATGAAAATAGAAAGAGACTAATATGAAAGAGATAGTATTATTCGGAACTGGTGAATATGCAGAACTAGCTCATTATTATTTTGAAAATGATTCTGAATGTGGTTTTAAAGTTGTTGCTTTTGTAGCTGATGATGAGTATGTTAAAGAGGATACTTTTAGAGGTTTACCCTTAGTAAAACTATCTAAACTTACTTCTACATATCCACCTTCTAAGTATGATGCTCATATAGCTTTATCTTATTCTAAACTTAATAAAGTAAAAGAAGATAAGTTTAATCATCTAAAATCTTTAGGTTATCATTTAGTTAGTTATATTTGTTCTAAAGGAACTATTACTTGGCCTGATTTAAGTATAGGTGAAAACTGTTTTATACTTGAAAAAAATAACATACAACCAACAGTTGAAATAGGAGATAATGTTATGATATGGTCTTCAAATCACTTAGGTCATAACTGCGAAATAAAAGATCATACTTACCTAGCTTCAGGTATTACAATATCAGGACATGTAGTAATAGGAGAACGATCATTTATAGGTGTTAATGTGGCATTTAAAGACTTTATTAATATAGGTAAAGATGTATTTGTGACAATGGGTGCTAATGTAACACGTGATATTCCCGATGATTCTACTGTTACATCAACTGACTTATTTGAATCAGATAATATAGTGAATAAAAAACTTAAACGTAAATACTTCAATGTGGACTAAACGAGGATTAATAATAGAACCATCTAAAACACTTTGGTGGAATCAAAGTCATGGGATGCTACCTACTGTTCAACATTACAAAGATGATGAATATAAGGTTTTCTATTCTGGTAGAGATAAAGATAATGTATCTCATATAGGATATTCTATAGTCAAAATAGAAGGTGATACAATACGAGAAAAATATAAAATGGCTAACCCTATATTATCACCAGGTGAAAGGGGATGTTTTGATGATAATGGAGTTACCCCTTCATCTGTTTTAGATGATAAATTTTATTATATAGGATGGAACTCAGGTACAACCACAACTAGAATGTCTTTGATTATGGGTATGGCTACTGAAGAAAGTGGTTTATATAGTAGAGTATCTAGAGCACCTTTAATGCCTCGTACTGATAAAGAACCATTTGGGGTATGTACAGCACCTTGTGTTATGAAATACCAAGGAATGTATCATATGTGGTATGTGTCTGGAAATGGATGGATAAATAAAGATCTTCCTGAGTATGATATTAAATATGCTGTCTCACCTGATGGGTATTGCTGGAATAGAGAGGGAATAGTATCATTACATTTAGAAGAAGGTGAAACTGCATTAGCTAGACCTTGTGTACTTAGAAATGGAGATAAATTTGAAATGTTTTTCTCATATAAGGATCCAGCTATAGGATATAGAATAGGTTATGCTACTTCAGAAGATGGCATCAGATTTAAAAGAGATTTAGACTCACCCTATTGTTTATCAGTATCAGATAGTGGGTGGGATAGTGAAATGGTAGAATATAGTTTTGTATTTAAACATAAAAATCGTAAATTTATATTATATAATGGAAATAATTATGGAGAAGGGGGAATTGGATACGCAGTCTGGGGATAAAGTATTATCTTTAATGCAACCCACCTATTTCCCTTGGTTGGGATATTTCAATCTAATAAAACAAAGTGATGTATTTGTAGTTTATACTACAACTCAATTACAAAAACGTAGTTGGCAGGTTAGAAATAAAATAAAAACAGCACAAGGAGAAACGTTTTTAAGTATTCCTATTCTTAAAACTACAAATAGAGATAGTTTAACTATAGGTAATGCTGAAGTATCTTATGATAGTAATTGGATAAATAAACATCTAACTTCTATACAACATGCTTATAAAAAAACACCTTATTTTGATGAGATTTATCCTATTATAGAAAGTCATCTCATATCTAAACCAAAATATCTATTTGATATTACCTATGGAATGTTATTAGAGTTTATTTCTCTATTAGATATTGATACAACAATAGTTTTATCAGAGGATATTGATTATGCAGGTTCAAAAGATGAAGCACTAATATCAATATGTAAAGAGTTAGATGTTAAAAACTATTTATCAGTAAAAGGTTCTATGGATTATATTTTAAATGGTGAAAATTTATTTGAAAAAAATAATATAAATCTCCACTGGCATGAATATACTCATCCCACTTATACCCAAATAAATGGTGATTTTATTCCTTATCTAGGAATAATAGATGCTCTATTTAATATAGGTCCTAAGGAAACCAAAAAACTAATATGAAAAGTACCGATACTTTATATCTAATAGGACCAGGCTCATCTATATCTGATTTTAGTCCTGAACAACTAGGTGATAACCCAACACTTACCTTCTCAGGGACATTAGATTGGTTTTATGAAAATAACATTTATCCCACTTATTGGTGTTTTATAGATCCTTATACTGTAATAGTATTATTACATAGTATTTTATCATCACCAGAAAAAACTAAGTGGGCTAATGGTTTAAAAGATCATACTACTTTATTATATAACCATTTTCAAGGTACTTCTGAATTTTATGAAGAGGGATTAACTACCAGCCAAGGATTAAGATGGTGTGTAGATGAGTTTGGTGGTAAAATATTTCCATCTTTCAAAACACTATTTAAAGAAGCAAAATCCCTTCATACAAAGGTAGTTATTGAGGATTATAGTTTATTATTTGGGGATTTAGGTTGTCCCTTAATTAAACATTATGATAAATCCCAAAACTCAGACAAGTTTACTAGCTATGTTTTACCCTTAGTAATATATTATTTTTCTAATTTAAAACATATATTTAGTATTGGGTTTGGTGACTATAATTATCCTAGGGCCTATACTACTAATTCGGCTGGTTATGAAGGATTTTTAAAATCATATAATATTTTAGGTTCTTTAGTAAAAGAAGTGTTGGAGAAGAAAAAAATAGACATTACCTTCATTAATAGAGATTCACATTATATAAACTTAGAGAATGTATAGCAAAATAAGTCATTTAGAGTATTATTTACCTACTAAAGTGGTTACTAATGAAGATTTATCTAATGAGTTAGATGGATTTAAAATAGATAAAGCACTTAGGATTGGTATTAGACAAAGACATATTGCTGATGAAAACCAAACATCAGTAGATTTGGCTTATGAAGCAGGTAAAAAAATACTATCTAAGTTTAATAAAAATGATATTGACTATTTAATCTTTGTTACTGAAACAGGTGATTATAGACTACCTAATAGTGCTAATATATTGCATGAGCGTTTAGGTTTAAGAAAAGATGCTGGTTCAGTAGATATAATTCAAGGATGTACTGGTTTACCTTATGCTTTAAGTATGGCTAAAGGATTGATTAGTGCTAACATATCATCTAATGTTCTTATATTATTGGCGGATGCTTATTCCAAAATAATTCATCCTAAAGATAAAGTACTAAGGACTATATTTGGAGACGCAGGATCAGGATTAATAGTAAGTAAATCAAATGAACAACAAATATTTGATTTTGTATTTGGTACTGATGGTTCTGGTAAAGATAATTTAATAGTTAAAAATGGAGGAGCAAAACACCCCTTTGATCCCTCTAGTAAAGATATAGTGTATGGTTCAGGAAATATCTATAGTGATAACCACTTGTATATGAATGGTCCTGGTGTATTTAAGTTTACAGATTCTACTGTTCCTAATTTAATTCAAAATACATTAGATAAAAATGAAGTAACTAAAGAAGATATAGATTTATTTTTAATGCATCAAGCAAATAAAAATATGTTAGAACATTTAAGGCAAAAATCCGATATACCCTCAAATAAGTTTTATTGTGATATATCTGATATTGGTAATACTGTATCTAGTTCACTTGTTATAGCGTTAAAGCGTTGTTTAGATGGGGGGGTAATTAGTCAAGGTAATAAAGTACTGTTAGCTGGGTTTGGAGTAGGTTTATCTTGGTCTGGCACTATAATAAAAATATAATGGAAAAAATAACATTTTGTATACCAAGTAAATCAAATTTACGCTACTTAAAAACTTGTATTCCCTCTATTAGAAATAACGCTTATAGAAAGGATCATGACATTATTATTTTTGTTGATTCTGATGATGATGGTACAGTTGAGTGGTTAGAACAAGTTAAAGAACAATATAATTTAATTTATTATGTTAACCCTGATTTAGGTAGAAGATTATTTGGGATTGGTAAAGCATATGATTATTGTATAGAGCATTCAACAACGGATATATTCATGATTTTTCATGCTGATATGATGTTGGGTATTAACGCTGATTTAAACGCATTTAAACACTTAAAAAATAATACAGTTGTATGTTCAACACGAGTTGAACCACCAATTCATCCTAACGCAGGTGAGAAAATACTACAACATTTTGGGATGTGGCCTGAAGAATTTAAATCAAAAGAATTTAATGAATTTGTAGAATTACAACTTAATAATGATAAGGTGACTGAAGGTATATTTGCACCTTGGATGATGTATAAAGATGAATTCCTAAAAATAGGTGGGCATGATTCTAGATTACACTCAGCTAGAGAAGACTCAGATGTGTTTAATCGTTTATTATTAGGTGGATTTGAGTTTATTCAACCATGGAATAGTTTAGTTTACCATTTAACAGGTAGAGGAGGACAATTCCAACATGGTAAAGTAACTCAGGATGAAACACAAAAAAGTGATGAATGGAGACGATTAATGAATAACTCAACAAGAGAATTTATTAGAAAATGGAAATCCACAGTTAAACATACTCCTTTAATGAAACCAATAGTATCCCCAATTTATAATATTGGTATTCAAATAGTGAATAGTAATGAAAATTTATTAGAAGCGCTGGAGCCTTGGGGACATAATATTTATATTGACTTAGATTATGGTAATTATATAGATAAAGAACAAGCTAATACCGAAGACAATTTAGTATTGAAAATTTCTCCTATTGATGAAAAACCAAAAAATGATATAGTTATAAGAATAGATGGTAAAACATTTACTCAACAAGATTATTTATATTTACAAGAAATAGGTAACATTGTTTCTAAAAGTGGTGAAATAGGAAAATTTAAAGTTGGGAATTTATTTGTAGAAATCAATAAGATTGAGGAAATACAATCAAATCTTATTCAATGTTAATAAATTATGAAATTGAAAATGATAGAATGCCCCAAATGTGGGGCTGATATGCCAGAATTGAGGTTAACTCAATATGGTTATAATTTTTGTGTGGATTGTTCTACAGTAGGTGCTAAAAAAGGAGTATCTGTTGTAAGAGGTACAGGAGATCACACTTGGAATGAGATAGAAATAGTAGAAGAAAAAGATTACATTGCGGAAACTGATTGGAGGGATGAACTTGATGATGATGAGCATGTAGTTGAATTAGGAATTGAATAGTTATGCCCAAACCAAAACCACTAAGTAAAGAACAGATTGTAGCGGCTCAAGGAAAAACGAAATCCAATATGGGTGCTGCCAGATATTTACACGTTTCTTATACTCACTACAAAAAATACGCTAAAATGTATAAATTGTTTGAGAGTCATAAAAACCAAAGTGGTAAAGGCATACCAAAGTTTTTAAAAAATAGCGGTAAAGAACCTGCTCTTTTGGATATAGTTGAAGGAAGAGTTGATGCTTCTCATTTTACCCCTCAAAAACTTAAGTATCGTTTAATAGAGGAGGGATATTTATTAGAAGAATGTTCAATATGTAGTTTCAAAGAACGTAGGGTACTTGATTATAAAATGCCCCTGCTGTTACATTTTAAAGACAATAATAAATCTAATTACACTAGAGATAATATTGAGTTATTATGTTATAATCACTACTTTTGTATGGTTGGAGATGTGTTTACGGAAAAAGATGAAAAACAAATAGAATCACATCAACAACACAATGGCACTACAGAAGCAGTGAATTGGGAATTAGATGAGTATGACATTCAAAGGTTTAAAGAATTAGGCCTTATGGATGAAAAAGACGAAGATGATGCTCACCAATATATCTCTAGAATATGAAAAAGATAAAACTTTTAAATAAAAAACATCATAGAGTAACTAGAGACTATGATAAACAAAAATCTAGGCATCTGGAGAAACTAACAGATAAGATGCTTAAGAATGATGATAAGGCTCAACAGCTAAAGTCAAAACCCATTAGTGGTGATTTCCTTAAAAACTTTTAATATGAAAATTCGCAAAGTATCTTTTGACACTGAGGAAGAAATGGAAGAAGTTATTACAGCTGATAACTATGAATTTAGTAAATATATAGTTGATCAAGCATTTTACCACCTAACTTCATCAGAATCAGAAATATCAATATTAGAAATTGAAACAGTAGACACTAATACAACTTTTGATATAGTTTTAGAGCCTGAACACATGGTAGAAACTTTAGAATCAAATCTACCAGTGATGGAAAAACATGAAGATTACGAAACGTGTAAGAAGATTGTTGATTCCATTGACTTTTTAAAGTCACTAAGTTAAACCAAAATTTAATATATGAAAAAGACAAGTAAATTAGTTTTACTTACATCTTTTATCTCAATCCTTTCTGCTTTTGCTGCTTCCCCAATGATGGATACATCAAAAGTAATTCTGGCCTCTGAGATAAAAGAAACCCCTACTAAGTTACCATTTGAAGAAAAAATAGTAACTAACTTTCAAAACCTAAATAAGGATTTTTTAAGAGCAATAGCTAGAAAAGAATCATCTAATAATTATACTATTGTTAATAAATGGGGCTACATGGGAAAGTATCAATTTGGAAGAACAACTTTAGATGCATTAGGATACTCCCACATTTCCAACAAAGAATTTTTATCAACTCCTTTAGTACAAGAAGAAGCTATGATGAAACTTTTACAATCTAACAAATACATTCTTAGAAGAGAAATTAGAAAATATAGTGGAACTGCTATAAATGGAGTGTATATTACAGAGTCAGGTTTGTTAGCTGCAGCACATTTAGCAGGCCCAGGCAATGTAAAATTATTTTTAAGAGATAATATTAATGTTAAAGATGGTTTGGGAACAAGTTTAGTTGATTATTTAGATATTTTTAGTAATTATAAAGTTAAAATATAATATTTATTATTAAAAATAGATTATGGCTAAATTAGTTGTAGGTAATTATGTTGGTAAACCTAGAAAAAAAAGACCAGGCGTTCACGCTAAGTCTAAATCATCAAAATTAAAAAATGGTAGAAATTATGTTAAACAGTATAAAGGACAAGGTAGATAGTATGAATATAACCCCCATGAAACTATTTAATAACATGACTGATGAAGATTTTTATTTTCTTCATGAAGAAGGACAGTTGAAGAGTTTTTGTGATGCCTTATCTTTAGACTTACATAGAAAAGACGAACCAGATATAACTTTCACAGCATAAACCTAAAGAAAAACATAGAGTCGCTTGGAAAAGCGGCTCTTTTTTCATATATTTACCCCATATTAATAGTTAAAAATAAAGGTCATGAAATCATTTAATGATTTAAAATTTGAATTACACCCTGTTACTAAAAAGGGTATTAGATCAACAATCGAACTTAAACCCAATGTATTCATCTCAGTTGTAGCAGGTGAAGGTTTCTACAGCACATCTAAAAAAGGTGTTAGAGCAGAGTGTTTAAAAGTTGAAGATGCTTCTACATTTGAAGTTGGTATTATAGATGAAAACCTACCTAAAGACGAACAAGAATGGGATGTTATTGGATGGCAAACGAGAGATGATATTAACAAATTAATGATTGATAATAGTTAAAAATAAATTTATGTCAAATTTACTTAATCAAGAAGTATTAGAATATTGGTTTGCAGTTGGTGTAGACAAAGGTTTAACTGAAAGTGAAGCTATAGGTTTTGCTGAAGATATAGTTGAAAATGAAGGTTATCCACCTCAACTAATGTATAGATAGTATGGCACTTTGGGAATTTTCAGCACCTAATAAGCATGGAATGTTAAGAACTAGAATAGTTCATGCTGAAGGTAGTTTAACTACTACCCCTAAATTTGGATCCCCTCAAATTGTAAGGAGATTTAAGTACAAGTACACTCACCCTATTTATCCACCTATGATTTGGAAACATGAGGGTAAAACATATTTAATGCCCAAGTGGAAAGAGGTAATGGAGGGTACTACACTTGATGATATAGAATGGGTTAAACCTAAACCTAAAGTTGCAGTTAAACAAGAACCTATTGTAATTACTTCTGCTAGTTCATCTAGTGATAAAACTTATACCACAACATATTACCCCGATTCAGGTAAGTTCTGGTGTGATTGTCCTGGAATGTGGAGAAGTGGGGGTAATTGTAAGCATGTGAAACAAATGAGAAAAGAAAATAAATAAAGGTTATATGTTAGAACTACAAGAGTTTATAGACAAAATGCGTGCTACAAGTAGTGGTAATGAAAAAGTTCAAATAATAAAGGATGCTGACCCCTTTATCCATAAAATATTAGAATACACTTACAATCCATTCAAACAATATTATGTTACAGGTAAAACTTGTATTAAAAATAGCCATTTAAAAGCTAAAAAAGTCAAAAATGTATTTGAGGTATTAAATAAGCTAAATCAAAGAGTTGTAACAGGCCATGATGCAATAGCATTAGTAAATGGTTGTGGTAATGAATTAATTTATAAGATTATTGATAAAGATTTAGGCATTAGAGCTGGTGATTCAATAATTAATAAAGCAATACCAGGATTAATACCTACATTTAAAGTTGCATTAGCTAAAGAATATGATGGTAAGTGTGATTGGAATGATAGTTGGTATGCTTCAAGAAAATTAGATGGGGTTAGATGTTTAGCAGTAGTTAATTATGAAGGTGAATGTACACTTTATTCTAGAATGGGTAAAGAATTAACTACACTAAATAAAGTTAAAGAAGCTATTGAAGCAACAGGTATTATTAATACTGTATTTGATGGTGAAATTTGTTTAATTGATGAGAATGGAAATGAAGATTTTCAAGGTGTAATGAAACAATTAAGACGTAAAGATCATCAAATTGAAAATCCTGCTTATATGATTTTTGATATGCTTCACAAACCTAATTTTGATAATCAAAAAGGTGGTCCTATATTAAGTGAAAGGTTAGGAGCGCTAAGAGGGTTTTTAACAGGTAGACACATTACAACTAATATTTTACGTTACACAGAACAATTCCAAATAACAGGTGATGACCATTTATCAACTTGGAGTAAAATGTCAGCGGATAAAAATTGGGAAGGATTTATGTTACGTAAAGATGTTAGTTATGAAGGTAAACGTACTAAAAACTTACTTAAAGTAAAGAAATTTTATGATGCTGAATATGTTGTCGTTGATTATGATAATGATGATCATGAAGTAGTTAGAGATGGTAAATCAGAAACAATTAAAATGCTAGCTCAAGTATGGATTGAACATAAAGGACATAAAGTAAAAGTTGGTAGTGGTTGGAGCCAAGATCAACGTTTACAATATATGGATGGTTCAATTGTAGGTAAAGTAATTACTGTTCAGTATTTTGAAGAAACTAAAAATGATAAAGGTGGAATTAGTTTAAGGTTCCCAACTGTAAAAGTTGTTCATGGTGATGAACGATCTATGTAGTTAGATTTGTTTACCTAAGATATCATTCGTATATTTACCCCATAATAATAAAAATTATGAGCAGAGGCAGACCGAGTGAGAATGTAGAAAGATTAGATAAATGGACATTAGATACTACTGATTATGATGGTTCAAAATCAATAATTAAATTTGATAGATCTAAATCATCTAAAGGCCCATATTCAATCGAACACATACCAACTAAAGGATATAGACATCCAAAACCAGATATTGATCAAAGAATGTATGGTAAGTCTCCTGTTGTAATGGTATTTAAATCATCAAATCGTTCAAACGCTAAAACTAAAATGAAGGTATTTAGAAAAAATATTGATTATATTATTAGCGCTAAAAAATTACCAGGTGTACCTGAAACAGCAGAAATAGTAGAACTTGCAGTTGGTAAATCATTTATTGACAAATATAAACAAAAGTATAATTTAATTTAATTTTTATATATTTATAACAAAATATTAATCAAACAAATTTAAAATGTTAGAAATTATAGGTCTTGTAGTAGTATTAGCAGTAATAGGAGCTGCCGTTTATTATTTTAGTTTTTATAAAAAAGGAAAAATTAATGATAGAGATGGGGACTTCATTCCTGATGAAATTGAGGATGCGGTTGAAGATGTTAAAAAAACAGTTAAAGAAGTAAAACGCAGAGCCAAAAACGTTAAAAAAGAAATCAAAGATGTAGTTGAACAAACTAAAGACGTAGTTGATGCTGCAAAAGGGAAAAAACGTAGAGGTAGAAAACCAAAATCTAAAAAATAATGAGCAAATATAATTTAATAGACATTTACGAGCAATACCAAATTGGTTCAGGTTGGACCACAGATTTTGATTATGATGGGATGTTAATGGCTGGGCTAAAAGCAGGAGTTGATACTGATATTGAAATCCTAAAGAAAATGTCTGATGATTTTGAAGATGTTAACTATCATAGAGAAAATAACCACTTACAAAATGCTATTGAGGCGTTAGAAGATGGTGCTACTAAAGAAGCAGCTATGTTTTTTGGAGATTTTCATGCTGAAATTAAACAAACTATTAAAGACCAAGGTATGGATATTGAACCAACAGTAGGACAATTTATGGCTTCTAAAATGGAAGAGGGTGAAGATAAAGAAC
>Ga0181390_1000429_pt1 | contig 18978 bp, 23 predicted proteins | sample 13SPOviralmetaG_FD_130085 | JGI IMG/M metagenome (GOLD analysis project Ga0181390, IMG submission 130085) | Marine viral communities from the oligotrophic San Pedro Time Series (SPOT) site, San Pedro Channel, CA, USA - 13 SPOT_SRF_2010-07-21 | ecosystem: Environmental > Aquatic > Marine > Strait...
ATAGTGAATTTACAGATTTATCTTCGGACAATGCTGTAGACTACATTCTTTCGAAGGTAATAGAGCCGATTGCAAACGATCTAGACGTTGGGGGGCAACTGACCGAGGACGCTTTAAAACGCGCTCTGACCGACCTACAAACCTACGGCGCGGCCTTAGACAGTGTTCCAGATGCCGCAAGACGCATAGCCGAAATCAGGGAAGGCGTAGCCTCCGCTGCACAGCCCCGCGAAAAATTAAGAGGGTTCCTAGAGGACGCCCAGAAAAACCTCGCAGCAACTAAACAAGAAATCTTCAGAGGTCAGTTTAAGCAATTCTGGAAAGCAGAAGGTGTACCGTATCAGCGCGGGTTTAAAATATTTGACGATATGTTCAATGATATGGCAAAGGGCGGCAATTCAGGGCTAGTCCAAAACCTCACAGATAGAATATTCGATACAAAAAACCCCCTTCTGATTGAGGGCTATCAAGCCGCAATGGCGCAGAAGTTGCGAACCACATTCTTCGGTAAAACTAAGAATACTTCGGGGGATCGCGCAGCCGCCGCCGCAAAGATTTCTGACGAAGAATTGGATGCCACAAAATTGCTAGATGCAGCCCGTATCGTATTTCGAGACAAGCCCGCATTTATTGATGGCGTAGAAACAGCCTTACGAATGGCCGGAGACGAAACGCGCCTTAAACTAGGCAAGCCAATCCTTGGGGAGAGTGCGACGGCGGTAAACCAAGCATCACGCGAAGCCTTTGACCGTATGGTTACTTTCCACTTCGGTGTACTTAACCGCATGGGTGCGATTGTGCGCTCCGGTGGTCAGGCCGTGACTAAGAAATTACTTGGCGGCAAATCAGATGCTTTGGCAGATCAAATTCTTGCTGATCCTGAATATTTCACGCGGGTTGCCGAGCAAATCTTTAAAGACCAAGACGGTATTTCCGGCCAAAAGATGATCGCAGAGAGCCTTCGCATATTCTTGTATCGTACTGGTATGATCCGAGGGGATGATGGCGGGTCAGAGGACGACATCGACGCCATCGAAGAGGCGGCTCAACTCGAAGCCATCATCATGGATGAGTATAATAAAATCCAAGAGGCCGCAGAAATGGCGGGCAATGATCTTGCAGGGGCCAATCCTATTCTCAACCTGTTTGGTATTGGTAGATAATAGAAAACCCCCTAGGCAGAACCTAGGGGGCTACTACACAGATACGGGCTACCACACCCGCACCAAACCAAACCTCAAGTAAACTTGAGTATAAGGAACCAAAGGAACCACCCCTCGGTTAGTAATCATTATAAATTTTTACGCCCTGTAGGTCAATGATCTGCGGGGCTTTTTGTTATTCTTCTTCTGAAGGAAAGATTTCCTGTAAAATCATCCATACTGTAACAAAGGGCCATAAAAACGCTAATTTAATAAGTCCCCACGGCCCAGAATCGGGAGATGGCTCTAAAAGTAAAAGAATGAAAACAACGGCTAGAAGGTACATAATAGAAATAGTATAGAAGTGCATCATCTGTTTTTCTCACTTTTACCAAATGCTTTTATCCACGTTGCGCATATGTCGCTGCGGACGATATCCTCTTCCTGAAATTCAATGATGGGGAAAGGAAGCCCCTGATCTTTGTTTATTTTTAGTATCTGGCTTAATCCGCTATTATGGGAGAGGTCTGTCTGCATGACGTCCCCATTAATTACTGTCTTTGAGCCATCCCCCAATCGTGTGAGGAACATTTTGAGTTGCTCATAGGTGCAGTTTTGCGCTTCATCTAATAGTACAAATGATGATTCAAACGATTTGCCTCTGAGGGTTTCGAAAGGCTCAATAACAAGGTCACCGTGCTTTAGCATGATGTCTACGGCCGGTTTTCCCATGTGCTTAACCAAAACATCCACAATGGGGGCCACCCAAGGTGACATTTTCTCATGCAGAGTTCCTGGGAAAAACCCTATACCCTTTCCCGAAGCAACGTTGGGGCGGGTAATAACAATTTTTTGTATTTTACGTTCTAGATATAACTGTGTGGCGGCAGTTGCACTCACATAAGTCTTTCCTGTACCAGCATACCCGATGCAAAAAATAAGATCTTCTTGCGTCAGGGCATCTATGTAGTCCCATTGCCGGCGGGTTTGCCCCACTAATTCTGGTACTTTTTTTCTGGTGTAGGATTGTTCGGAACGCGGTTTATTTCGACGGGTGTTGCGTCGTGCGTTTTTTACCAATTCAATTCTCTATTTTATGGAGTTTCTCTAAAACGGGGGTTCGCCATTTGCATCCAACATGACCTTGATGGTCGGGGGAGTATTATGGGCTTTTGGGAAGGCTACAGGAGCATTCTTAATCCTAACGACCCCAATTTCATCTAGGAGGTAATCTAGATGGTCTGGTATGGAGTCGTTAGGGGTTTTAGTAGTGAACATTCTTACATCATATAACTAGTGGTATGTACTATCAAGACCCAAACTTGCGACTAGATCACTATATCCACCTATATGCTCACCTTTTTCGTTAAAAATTTGCGGTACTGTAGACATGCCCGCTAATCTTATTAAGCACAGGATCCACTGACTACTTCGGGAACCTAAATTGTAAGTGACAGTGCTTATATTGTGTTCTCGCAACAAGGCTTTCGCCTTGTCGCAATACAAACAATGTTCTTTGGTTAAAATGGTGTACATTACGCGCTGATATCCACGATTTCGCAACTATCTCCGCTACACGCCATAGTTTGGCTACCCGAAGTGTTGTCCTCGGCCTCGTACTCCGCGAGTTTTGACCAATCGATGGACTTTGGCATAATTGCTAACATCTCTTCGTACTCTGATTTTCCAATTTCCTGATAGGGAGCCTGTTGGTATGTGTGTTCAGAATACGGGAGAAAAGATACACCCGACATTTCGTCGAAGTGTTGGTACACAAACGCGCCCACGTCTACCCATTCAGAATTTTTAACATTTATAGTCACCGATGGTTTATGTTCACACCATGACCTTTGGTACACCAACCACATATTAAGTTGGTCTATGGCCGACATATCTGATGTCACAACTGCACCGTCTGGTGCCTTCATAGGGAACGAGAACACCGTTGTCTGGTCGGGCTTAAAAACTTCGGGTTCATTGGGTACGCCTTGTTCCTTCATAAACTGCGTGAGAGGGTCTTTGTTGTCTCCCCGAACAGTCCTGATGTAATAAGGGCTATGCCGTGCGTGTATTCCGCTCGAACTGTCCACTAGTTGTGATACGGTTCCTGAAGGTTTGCAACAGGTTATAGCAGCGGACACTTCGATTCCTATTTTGTCAGCCCACTCCTTATTCGTATCAACAGCAACTTGCTTTAACTCTTCAAGAAGGGCCGGCAGATCACCATCTTTGCCATTGGTCAGCCTGTTGTCCATTATTCCTGTGAGTGACACACCAAGCAGACGTTCTTCTGATGTGTTCTTCTCCCACACCTTTCGCAGATAAGGGAACTTGGTGAAGGAAGATTGTACCGTACCCAAAATGGTCGCAAGTCTGACTTTCCGGATAAGATCTTTCTTATTGTCTGTAGCACGGATAACTACCTCACTTAAATTACAAAATTGTCCGCCGGTGCCTACTATAGGGTTCCCGTTTTTATCTATTTTTGGCCCAGATAACAAAATTTCCGAACATGGATTTGTCCCCCATTCGCGGTTTGGATCACGACGACCGTTCTTTGCAGCCTGTTTCGTGGCAGATTCTCGGTTAAATATGCCGCGCTCACCGGATCCAGATTCTGCCAGTGAGGTCCATTCGCGCAAAAAGGGCATGGCCTCTGGTTTTTGTTTGTAGGCTACCGAGTTATTTGCCAAGGCCCGTTGTGGTTCTATAACCCACCAACCTACTTTTTTGCTCTTCTCTAATGTGTACTGGTCAAAGTCACCCTTTGTTGGGCCTTTGTGAATAGTTACACGATATGTGGGGCGGACTGCCGGCTGTTTTTTCATAGTCAGAGCGTAGGTCCAACTTGTATCATCCTCACTTATTAGGACGTATTCATCCACATCAAACTCTGAGAATTTTGCTTTTGACATCGCTTCATCATCTAAATCAGATAGTGAAATAAGGGCGGAACGTCTCACACCACCTACGACAACGATTTGACCAATCTTACACATAATGTCGTGGCACTCTAGTGAGTTTAGGCGACGGCCTACTGCCTCACGAAATACGCGAACTGTGAAATTAAATAGATCGACCAAGGGTTCGGGGCCGCTTGCCCTGCCGCCGAATGTTTTAAGACGTGCGCCTGCGGGGCGGACTTTGCTCACATCCCATCGCGGGATTTCTCCGGCGTACAGCATACTAATTAACAACCGGTATGCCTTTGCCCATCCTTCTTTAGAATCTTTAACCATAATCGTAGTATCGGATTCATATAAAAAGTCCGGAATTTCAGGAAGGCTTTGGGTGTATCTCCGCTCACAAGAGAACCCAACTCCGGTTCCGCAAAGCAATATAAACATCGCTTCGTCAAATGCTTTAGGGTCGTCTGCCACCAAAAAGGAGCAATTATACATACAAGTATTATCTCGTAATGACGCGGGACCAGCACACATCAATGCTCTCATAGATGGCATTACTTCAAGGCTAGTAATAGCATCTGAAATTTCTTTTATTACGCCTTTAGCGTCTCCGATAACCGGCTCCAAAATATTGGTAGTGAAACGGTCTACGGTCTCGCCCCAGGCTTCTCTTCGGGTATCAGTATCCATCCATCGCGCATAACGGGATGTGTGGATGAACGCTTGGTAGTCGGTAGGTAAATAGTTACTCATTTTTTTCCCTTGGTTTTGTGTAGTGTTCGCATGTGCGAGAATAGTCATGGAGGCCGTAATCACGGTCTAATTTTTCTAGATCTGAACGAACCCCCATGTCGAAAAATCGGTAGCATTCCGTATTGGTACAATTACTTTTACAGAAGTCCCGATTGACGTAATATATCACCGGTTGTCGCCGGATCCGCCCAGAACACCACGCGCTAGGCGGCTGTTCAATTTGTCCAAGTTGCCTTGGGCAACGGCTTCCATATCTACGTTAAGGTCGGTGCAAAGAGCCGCGATGTACCATAGTACGTCACCAATCTCCTTCGCAATTTCTTGGCGTTTTTCAGGCAGAAACTGCCCCCTGTCGTCGCGCAAGGATTTCTTGACCTTGCCCGCTACCTCACCGGCCTCTGATACCAATCCGAGGGCGGGATAAACGACAACGTCTGCATCATCATAAATAGCGGTTTTTGAGGCTTGCCGCTGGTACTCTGCAAAATCTAAAGCCATATTTACTTCCCTTCGTACTGATCAATAAGTTGGTTTAAATACCACTGAGCCTTTTTCAGATCTTGTAGAGCCTTGCCCTTGTAACGATAGCGGTGAAGGTACTTCTTGATATTTCCCTCAAGGTAGAACGGGTAACCGTCTCCAAGATTATCCTTGAGGTACGCGATCGCCTCAATCTCCCCAAAGTTATAGTGGGCGGGGCTATTAACTTCGTCGCTAGGGCCAATGGTTTTAAATGGTGGTGTGTGTGCCATCATACGGTTCTCCTTAGTGTCTGGTATGTGTAGGAAAAGGGATAACTATCCCCTCATGTTCTATGGGTTCTTCCGCCTCTTCAGCGGCCTCTAGGTTTGCACCAATCTTGGCTAGTTCTTCGATTTGGTTGGTCACCAAAAACATAATTCCTTGGCCAATGTAGCGAAGATTATCCATTGCTCTTTCGTCAATATCTGGAGAGAAATTCCAGCCTATCGACGCGCGTAGATCGGTGTCTTCCAGCATTTTCAAAGTAATTTGTACGGAATTATATGGAGCATTTTCTGTGTTATCTTCCGACATGCTACTTCCTCATTTCTTTTATTATCGACAATGATTTTTTGTTTGCCGGTTCTTTTACCCAATCTGTCGGAACAGATTTATCGGCGTACATAATCCCCAATTTTTCGCACACGTCGCAGTATCGGGTCTTTGCATTTTTACGAATTTTGGCGCGTGAGTTAGAGAAGACCATGCGAAGGTCCAAGTCTGGATATTGCTCTTTAAGGAGTTTGTGCTTCTTGCGACTGTCCAGATCCCAACGGCCTTTAGTCTCAATCACGATACCGTTTTCCAGAACAAAGTCGGGGGTGTAACGATGTTGCGAGGCAGGGACGGCATAGGGGATCTTGAATGGTTCGAATTCGGCAGAACATCCCACCGCTTTCAATTCTTTTTCAACACGCTGTTCCAAGCCCGAACGGTAACCCGCAGCAATAGCCCTACTGTTCAAGTTCCGCTTCATGCTGTAGGCCGGCCCACAACAGGAGTGTGATCCTGCCACACGTTGACCACAAACGCCTTGCGGTAACCTGAGTAAACCTTACTGACGCGGTGGTACTGAGAGGGGTCAAAAACCACTAAACGGTTAAATACAGGCTCTATGCGCTCTATACGATCGAAGTCATTACCGTTGGCGATTTCAAGATAACCACCTGTGAACTGACTAGGGTAGGGGTAGTACACGGCACCTATTTTAGGGCTTATAGTCTCTCCGCTTTGCTCGAAGAGGTGTTCATCCTTATCTTGGTGCCACTGCAATATGCCGCCACTTTCGGCAGTAATATTGTTGCCCCAATACTCGAAGCCCTTGGAAGCATACACGTTCGGAAGCGTAGCCCAAATTTTGTGTATTAGAAGGTGCCACAGCGAGGACGGCTTCTGATCCCACCAGCCCTTGTACCAACCGGTATCGTCAGGCAAAGTAGTCCAAGCATTCTCTTTAAGCATAGCATCTAAGAGTTCGGGGTCTCTGACAAATCCGTCAATTACTTTCATTCCGAATACTCCGTATACCAGTAGTGGCGCGGAGATTTTGCTTTGGACTGAGCCTGTGGTTTATACTTTAGGTCTTTCCAGCAAGAGTGCTTAAAATCACAGAACGAGCATTGTGTACCGAGGCGTTTGTTTCCGGTCGGTTTGCGATTGAAGTATTCATCAACAGGCTCAAAACAACGCTCAAACGGTGCATCTGATTCAATCTTCTCAATTCGATCTTTGATGCCGTCGTGGATTTCATCAAGGGCTTGCTGCGAAGGTGCAGCCTCTACGAACGTCACTTCGCCAGACGACTTGTCTGCGACGACCCATCCGCCCATGTCCTTACCCTGTCCCTCAGAGTATCCGTACAATTGACCTATGTAGCCGAAACTATCTTCCTCGGCCAATGCTTGGTAACCCTTTGCCCACTTGTTCTTGTAGGCCCATGGTGACGCTGATTTAATGTCCCAAACCGCACCGTCAAAATCAATGTCGGATTCCCCACGAATTGTGGTGCCACCGATATCCCAAGACACTTTATCTTTTCCGCCGGTTATATTCGCGCCAGTAATTCTAAGAAGTGCCGTGATGTATATCTCAACGGCATCACCTATCATCATTCGAACAATGTGATTTGCTGGCAGGCGGGCGCGTTCTGCACCGGCTTTTTCCATTTGTAACTGACAGAGCGGTCGTCCGATATTAGACATCCGCATCCGAAACTTGTCTCGCCCGCGGCCTAATTGCCGAGTAAGACCCTCTTCGAATTCCTGTGTTGCCTTCGCAATTATTTCTTTAAGTTTTTCGTCTGAAACGTCTAGGCCTTCGCCGTTTGACGCCTTTTCCATAGTCAACTGCATTTGTGCAGGAAGTATAGACATAGTCATATCGTCCCCCTAAGAGGTTAAAAAAGGGGCCGAAGCCCCTCTAAGTTAAATTTTTAGGGTTTAGGCGAAGTCTGCTTCTAACTCTGCATCCTCTGGAAGGATGGTAGCAACGGCATCAAGAGCATCCGATAAATCATCCGGCTGATTATGTGAGTGCCATGATGAAAGGATCTTAGAGTTTTCCTGCTTGACCATTTCCAAAAACGTTTTCAGAGTATCCACGACTTCTTGGGTCATTGCCGCCGGCGTTTTGAAGTCCAAAGCAAAATTTGTGATGTAAGCCATCCCATCTTTTTTATTGGATAAATCAACCCAAGTATTGTGGAATTGACTTCCTTTCAAAACATCTACTACTTGACGATCGAAGCCCATGTAGTTCATTCCCTTGTGGAACAATTGAAAGGGTTCGTTCTCGACGGTCACTTCTTTTCCGTCCGCAGTTTCACCTGTATATGAAACTATACCTTTCAAGATCCGAGTGGCCTTAACGTGGCTGTAGTGTTTCTTATCCTCGGCATCCAAATTCTTCCACACGCTGGGATCAGGACGCCCGCAACGCACACCACCAAGCATATCTTTCGGCTCGGTAACCTTGCGAAGATCATCCATGACCTCAGTCTTATTAATGGTGTTGTAAGGTGGCTCTGTGTTGCTCACGCGGTATTGGAAGTGTTGGCACAGAACACGCACCTTGACACTTTTTGCATAAACCGGATCGACCTGATTTCCTAAATAGAATGATCCACGGTGTTTATTAACGTCACGGCCCTGTTTATCATCAGGCTTATATTGTGTGTTAAGGAACGCGACCTTGATTTGGTCGTCTGCTACTGTTCCGAGTTGTTGGAGAAGTTGGTTTACTTCGGCTTGGTTTACGGTAGTTAGTTCACTGCTCATATATTTGAGTCCTCTTATTAGTGGTTCTTCAGAATACCATTACTAGTGTACATTAGTCAATGGAATATCCTCTTGCTCCATCCAATTTTTGCCTTCGGATCCTTCTATATCTAAGGGCAATGAAAACGAGTAATTCCACCGCTCTTTTGCTTCCTCAACAACGCCCACCATAGCCCACTTCAAGGCGTCTTGGACCTGTAATCGTTCCTCTGGGTGGACGTCGCAGCAAATTGAATCGTGAACAGTAAGAGTGAGTTTAGATTTTAAACCTAGTTCTTTAAACTTACGAAGGGCGCGTATACAGGCGAGGGGTACGAGGCATCCTGTGGCCCAACCCTGAACCGGATAGTTCACAATGTTAGTTGCGTTCGATACTCTGCCGCCGCCTATTCTGCGCACGTTGTGGAACTTATATTCTCGCCCCGAAGGAACACGAACTATACCATCGCCTAATACACCGGTGAATAGTTCTTGATGCCAATCAGAAAGCCCACGATACAAAACAAAATATTCATCAAAATATCTGCGTATGTGTGGTTTCTCATTTGCCCCACGGCCCCCATAAAGGGGCGCAAATGTGTAAGCCTTTGAATTCTGGCGTTTTTCTTTGGATATATCAGACTCGGGTTCTTGGTAAATGATACTAGCAGTTTGCTTGTGTACATCTTTTCCCGTCACCACGTCTTCGATAATTTGAGAATCTTGACTGAGTTCTCCTGCAACCCTAAATTCCAATCCTGAGTAGTCGTATTCGGTCCAAAAACCGTTTTCAAATCTAGATACAACAGCCTTCCTGACAGGGAATTTGTTACCCTTGGGCAAGTTTTGGAAGTTAGGCTGCGAAGAGGATAGGCGACCGGTTCTAGTGATCGTCTGGTTAAAGTTGGCATGAAGAAAACCGGACTTTCGAGTATAGGTCCGAATGCCTGTAACAAAAGAATCTAAGTAAGTGTTTACCGCGTTAAGTCGCGTGATCTTTTCTAGGAATTCTTGAGCCACAAGATTGCCCTTGTCCTTCGCTTGATCAATCAAACTAGCCAGAGTTGCTTTGTCTGTCTTGAATCCATGTACAGATACATCTGACGTACCGGACGGTATCATCTTTAGTCCCGCAACCTTGTCTCCGTCTAAGTACAGAGCGCCCTCTTTTTTACAGCGGGGGCAGGGGGACTTGTTCTTGTACGGTGAGCCATCCTTTTTCATTTTTTGGATGTAACCAGAGCCGGCGCAATCATGGCAGTGTACGGCCGTCTGACGCTTGGCCACGGTGGTCATTTCTCTGACCTTTTTATTAAACTGCGTAGGCTTCATTCTAGTGGGATACAGAGCCTTTCCATTAGAGTCAGTTCCCAGGTTGAATGTGGCCTTCCATAGAACCTTGTCTATAACGATCCTAGAAAACACTACCCGTACTAGATCCGGACCACTAGCAAGATTGATAGGCGTGTCTCCCATCACCTCTACTACAATTTCGTTTAAACGATTTAAGATAGAAGTCTTTTCTTCACGGTAATCGGATCCAACCTTTTCCAGAGCATCCATGTCGATTTTGATACCGTTCTTTTCTATTTCGACAAGAAACAAGAGCATCTCGTTCATCAACTTAAAAGTTTCGGTGAGACCTACGTTGTGTGGCTCAGATAGTTCTTGGAGTTGTTGCACAAGTATCTCGGCGCAAGACTGAACATCCGCTTCCGCATACTCATTAACTTTAACTAAGTCGATTTCACTAAATTCTTTGCCGGATTTAAACTCGGCATCGATGAGGTCCGACTTCTTTCGAGTAACATCCCGCCGCTCGGCAGTCCCTTTTAGTGATTTGTCGATAGGATTACCCCGAGCAAAAATATACTCTGCGATCATGGTACAGTAACACAATTCAGGTATTTCCAGACCCATTTCTACGAGCCAACCAGTGTCGAACTTGTTGTTGTGCGCAGCAGTACAGTCCACGGATTTAAGGGCGTCTATAAACGCACTAGGATCGTCGGGGTCAGGTTTATCGTTATGACGAATGACGTGCCTGTTAACGGGCGCAGCAAGATCCACCTTTGTCAGTATAGGATCCGTAATATCTCTCAAAACCTTCCAATAGATCCCGACTACAAAGTTGTCAGGATTTCGAGGGCTGTTATCCCTAATGTTGTTTTCTTCGCCAATCCATGAGGTTTTCGTTTCTAGGTCGTACACCATCACAGATTTAAACCACATAGCGAGATACCTTTGCATCAAGCATGCAGGTCACCGTGCCGTGCCAACCGTTTAGTTTATTCTTACCAACGGTCAGGTAGCGCGTCATATCTGGTTCGGTATCTACAACGTCACCTTGGTCTAGCGCACCGATACCAATAGCAAGGTCCAGTTCTGCCGCCTTGCCGATCTTCGAACCTTCCATTTCAAATGGGGTGACGCGGGTTTTACCACGCGCATCGTTCGAGGCTTGGGACATACCTATGACCGCGGCGTCTGAACGTTTGGCAAATTCGCGGGCTTGGGTGTAGATCGCACGGAGTTTGTGGTGAGACGCCTCAAATTTTCCATTCACATTTATTTTATCAAGTTGGTCGATCACGATTATGTCAAAGTTGTATTTTGCTTGGATAGCATCCAGCCTAGAGAAATCGTGATCTACAAAGTTTAAAAATTTGATACGCTCGTTTATTGTTTGGAATCGTGTAACCGCGGCATAGGGATCAAGTTCTATGTCAGACGCATTCAATCCCGTGTAGGCCATGATGGCCCGCAGTTTCAGGCGAGACACATCCTCTTCGTTACCTACATAAAGAATACGATGGCCCTGATCAGCCCAGCCGTCAGGCGCTGCGCACAGAGTAAGCATGAATGCGGTCTTACCAATATTCGGTGTGGCATATACTGCCATGAATTCTCTACGCCCTATCCCATACACTTTGTCGTGAAGGGACTGTAGGTTGAAGGGGAAGCGGCCGGCGTCCGTGGCACTAGCCAATAGTTCGTGAATATCATCCGATGCAAACTCAATGTCGTCTTCTGGTAAAAACGATTCACGGTGCTTGTCTACCAGTGCGATGATATTGTCCCACACCCCATCACTGCCTTCGGAAGCCTCAAGTGCGAGGTTTGCAAGTTTAGTACACTCGGCGCGTTTCCATAGGCCAGATATTAAATCTTTGGATATTTCAGGATTGATATCTTCCGCGCTCTGTACTGCCGCCAAAACGTCATAGACATTTGCTTTATAGGCTGCGGTAGATATTGGGTTCTCGTTATCAAACAGGTTCTTTAACTCTGTTGTGGTTATGTCCGATTCATAACGATCGTGTGCTGTCGCTATGGTCTTAAAAATATCTTTCATTTCAGATTCAAACAAACCGGAGTGCAGCCGGCTTTTGTTTTCTTCATAGAATGTGTTTGAAAGTAATGCTCGAAGGATGGTGGTATCCATCTCAGTCCCCTTTTTGGTTGTGTAGTGGGACTAAGATTATCACTTGGTTAGTGGACGTGTCAATTGGTCATATTTAGTGGTTATAGTTAGGGTACATACAGGATGTAAAAAAACCCGCTACAAATTGTGCGGGTTATTCTCTTTTTGGGGAGCCTCTAGAAGGGTTAGGCCAATTACTCACATTAAAGTGCCACATGGTGTCTCCTTACGCGCCTCGCAGTTTCATCGATCTAAGATCAGGCATTACATTGCCCCTTCGTTCTTTAACATCGATGGCTATTTCAACTACGGACGAATCCTTTTCTTTCATTTGATTTAGCATTTCCGTTAACTCTAACTGTTTTTCTGCAACAGTTAAGAAATCTGGTAGTTCCAGATCTACTAACATTATCGCTCTGAACTTCATTCTAATCTCCTTGCTATCTGTTCAGGGTTATACTGCTTCAAGTCTGCCTCTAGAAACTTAACTGAGACCTTAACTAGTCCCCTTAGTTCCTGTAGAAGGTATAAAGATTTCCTGGAGGCGTCTTTGTCAAGTGCTATTTTAACATTTTTGAAACGTTCTATTATTGTTCGCTTTTGTTCTCGGTTCATATGAGTACCTAATAGGCATATGCCCGAATAGTTACCTGTCGCTGCTACTGCACATGCGCTGGCTGCATCCTCAACTATAACCCCTACTGTACCTGTACCCACTGTAAATAGTTCGCTTGTGTCTCCATAGGCTCTCCATTTAGGTTTAGCCTTTGGCACTAAAGATCTACCTACACAACCGATATTTGATGGATTGTAGAACAACACCCGTTTTTCTGCGGGTGCGTATTCAATTCGTATTAGTTTTTGTTTAAAGGCTACCATGCAGTTGTTCTGTTCGAGATATTTCTCTACATCACAATGGCCCATGGGCGTACCCTTAATTGAAGGTACTTCGGGTGCTTTGCGGGCAAAGGTGTTTGGTTTTCCAGAAAGAGCATTCTTTAGTTCTTTGTGATTACGTCCGATGAAATCTTTTCCACCTATGCCACATGCTGCTTTAAAGCAGTTCCACACAAGACGACCATCAAACTTGCTTACGGATAATGTTTTCTTTCCACCACAAGCCGGACAGTTAACTCTTAGGTTTTGTCCACTTAAAACATTGTATCTTTCGACCAGTTCTTTTTGCTCTGAAAATCTCATTCCCCTACCCCCCCATTTATATATGCAGCCCGTCAAAGGACGGTCTGAGGGTACTAGTGAATGGGCATTTGGTCAACCACTAATTTTATACATTAGTTAGTGTATATAGTTATGAGAACGTCAGTGCCTTATTCTGTAACGTTCTCATATAGTTAGATAGACCCATAACCTGAAGGTCGTAGGTTCAAATCCTACTCCCGCAACCAATATCCTTGTTTTTAAACAAGAAAAAAACGGCCATATCATCGACACGGCCGTTCACGGACACTTTACCAGTTTTTGGTGCCATATCCACATTTGTTTAGGACAGATACCCATTCTTCATCCATCTGGCCTTCGGGCCAAACTTTTCTGATATAACTTCCTTCGGGTATATGCTTGAGGGCTTCTATTGTGGCACCGCTGTGACATTTAGCATGCACCAGAAAGACGTTTTTAGGCCACCCGCTGCCGTCCACAATTAGAACCTCATAAAATTTGAAGTCAGTATCCATTTGGATCACCTATTAAACTAATCCTATTATGCTAGGAAACTCTGGCTCTAACGCCTTCCTAATCTCTCTGGCCAATTGGACATGCTCATGCTGTGTGACGCCCACATCGTCCCTTACGTCCAAGTAATGCATCCAAGAGCGTAATGTGCCATTCACATACAGTGTGGACATTGTATAGCCCTCTGAGAGGACGACACGGCTACACTCCTTTGCAACTCCGATCTCCCGCATTTCCTCGTATGCGTCTTTGATCGCCATTTTAACGTCCAGTTGAAGTGCTTGCACCCGAATCTTCTGTTCGTCTGTCAGATCATCAATACTGTTCTGGCGATTTTTTGTATCTTGCCGCCTGTATTCACGATTAGTGAAATCGATTTCATCAGAATACCTCTGCGAGAATTCCTGAAAAGAAAACGAGGTATGTCGTAACAATTGGCGGGTAATATCTCGGGGAGCCTTTACCTCGACCACTGCGTTTGCCATTTCGAATACCGACCAATGCTTATGGTCTATGCAATACTTTAGTAGTTTGCCGGCGGTAGAGTGGTTTGCTTGGTTCGACGGGTTCGAGACTCTAGCGGCATAGGCAACTAGTTCCTCGGGAAGGGTTGCTTCGATATTGACGGGAACGGTCTTCCCAACGATTTTTGCGGAAACTTTCATTATACACCTGTAATTAAAAAGGGGGGCCAATGCCCCCCATGCTGCTATTGAAGGGCGAGAACTAATTGTTCCGGACTTGTGATCACCGCTTTCGCGGCTTGCTTAACGTCGGACACAATCCACTTGATTGCCTCGCGTCCGGACGATGTTGTGCCGCGTTCGCCGCTATCTTCGATCGCCCCTTCCTTTTTCATCAGGGTCAATTGCGCAGAAACTGATTGGTGTGGTCTCCCAAGCAATTTTTCCAGATCATCACAGGTGATTGGCCCATTTAAGAGTAGTTCCTTTGTGATCTGCGCACGAAGGGACGGCATTTTAGGTTTTGCTGCTTCGAATGCCGCGCGTGAGGTTTCTTGATATCCCATATTTGGATCCTTTTTGGTTGTGTAGATTAATACGCCTTGCGCTGCCTCTTCGACATTGCAGTGCGCGCCATGTGTGCTGTCGGCACGATGTAGATAGACAGCACGTCGCGGGATTGGTGGCCTGTCACCGCCCGCATTTCGTCGTCCGTACAGCCACTGTGCGCCATTTCTGTTGCACCTGTACGGCGTAGGTCACCAATCTTGAGGTGATCTGGTAAACCTGCTTCCTTCCGGATCTCAGCCGCGTATTTGCTATAAAGCCGGCGGTCAAAGGGGCGGTTGGTTGCGGGGTTAATTACAATATTTAGGTATTCGTTACTCCGAGACAGTGTTTTAAGACGTTTCTCTAGAGCGTCAGTCATAGGTATCTGTACTTGTACGCCGGTCTTCTGTTGTGTGAAGACGAAGTCGCCCTGTTTGATACTGTCCCAGGCTATCTTTCGAACATCGACGGGGCGCTGACATAATTCGTAGCACATCAGAACCATTGTGCCGACCGCCGCATACTTCGGACCCATTGTGTCGGCCGTCTTAACGAACGTATCGATCTGATCGGGCGTCCAACGGACCTTGCGTGATGGCAGGGCAGCGATTGACATCTTTTTGAACGGGTTGTTATCGAACGAAGTACGGCCGTGTCTTGCACAAACATACCACACACGGCGCATAGCCTTCATACACATCGCGGCACGATGCTCCGAATGCTGTTCCTTGATACGCGCGTATAGTTTATCCGCAGTTTTAGCGTCCACGCGATGAAAGAAGTACGACCCAAATGGCTTTGTAGAACCCTCAAGTGTAATCTCTGCGCACGTTTTGAGTGACAACCTATAGTGCAACTTACTGTGTTTGCGTAGACGGTCCTGAAACTCATTAGTGGTGTAATAGTAGTGGATCAGGGCATCAACGGTACGGCTTGGGATATGTATGTTGTCCCTAAGACTGTCGTTATAGTCTCTCCATGCAGCCTGAACCATTCTAGAGTATCGATTTGCATCGTCCTCGAACTCAAATCGCTTGCCGGAGTAGCCTGTGGCCCCTCTGACATCTTTTTTGGGGTAGACGCCCCATCTAGTACCGCTTTTGGTACTTATCATTTCAACGTATTTCTCTGTCATGTTCACACATCCTGCTAGTTATGTGAACACTACACTACTAAAGTACACTAATTAATGTCAATGGTGTTTTGTGTTGTTGACACACTAGTAACGTACCCTTATACTAACCTCAGTAATTAACGTTAAGACCCCTCCCGTTAGTTACAGTAAGTAACAGGAAACCTCCCTGCCTGTTCAACACCTGCAACCCCCCTTGGCCCCCCAGCCTTGGGGGGTTTTTTTATTCCTTGCGCGTCAAAACATAAAAAAAGCGCCCTAAAAAGGACGCCGGACTGATGCTTTGATGTACTTCTATGGTGGTGGGTCTTTCTCCACAATGATCCCCCCACCCACTACCGATTCCCCGTTAAGCATCCGAACGGCTACCAAATGCCGCCCATCGATATTGACGATCTGAGTGTCCCCTTCAATGTCGGCTGCATTTATAAGGGCTTGCCCCAACTCTAAAGCGTTCTTTCTAGTTAATCTCATTTATCCATCAGTCCCTGACTTTGTTAATGCGTAACTCGATATCTATTTTTTTTCCTTGCGCGTCAATTATTAAATAGCATCTCCACCACTAATGCATGATCTGTACATAATTAGGGTACACTGTTGCACAATAATTAATCAGAAAATAAATTAAAATTTTTAATTTTATTCCAAAATCAATATCGAAAAAACCAATAAAATAAAGGTTGACCGGCTTTGCTTAATCAGAATAAGATTTACTCGCTGGATTAAACCACCGGCAAAAAACTACACAAACCAAACCGCCGGCTTCAACCATCGGCATTTATAAGGGGTCATATAAAATGACAATTCAAACGAAAATAAAACTCGCAGGCAATTCCAACCGCCCATTGTCTCACATTAGAAAAGAGACCAAAGAACGTTTCGGCGTTTCGGCTCTATTAGGTGATCCGGAAGGAAACCCGAAAGTCGCCAAAAACAAAAAAGAAAACGTGATAACGTTTCCTCTAAATTTAGCGCCGGCGGATCAAAGCGGTTTTGAAGTATGCCCGAAGCGGACGGCCGGTTGCACAATGGCTTGCCTCAATACCGCCGGCAATCCGCTATATTTGCCGGCCAAATTACAAGCGCGGATCAATCGAACCCGCCTATTCTTTCAAGCGCGTGAATTGTTTTTTGAATTGCTGCGCGCTGAAATTGACGCCGCGTTTCGCAAGGTCGATCGATACAACCTAGCGGACCGTTTAACCTTTGCGGCGGGGTTCCGTTTGAATTGCACAAGCGATTTGAATTTTGAACGTTTGGGCCGCGGGTCCACCGCCTTTGGTGATCAATCCGTTATTGATTACATTTTAAACCGCGGCGGGCGCGCCTACGATTATACAAAGGTTCCGACCCGCAAACCGCCTTTCGGGTATCATCTGACATTTTCACTTGCCGAAAACAACGACGCGGACGCTCTAGAATTCATCGACGGCGCAGGCGGATCGGTTGCGGTTGTCTTCGATGTAAAGCGCGGCGGCAAATTGCCGAAACGCTATCCGATCGCCGGCCGCTGGTTTGACGTAATCGACGGCGACCTGCACGATTTTCGGCCGAATGATCCGGCGCGGATTATAGTAGGTTTACGCGCAAAGGGTCGCGCAATTGGTGACCAATCCGGATTTGTCCGCGCCGCCGCTTTGGGGGTTTTCGAGTGAAGCCGCTTTATATTGCGTTAGGCTATGTGGTGTGGTGGTGGTTTTGCTTGTCACTGTTCACCCCATTACACGCGCCCTTAAACATATCCCCTTATTGGGGGTTGTAATAATAAACGGATCTCTTTAAGGTCCAATCAGTGGGGGCGGCGTTCGCCCCTGCACTACACAAACCAAACCAAAAGGAACAAACCAAATGACCATTCAAGAAAAGAGCAACGTTTTTTCACTCGCAACCGCCACCGGCGCAACGTTTCCAGAATTGGATAAAACCGGATTTACCGCGGAATTTCGCGACCTATTCTTTTCCGACGCGCCGGAATATATTGGGGGCAATGCCTACAAAGAAATTGCGCAACCGCTTGGCCGCGCCGTCATCCGGACCGATACAAAAGAGCCGTTAGGCATTGTTGGCAAATCGTATGGCATAGCGCAAAACAATGATTTGCGTGACCAAGTAATTGAAAGCGCGGAGCGGGCTTTGCCGCGCGAGTATCTGCGCAATATCGAATTGACCGAGACCGTTTCCGGCGGCGGCGCGTTCACTAAATTCGAATTCACGTTTCCGAACGCCGCGGCAGGTATCCGCCAAAAATTAGACAAGCGCGGCGGATACAATAGCGACACAATTTTGAATTTCAAATTGTCGATTGTTAATTCATTCGGGGGCCGGACACCGGTCATTGCCAAAGCCGGCGTGGTGGATCTGGTTTGCCTCAATGGAATGGTCGCGTCGATTTATGACACGTCAAAGAAACGCCACACAAGCGGTTTGGACGTGACGCAATTCGCGGGCTTTATCGATGAACAGGCGCGCGATTATATGGCGCGGGTTCGCATTTGGCAGCAATGGGCCGATCGCCAAATTACGGCCGTTGACGCCGAGGCTTTGCTAACGGACGCCGGATTGTCCGAACGGTTGACGAAAAAATTCATGCAGCAAATCGAAAAAGAATTTGCAGCGCGCGGCAACAACCTTTGGGCCGTAGCATCCGCGGCAACGTTTTATTCGTCCCACAATTCCGAATTGTTTCCGGTACGCAACGCGGCGTCCGCTGACAATATCGCGGAAACGTTAAACAAGCGCGAGAACGATATGACCCGCCTTTTCAATTCCCGCGCTTGGGCGTTTGCAGCGTCGGGGCAAGCGGCATGAATACGGGTTTAGAATTTATCGGGGGCGCGCTTTGTTGCGCCCTCTTTGCCGCCTTCACCGTTTGGATCGGCGTCAATTGGATCACCGGTTGCGGCGAAATGATTTACACCGCGGCGGGAATTGGTGCCGGCGAATGCATCGGCTTTTTTGAACTATGGGGGCTTTGATCAATGGACAAATTTGAATTGAAACTGACCGAAACGCATTTGAAAAAATGCACGTTAAACGGCGCGCGCTTGGCGGATTTGATCGGCGGGCCGCTCGGGTTTTCATTTGATCAATTAGCAAATGGCGATCGCGCAACCTTTCAGGCATGGCTCGAACCGCACACC
>Ga0181390_1000430_pt1 | contig 18976 bp, 15 predicted proteins | sample 13SPOviralmetaG_FD_130085 | JGI IMG/M metagenome (GOLD analysis project Ga0181390, IMG submission 130085) | Marine viral communities from the oligotrophic San Pedro Time Series (SPOT) site, San Pedro Channel, CA, USA - 13 SPOT_SRF_2010-07-21 | ecosystem: Environmental > Aquatic > Marine > Strait...
ATTATATTGTGTGTAAACTCTATCTCCGCAATCTTGGTTGAAGTGTTCTTTAAAGAGTTCTCTTTGAACTCGTAAACCATTCCTTTCGATGGAGTTGAATACCAATGGTACTCTGCTGTTGTAAAATTCGTTGACTGGTACATTAAAATGTTGTTTTAGATTATTGTAATTTTTTTCACACGTTTCGTAATGTTTAACGATAGGAACTATTCTGTTAATATCCAACTTATCTTTAGCTCTTTGTTGTAAAATTTGATGAGCTTTAGTAGTTTCCATTTCATATTCAGGAGATGCTAAAGAAATATCTATTATATTTTTATGCACGTAATAATGCAAAAATTCTTTTTTACCCCAAACGTACAATGTATTATAACTACTAATTAATTCAGCAATATACTCGCTGTTTAACGGCATAGATTCACTATGGTTTATTGAAATAATATAGCCCTTATGTGCATTTAAAGGATGTACATATACTAAGGATACTTTATTAGTTACAGGGTGAGTTTTATAAGAATAGGGTATAACTTCTATATAAGCTTCTTTGTAACCTTTATTGTAAAAACCTTTTAGTTGGTCTGTATTTTCAATTAGCCAAAACAATTATGTAAATATACAAAGGATATTTTTAATATCCACCTCCTCCTAAGTTTGTTGAGTTTGAAGAAGGAGAAATAGATGTATTTGATAAGGGTGGTGGAGTTGATGAAGTTGAATTTAATGATTCGTAAAATTTTGAAAAATTACCTTTAAAATATTGATTAAAACCATAAAGTTTTTCTTTTCTTTCTTTTTGAAAAACAATATTTTTATTAGTGTTATAAACTTCTCCAAAATTATCCCCAGTTAATCTCCAAGGTAAAGAAATAGGAGTATAAAGTTCAAAAGCTATATTAGAAGAATTATCTACAAGATTTTCATAAACTTTTACATCTATTTCTAGATATAAATTAGAAGTATTTTTTTTACAAAAATATCTTTGAAATTCTCCAATTTTATAATCTTCATTAGTTGGGAACCTTTTAACAGAAATAGGAATACTTTTACTACTATATTTATTTTTAGTTAAAGCTGTGTAAACATTTGAGTCTCTTGATGAAGGAATTGAAAATAAAGTGTCAGTAATATCTTCATCTATTCCTTGGGAATTTACTAAATTTTTTAATGGGATTAATGCAATGTTTTGCCCTTGCCCTGGAGATTTTCCAGAAAATAATTGCCCATTTGAAAGACTATAATATAATCCTATGTAGGGTTGGTTATTGGTAGCTAAAGCATATTCGTCCCCATTAGTATATAGATTGGGTTTTATTTGAGATTTAGGATAATATTGAGCCATAAAAATTATTTAGCTGATCCTACTATAAATATTTGAGAATAAAAAATTGAACCTCCTGGGTAAGTAATTTCTTGGTTTTGAAATAACCAATCTTTAAATTTAACATCAGGATATTCATCTATTAATCTTTCCTGAAGGTTTTTACCATCTTCATTTGGAAGAATTACTTGTTTTTTAAACCTATTTTGATAATCATTACCTATAGAACCTCTTGAAGCAAATAAAGTATCAGGTTTATCGTTTCCTTGAGGAGGAACCCAAGCAGCTTCAAATTTAGAATCAATGCTATTTGTTGAAGGGTTATAAGCAATGTTCATTGAAAAATTTGTTATTTTAATTTTATTTTGTTTAGATGCTTCCTCACATAATTTAATAAAATCTTCTCCATATTTTGGAGATGAAACAGCATGAGCTCTATCCCAATTTACATTATCTAAAGGTTGTGAAAATTGTAATGTTATTTTGTTATCTGATGGAGGGGATGAAGGGGGTAAGTTATTATCCAATTCTGGAATTGGAGCATTATCAACATTTTTTATTTCTGTTTTTAGGTTATTTTGAGTTATTGGTTTTAAAACTACAGGTTTAGAAAAAGTATTAGATTGGGGTAAATCATCATAACCATCAATAAAGAAATAACCTCTATATCCATTTGCTCCTACTACAGAATTAGAAGAAGATTTTTTTAATTTTCCACCTCCATTTACAGAACAAAAAGCTAAAATTGATTGGTCTAAATCTTTAAAGTCATTAATATTTTGTGGGAAGTGTTTATATTTTTTAGAAAATTTTTTATATCCATTTACAAAAAAAGTTACAGCTACCATAGCACTAACTTCTATATCATCATTTAACTGGTCTGGGAAATCTGCTATATTTCCTTTGTAATTACTTCCAAAAAGTTTTTTAGTTTCATTATTTTGATTTACATAATTATATTGCCATGTTATTTGATTTAATCCTCTTCCTCTATATTTAAATCCTTTTCCATCTCCAGGTTTATGCCATAATTCTTTATTTCTAGAGGTGTGATTCCAACCATATATGGTATTAAACCAATTTTTCTTACCTTCTGGAGATCTATCAGCTAATAATTCTACTACAGTTTGTCTATCCCAATTTCCTTTGCCATAGTAATTATTAAACCTCCCTGTAAAATAATGGAGGGCTCCTTTTTCACCATCAATTTGGTTTTTACCAAACATTTTTTCTTTAATAGGGACAAATCTACTTTCTTTTCCCATAGTACTAAGAATCCCTAATTGAGCTATAGGGTTAGTAACCCCTGCTGCTTCCATTGTTTTAATAATAATTTTTAAATTATCTGAAACTTGAGATTTTTTACGAGTTAAACGTGTATTATCATACCATGAAAGTTTTCCTTGAGTAATTTTATTACCATTTTCAGCTGAACTAGGTCTTTCATAATTATAAACAGAATTACTATTTTGGAAAAAACTTCCCGGAATATTATAAAAATTATTAAAATCTTTTCCTAATCCCCCAAAAAATCTATCTAAAAGAGTTTGACGATAATCTATAGTTTCTAACAAATATTTATCTCCTATAGTAGCTATGCTATTTAATTTAGTAACCCATTGGTTTTTATTTAATTCATGATCTACATTAGTTAAAACAAATTCTAATCTATCTCCTTGTAGATTTGAGTAATTTGTTGGTAAAAATTTAGAATTTATTTTTATTTTATTGTAAATTTTTGTTCCTGACATACCATCTATATCTAGTTGTAAATGGAAAGGTAAAAATCCTATATCCATAGATGAATATTCTTTTTTAGATTTTGAATCTTGAGAAGAATAATATTTTAAAAGTTTATAAAAAGCTGGTACTTTATTATAGTTAGCACTAACAATATCATCATCTAAAGGTTGAGATGAGGGAATACCTGTAATATTTTTAGCTTTAGCTATTGCAACACTTCCTTTTGCTTCTAAACTTCCCATTTTAGAAAAATCCATTTTAAATTCTTTTTCTTGAGAAGGAAACCAACCATGAATTTGGCCCGTTTGAAGTAATTGATAATAATCCTTCCATATTTTACGATATCTTTGTAATTCTTTATCAGGACCTTTATTAAACATTTCACTTCCTACTACTAACTCCTCTTTAAATCTATCTACAATACCCTTATTCCATTTTGAAAAAAATGTAGCATCTTCTCCAACTACAAAACCATTTGCAGTAGATCCTACTGTAATCATAGTAGCATATTCAGGTGTTACTGTTGTAGTTATACCCGCTTTTTGAACAAAATTAGAAGTTTGAGGAACGTTTGTAGTATCATAACCATATAAATCAAATATATATTCTTCAGGAGCTTTACCTTTAAATAAAATGTGTAAGGATTCTTTATCTGGGAGTGGAGTTTCATCTACTAATCTTATAGTATCTTCTTCTTCATAAATTCTTGGAGTTAATTTATTTACTCCTCCTAAAGCTTTATTAATTCTTCTACATAAATTTTTAAGAAAGTCCATTAAACTTATTCTTCCTTCTTTATCTACATTATCAAGTAAGGATAAAACTTCAACGAAATTAATATAAATATTCATTACTTTTCCATAATTATTATTTCCATTTAAAGAATTTGGAGAGGGAGGGTCCCATTTAAAAGAAGCTAATCCTTCATAAACTTTTTGAGTTACATTAGGTGCGTTAGTATAAAATTCATCATTCCTAATAATGCAAACTTTTGGATCTATTGATACCATATTAGGTATGTAAAACATTAAATTTCTATTAATGTTTGTATCTAATACAACTAAAGGATCTAGTGATTTTTTATCATAAGGTATTAAATAAGCTTGTATTAAGTCAAATAAATGTCCTAATCTAATAAAATTGCTATATTCTTGATTATTTAAAGCTGTTAAAAAAACATAATTTAAATCTTCTTCTTGGGTAAAATCTTTAGGGCTATCAAAATTTATAGCTCCCATTTTACCATAAAATTCATTTTTTAATTTTGTGTAATTATCTTCTACACCAAATAAATCTCCCCAAAAACCATTTGGTGCAAGTTCTCCTGTTGGTGTAAATTTATTTCCTTTTTTACTTCTATATTCAGTAAAAAACCCATTTAAACCATCATTAAGGGCTATTTCAATAGGAACTTGTTTTTGGACATATCCTACTTCAATATCATTAAGTTTAATAATTTCTCCCTCTAATGATTCATTACTGATTGCATTAGCTAACCTAATATTATATAATATAGTTCCTAATTTATGTTTATTTCTATTAACATCAATAACATCTAAATCTTCATCTTCTTCTTTTTTACTATTATTATTAGAATCTACAACTTGGGTTTCATAGCTTACTAAATTCATTTTTAAAGATTCTATAACATCCCCCAAAGATATTAAATCTAAATCTATACTATATGAATTATCTGGATTGAAAGTCCATTTAAAATTTACTACTTTTGCTAATAAAGCATCATAACCTCCCTTATACTTTTTTCTTTCATTTTCTATTATTTTTAAAAATTCTAAGTGGGATTTTCCATCACTTCCCCCGGAGTAGAATTCTTTATTTAATAATGTATTTCCCAAAGGTTTTATAATGTCTCCAGGAGAATCAGGATCTAAATAGTGACTATCTCCCCATTCTAAAAGCATAGTATACCCTAACCTCATATACAAAGTTTCAATTATATCAAATTGGGTTTTATTAAAAACTTTTAATTTAATATTAGCTTTTTTAATCGATCCCATTTCCATAGATTTTACAGTAGCACTTTCAATCCCTGGCATAGGAACTAAACCAAACTCTGTATTACCCCCATAACCATAAACAGGAAGACCTGTTTGAGTATTACCCATTATACCTGAAGCATGTCTATAGGGGCCAAAAGTTTCTGATTCTTTAGTAATAGTATCTGGGGATTGATTTAAATCCCCTTCACTTAATATTCGAATTCCTTCTTTATTATATTGAGTAATACTATTATTAGGATTAACTTGAGTACTAGAATTATCACTTGTTACAGTGCCTGTACTGTAATCCATAGCAGTAGTCCCATTAAATAGAATATAACTTACAGGAAGAAATTTACCTTCAGGATAACCTGAAGGAAGTCCCGAAATTAAATTTAAACGAGATTGGGATATAAAAGTACCTGAACCTAATTTAATCCAAGAGGTTCTAGAATTTAAATAATAAAGTTCCTCAGTAGTTCTTTCAATTTTACCATGGATTTTTTGTCTTTCATTTACTTGTTTGGCTACATAATCTTTAAAAGGTTCTCCTACTATATTACTAGACATAATTTATTTTTAATAACTATTTGAACTAACAGATGTAATATTATTATCTGTTGGAAATTGATTTAAACTTTCATATGCAGCTAAAATAGATGATATGTTTTGGGGAATTCTAATTTGAGCTCCTACAGGTGGAGTTAATGAATCTTGTTTTAATTTATTATTAGCTATAGATATAATCCACCAATATGTGGAATTTTTATAATACTGGCTAGCTAAAGTATCATACCTATCCCCTATTGTAGTTATAATATAAAGATCATTAGAAGATAAAGGAATATTAGGATAACGATTTGTAGCAAAATATTTTTTTCCTTCTAAAGTTCTTCTAACTGGGATTTGTGAGTATCTATCCATTTATTCTTCTTTTTTTCTTGGATTTGCATTATAATTATCTCTCCATAAATAATTTTTCTTGTCATAATTATTATTATATTTTCCTTTTCCAGTAGCTAAAGCAATATACCTTTCATTTCCATATTTATTGTTATCTATTAAAGATTGTTTTGGTTTTGGCATTGGTGATGGAGATGATTTAGAATCTTTAGTTTCTATTTTCATTTTACTAGGCCTAAATGAATGAATTGGTTGGAATGTAAGTGAACTAACTTTAACCATATGAGGCATTTCTTTTACAGATCTATCAAAAGTTCCTTCATCATTTATAGCAATTTCCCAAGTTGATTCCTGAGGAACATCTATAGTCATAGATCTTATAAATCCTGGAAGTTCATAACACCATCCGCCTACTGTTAATTGTACTAAAGGTCCTGCCATATATCCAAATGTAGTATAATCAGGAGCTAGGTTGGAGGCAAGGTAATTTAGTTTTCTGTACATAACCATTAATTCTGGTTTAGATTGGGCCGCTACAGTAAAAGCTAAATTAATATCTCTTTGAAATTTATCATATTTATAAAATTCTTCTCCTCTACCCATGTATTGTGTTGTGTTCCAATTTCCAGTATATTGGTCTGAAAATTGGTCTAAAAATGCTCTAAAATGCATGTATATTTTTTCAGAAGGGTTTTCTGGGTCTATAGCTGCTATTCTAAATTTTACAAAATCATTTTTTACTCCACCCATTTGTCCTTCTTGAGTACCAGCAGGTCCTGAGGATTTATATAAGGGTAAAGCATTAATTCTATCTGTAATCATTACTTTACCATCCTGACCTATTTTGCCTTTAGAGTAACGAATTTTATTTCCTTTAGCACTTGGATTTGCATAATTTATTCTTGAATCTATATTCCCATCTATAGTAACATTAGGATCTGAATAATCTGGGGATATACTTGTAATAGTAGTAAATTCTTCTTTTATAACTGCTTCTTTATAATTAGAAAAATTTGGTAATACTGTTCCTGGAATTTCTGAAGCAGCAGCAGAATCTACAATTTGATTTTGAGTAAGTAAATATTTAAAAGCTCCAATATTTATAGTATCATTTTCTAAACTACCTAAATTATATACACCTCCCCTGTTTTGGTTTTCTACAACTTTACTAATAAATTCACTTTGCACAAAACTTGTTGTAGCATCAGTACTACCAAAATATTCAGTTCTAAACTGATCAAAACCTGCTGTAAAAAAGGAAAGTAAAGAATCTTGTCCAAGACTATTTTTTTCTAATTTTGCTTGGAGTGGAAAATAATTTCCACTTAACATTCCACTCTTTGTTGCCTGTATAGTTGAAGGGGGTAATTTTATGTTACGAGGTTCTGAGTAATATCCAGGTATACCAGAAGCTAATGGATTATCACCTGTACCTTTTTGGCTATTTTCTGGTAGGTTCCATTCAGTACCTCCATCAGATCCTATTCTTAAAGGTGCATCTGGAATAGGGTTGTAATTTTTATTAATAGATTTGTAAAACATACCAGCTCCACCATCTTTTTGGAATTTGCCAACTAAATAGTTAGCTTCTGATTTCATGATTTCTAATTTATCATCTTGATCAGCTATATCAGGTCTTCCTACTTGATAAGTATAAATGTCATCTCTTGGAATTATGCTTCCTCTTACACCTAGATCTAAATTTTCTAAAGGTAATCCATCTTTATATGCTGTAGGGTTCCAAAGTATTTCTACTCCTTTATCTACTTCAAAAGTTCCATTACCATTATCTTTAGAATTTTTATTTATTAATGAGCCTTCACCTAAAGATTTATCTGAGAGGTAATTACTAACTCCTCCTATACCATAATATCCAGCTATTGTGTAGTTATATCCTCTAAAATCTCCTGTTCTAAAAGTAAAAAAATCAGGAATCATTCCAGGAACTAAATTTGTAGTTAAACCTGGGTTGTTTCTTCCTGTTCTAATTGGGCTTCCTAAGGGATCAGTATCAAAATCTACTCTAGTTCTTCCTAATCCTAATAATGAATTAGGACCACCACCATAAGCTAAAACATTAGTTTCATTTTTAGCAATTTGATTTTGTCTTTGAAATTGTCCTTTCCAAGGAAGAGAATTATCTATTTTAACTTGGGTTAATTGGACTAATCTATTTCCTTCACCATCTTCTCCTCCTAAAATACGATATCCCTCTGAGGTTCTATTGTTTAATTCATTTAAATAAGATCGTTGTGATAAAATAGGAGGTAATATTCCTTGTTTAGTTATGTGCCCTCCAAAAGCATTAATCCCAGATTGGATTAAAGTAGATAAAGGATTGTAAACACCTTCATTTAAAATCCCACTAGCTTGAGTTTTAACCCCTATTCGAGATAAAATGTTTTGTTTAGCTATAAAACTAAACCCTGTGGGGTTTAATGGATCTATAAAAAATTGAGTAAGTCTAGATAAATCTTTTTCAATACTAGGGATGACATCTAATCCTCCTCTTAGGATAAAATCATCTCCTACTAAATAGGGACCCTGAGCATTAGAAAGAACATTAAAATTTTGATTAAGTTCTTCTTTTACATAAGGTTGGCTACTAGATCCTGCATCAGGCCTATCTCTACCATATCCTAAAGATCGGAGATTTGTTGTTAAAGTTACTAAACTCATTCATTTTTTATCAAAATCCTAAAGCTCCTGCGTTAGGACCATTTTCATACCTACCTGCAATATGACCATCCATTAAATGTGGTACAGATGCTAAAGGTGCTGTTGGTAATTGACCATTTAAAGAACCATCATAATCTGATGATGGAGGTAAGTCATTGTTTGTTCCATCTATATATTGTTGGTATCCATTATTTACTTGGGGTTTAGAACTTCCATTTAAGGAGTAACTTCCTTTAGAAGTACCATCTGAATGTAGTTTTGAACTTGGTAACCCATTGCCCATTCCACTTACTAAAGGGTTAGTAGGAAATTGAGTTCCATTAAACTCTGTATAAGGTGAGCCATTTGAGGTTAACATATTTTCTAATGCTGACATAGTATTTGTTTTTAGTGTTTATTATAAATATTTAAAAATTCTAAATTATTAACCGTATTCGAATTTTCTGTATAAAGGTTCTAAAGGATCAGATAAAGGCTTATTATTTTTAGTAGCAACAATTAATTCTCGAATAAAGGTATTATTTTGATTAAATATACTTTTTAATTGTCCTATTTCATTTGATACTGTGTTAAATTTGTCTCCTAATTCTTTCATTCCACTGTTATTATTTACTGTCACAGGAGAATTTACAACTATATTTTCATCAATAGTAGGATTAATTGATGGAGTAATTTCAGGATTTACATTTATTTGAGGTTCAACACTTGATTCTATGTTAGGTGTAGGAATATCTTTAGCTAAATCTGTACCTGCCACATATACTCCTTTATCTTGGTTATTGAATAATGTTAATTCTCCTTTTTTAAAATCCATTAACCCCTGATCTCCATACCCTACAGGAGCTATTGCATCATCTGCAGTTGCGGAAGAAATAGCAGCTAACATACCTCCTACAGCAACAGCAGCTAATCCTACACCTATAGGACCTAATACAGCATTTCCTGCAAATATATCAGCTATAGCTTTAGCAATAGATAAACTTCTTAATATTTTAAATCCTTTAATAAGTTTTGGGAGATAAGATAAAGTTAATACACCAAAAAAACCTATAGTACCTGCTGTACTTTCAAATATTGATCCTATAAACCCTGCAAATTTTCCTAAAGGACCTTCTACCATCATAACAAACATATCTTGCATCTTTAAAATAGCATTATTAAATTTTTCTTGGGTAGTTAACATTGCTGCTCTTTGTAATGCTTCTTCTCCATTTAAAGCAGCAAAAGATTCAGCATTCATAGTTCTATATTGCTCCATAAGAAGCATATCACTCATTTCATTTACAGACATGCCTAAAGCATCTGCATAAGCTTTTTGTTGTATAACATTTAAATTTTGAAAATCTTGAAAAGTACCAATTTGATCATTAATTTCTTCCATTAAAGTAATTTGATCATTATTTAAAGCGGCAAGTCTTGCTCTTTCTAAATTAATATTTTTACCTAATAATAATTCAGCTTTTAATTCATTTGTAATAGATTGTTCAAAATTTAATAAATTACCTGCTACTTTATTAACAGTTTCTAGTGTAGTACCTAAAGCTTCAGCCATAGATACGGCTTCAGTTAATTGTTTTGTTGATCCTCTAAATTGAACTAAAGTATATGCAGAAGCTTTACCTACTTTTTCTAAAACTGATCTTTGGTTTATTTGAACTCCTAATTGAGAACCTACTTGAGATGTAATTTCAGTTTGAGAAATAATTTGATCATTTAAATCTTCTCCAAAAGATTCAGCAAATCTTTGAAGTCTTGCAGTAGCTTCAACAGATGTTCCTACTCTTTCATTTAATAAAGAAAAAGTTTGTACATTTTCTGCGTTTATTTTTCCTACGGCTGAAAATACACTAGTGTAATTAGAAAGGGCTTTACCTAGTCTTACTGTATTAAAAAAAGTATCAGATGTAAAGTTTGCAATACCCAGAAATTCTTTTCTTATTTCTCTAGATTCATCATATGAAGTACCTAAAGCTTTAGAAAAGTCTGTAGCTTGTTTATTTATGGTACCCATAGCTTTACCTAACAAAGTAAATAAAACTGCTGGGTCTCTTAAGGATTGTGTAAGACCTTTAATAGCCTTACTTAATCCTACTATACCCGTAGCAGTTTTTCCCAGAAAGCCACTAGTAGAATTAGCAATTGATTTTTCAACATCTAATCTTTTTTCAGTAAGAATATTTAACCTTGATAAAGAATTTTCTCTTTCTTTATTTTTTCTATCAAAATTAGGTTTTTGTGTAGGGTCATTAAGGTTAATATTTTTAATTTCTTCTTGTAGATTATCTAATTTAATAGATTCATTTTCAATTTCTTTTTCAAGATCTGATACTTTTATACTGTGAGTAATTGTTTTACCTATATTTTTAGGGTCTGGGATTTCAATATTAAGTTTAAAATCTTGAACTTGTTTTGAATTAAGAAGTGTAGTAAAAAGTTCATTATTGAATTTTTCCATTTCCCCCACTGCTTCTGAAACATTTAAATGTTTAGAAATAGCTTCTAATCCTGGAATTTGTCCTATAGATTTAAGAAGTGCCCCAGTTATCCCTACAGATTTTTCAACACTAGTTTGTTTAACAATAGCAGATTCTAATTGTCTATTAAAAGCTGCTTCTAAACCTACATTTTGTTTTAAAATCCCATTTATTTCAGTAAGATAAAAAGCTTCTTTTGGAGTTAAAGTACCTTGTTTCTTCTTTGCTTCTAAAAATTGTTCTTCTCTTCTTAAATTAGAAAATTGAATTTTTGAAATATCTTTTTGTTTATTTAATTCTTTAACTGAAAGTTTAAAAATACCATCTCTTTGATCAAGGAGTTGAGCACTTATATTGTTTAATTTATTAGTGGCTTTTGTAATATTTTGAATTGCAGTTTTACCCTTAGTCATTTCATTAATTATTTGTTGAAATGATTTAAAAGTATAATCTAATTCACTATTTAGTTGTTGTACTCGAGCTTGTAACCCTTTTAAATTTGATTGAGCACTTGCTAATTGGTTTGCGGGGAAAATTGGGGTTTGACTTAAATCTCCTAATTGTTGTTTAAGTCTAGCAATTTCAGCATTTACTTTATTTATATCATTAAAATCTTTTTGGGTAAACATTATTAATACATTTATTATAAATATTAAAAAATATAATTATTTATAACTTGTTTTTTTAGATTGTGCAAATTCAGGAGCTGCTACAGTTCCATCTTCTGATATTAATGTAGTAGATGAAGATTTCCCTTTTTGGGCTTTTTCATATGCTTTTTTTTCTTCATCATAATACGTTTGAATATAATTAAAAGTAACATTTCTTAACCATACAGGCATATTATATACTGTATGATAATCATACCCACCTTTCCCATGAAATATTATTTCATGAATTTGTTTAAATAAATTTACTCTATAAGTCAGAGTCAGGCCAAAAAAAGCTGATGTTAATTGGAACTGTTTTTTGTCTTCCGTCTTGGCTACGAAAGGCTAAATCTACATCCGGATTTTTAGACTGGTAGTCTTTTCTTAATTCTCTTGAATCAATAGCTAATAAATAATTACTAACAAAATCGTTTATAGTTTTAGGGGAGTTGTCTCCTTCTACAGATGTAATCATAGTTCGGAGTCGAGTGGAAACCTCGGGGGAAGCATTTTTATCAATTTTTTTATAACCTTCTATTTCTTTAGCAATAGTTTTTTCATCTGTGCCATTTAAAAGTTTATAAGTAATTTTAGTGCCTGAGTTAGGTAAAGTGTAATCAAAAGAATTTTGACCTTTAGAAAGAGATTTAAAATCTATTTTCGTAGAATCCAAAGTGGATAAATCTACAGTTTCTTCAATTCCTCCTACTTTAAAAGTATAGTCTTTACCATATCCTAGTATTCTAGAAGCTACTAGTAAAGAATTTTTATCTCCTAATAACATATCATCTAATTCAAATTTAGGGGATATTACTAAAGATTCTAATAATTTATCTAAAACAATACCTTGAGAAATGTAATTTGAATTAGTTAAAATATCTTCTTCTTTAGCTGTCATATATTTCATTTCTACTTCTCCACTTGATAAAGGGTGGTCAGTTGGGTAAAAATGTCCTTGAGATGGAAGTTTTATTTTTTCAGTTGGAAACTTGAATTCGGCCATAATCTTTTATTTGTAAATAACTTTTAATTTATTATAAATACCAATATAAAAAAGGAGTTTGACATAGCCAAACTCCCTTTTAAAGAATTGAGTAAATTTTTAGTAGTTTAAGATACAATAATCAACACCTAAGGTTACTTCAATTTGTTTTGCTTCATTTTCAGTATCCCAGTTATAATCTCCGAATGTAGCTTCTTTAACAAAAGCGCCTTTTAAAATCCATTCCGAAACTTTATCTCCTACTGGTCCTAGTACGTTAACAGTTAATTGTTTTTTATAAAAATCGGAATAACCATCTCTACCAGTAACAGATTCATGATGTAATCTTACCCACTCCATTACGGCTTGAGCACCTGAAGGTGTAATTGGGTCAAATAATGTCATGGTAATATCATTCCATACTGTCTTTCCTTTTACTTTTCTTTGAATATTAATATGGTTTAATATTACTTCACCTTGTGTTAATGATACAGCACTAACTCCTTTGATTATAAAGCTTGGTATACCATCCATATAAAGGATAAACCTATTAGCTTGTTTTGGTTCAAAAGCGGTAAAAAATATTTCGTTGGGTTGTAATATAGGCATTTTGTTCTAATTTATTTCTTGTTATAAATATCTAATTCTTTAATTTTTTATACTATTCAAAACTAGCTCCTGTAGGTAGGATAGTAAAATCTAAATATATAAATTCGGCTGTTCTAGTTGGTTGTACAAATATTTGTCCTACTAATTGATTTCTATCAATAACATCTGGTCCATTATTGCTATCATCCATTACTACTTTAAAAGCAAATAATCCTTGTCTTTGTTGAATACTTGATAAATAAGGATTTACTGATGATAGAAAATTATTTCTTGTAGCCGTTGTATTTTGTTCAAATACTAAATTATCAGCTACTTGTGAAATAAAACTTTTCATTGTAATCAATAATCTTCTAACATTTACTCTATCTAAAGCACTAGCTTTTTTCTGTAATGTTTTCTGACCAAATACTACTACTCCCGTATTTGGGAATGTAGCTATTGGATTAACATTTCCAGTATATAAAGTATCTCTTTGACCATTTGTTAAAGCTCTTTCAGCTCTTATTACAGTTGATAATCCACCCCTATTTAAACCTGCTGGTGCAAACCAAGCAGCAGTTGATTTATCATTAAAAGCATATACTCCTGGCATCATAGCTGAAGCTGGCACCCAAACTTGAGATCCTAAATCTGGATCTATTGTTTGTAGCCAAGGCCAATATGTTGCGGCATATGAAGAATCTATACCAGAAGCTTCTGAAACTATTTCTGTTATATTTTTATCCCACTCTTCCATATCTACTATTGCCATAAAATCTCCTCTAGATTCAGCATTTGAAATTATTGTAGTAATTTGAGATGAATGGTTCTTTTTATTTAAACCAGGAACTGTAAGTGTACTATATCTATATAAATCTTTATTATTTAATAAGCTTATAGCATCATCATAGTCACTAGCTGCTAATCCTTGAGAACTAGCACCTCCAGCATTTTCATAAGCTGCACTTGCAGCTGATGATGAAACTGAACCATTACCGCCTCCAAAAACTCCACTTTGAGCTGCAGGTAAGAAATTTGAACTAGAGAGATATTTACTTTTTACATCTCCATTATTATTAAGGTATTCAGGCATAGGGCTTAAAACAGATTTAACTCTTACGTAATTACTTTTATTTACATAAGCTCCTGTAGTTTTGATATAATAATCATTACCTTCATTTGCTACTGTTTTTGTAGTGTCTCCTATTACTTTAGAAATATAATTATCAGACATAGGATCTAAACTTAAATCCGTCCAAGTTTCTAAAACTACTTTTTGAGTAGCTGTATCATTTCCTTTTCTGATTAATAAATTAAAAGTTCCTGAACTTGAATTAGGGCTTATAATTTCCCATCTTAAATTATCAGCTGAACCACTATCTAAAGTTCCATTTGATCCCGTACTTCCTGTACTATTCATAATAGTACCCTCACTTAAAGTTTCCAATTCAAATGCATTTGAAGAAGAAACTGATGCTACTGCTGAACTAGTAGCTGGGGTATAGTTTCCTGCTGTTACTCTAGATACTAGTAGTGAGTCTCCTCCTTGTTGGAAATAATTATATGCTGAAATTGAAGTAAAGTATGAAAATCTTGAACTTCCAGATGTTTCAATACATCCATATATGTTTTTAAATTCAGAAAAAGATGTTATTACTGTAGGAATTTCTACTGGTCCTTTAACAGTAGGGCCTATAATAGCTGCTCCTGCTTCTACAGGTTGCGCTGTTATAAATGATTGATCATTTTCTCTAGCTAATACGCCTGGGGATAAAAGTACTTCTGCCATTTTATGTTATGTTAATTTTGTTTATAAATATTACAGAAGCTTTTAAAAATGCAATTAGGCCTTAATAAATTCGCCATTTTCTACATTTACTGTACCCACACCATATTTATTTTCTAAAGTTTGGGCCATTTGTTTTTGTTCTTCCTCAAAAGCTTCTAATTGTTTTTGAATTTCTTTTTTATTTCTTTCAAAATATATTAACTGGTACTCTACTTGTCCTAATTGGTAAAGTAAAGAACTTTGTTTTTCTTGAAAATTTTTTAATTTTTTTATTTCTTCAGTTGTTAAAACTTGTTTTTCCATAATTATAAATATTAAACTTTTAGTTTAAAATACAAAAAAGCATTTAATATTCCAAATTATTTTCTCTATTTCTTCCATCAGGGTATGATGTTGGGTTTACTTGATATGTTTGAGGTTTTGAATTTGTTTCCATTGTAAATGTAACTTTAGATTTAGAATTGACTTTTTGGATTGCTGTTATATCTTTTTGTAAAATATTAGGAACAATATACCCATACATTTTAATCTGAAATGTGCCTCTTACTAATCTTTCTTGGCTTTGTTGTAATTCAGTTACAGTAGTAAAATTATCTATCCTAGCTCTAAATTTAAACCTTTCAGGATTACCCCAATAAGAATCTGAGGCATAATTTATAGCTTCTATTATATTATTAAGTTGTTCTACATAATAAGTTTGTGCTATACAACTATAAGTTAAATTAACATAATCAGGTACTACATTAGCTATAAATTGTTTAGTAGGGATTTTATTATTTAGTAAATTAAAATTATCATAAGTATTTTTAGGATTAAATATTTTTTGGAAAAAAGTATAGAAATTAGGTTGATTTGAATCTAATTTATTAGCTAATGATCTATTTTTTTCTATTGTATCTCTTTTAAACATTAAAATAGGCATCATAATAGCACCTTTTTTATCTCTATAATATGCATCTTTTTGAATAGATTTCCACCTTTCAGGTGAACCATATATTATAGGAACAGATATACGTTCTCCATTTTGTAATACAGTTGGTTTAATAACATTATTAAAATAATACATTATAGATTCATCAATATCCTTTATACCAATAGAAAAAGGTTTTGTAGTGTCATCTTTAAATGACATTTGTTCTGATCTGTTAAAAGGAAGATTAGCTTGGTTATTAGGTGGATATTGTTCAGGGGTATCTGAATTTGGTTTTCCATATTCTACAGAATAAGGAGTTTGTAACCCTTCAGAAATTTCTCTCTGGGTTTTTGGAATTGGTTTTCTGTAGTAATTTTTAGCCATTTATTCTTGCTTTTTCTAATTGTACTTTATCAGCTGGGGTATAGTGAGTTTTACATATTATTGAAAAATCCCTACCAAAATCTTCTAATCTAGGATTAATTGGGTTTTCATTATATCCATAATCAGGATCTTTACCTGCAAAATATTGGTTGCCTATTACATCATCTACTTCATAGTAACCTCCATAGTAATATATTATATCACCAACTTGTGGGACTAAATCTGCTCCGTAATAATCTGCTTGATCGTAATTTTTGTTAAAATTAAGGTTTCTTTGTAATAAATCATCTCTAAGAAACTTAAAATCAACATTTCTATAATAACGTACACCTAATTCATCATCTGGGTATGCTTGTGGTTGATGATCAATTAAACAACTTAATAATACTGGGGCATAATAATATTTAGCACCCGAAGATTCACCATAAAGATTTACTTTAGTTTCTTCTAATTTATATTTGTAATAAGCACATTGTTGAGAAATAATATCACCTATTAATTCTCTATTTATGTGTCTTATTAGACTTACATCACGTTGACTACCATATAAAGCCATATTATGCTATGTATATTGTATAAGGAACTTTATTTAATTCCTTTTGTAAATAATCTCCTTCTAATGATCTTCTTTCTAATAATTTATCTCTAGAAGTTTCATCAAAATATCCTCTTAATCTTTCTATTAATGCATTTTTTTCCGATGTAGCTGCTGAGATTAAATCTGATTGGTTTAAACTAATTTCTGCATCTGGTATAGGAATTGTACCATATTTTCCTCTAACATACCCTAACATTTCTTTAGCTATTGCTAAAGTATATTCAAATATCCATTGTCTTCCTATTGAATTTATAGCATTATAATTAGGGTTTTCAAAAGGTACTTCACTTACATTTGTTACTTTATTAGTACCATCTATATATGGATTTTGTCTATCAGATTCTTTAATATATTGAAACCATAACCTATGAGTGTCATTTCCTCCTCCCATATCATTATAGTAAGGTATAGGAAATATTCTTAATTTATTATTAATAAGTTCAAATGTATATTGTGATTTTCTTATTTGATCATTTAATTCTATTGCTTGTATAGTTTGTAAATCATAATTTAGGGGCATTAATAAAAAATTAATAGCAGGTGAATAATTACCCCAACCAAATGAATCCAATAAATTCATCATACCTGTACCAGTACCAGCATATGGGTCAAAATATCTTGATATTGCAGGGGATATCTCATAAAATATTCTTTTTACTTCTATTCTATCTCCTTCTTCTAAATTGGCATTTTCTTTTGCCCAAACATCCATATCATAATCTTGTTGTCCCCTTATTAAAGCTATAGAACCAGAATACCATGTAACACGACCACCAACACCCGCTTCTTCTCCATATTGATCAGATATTCTAGCTATACCTGCCATATTAGGTTTAATAATTTTATTATTAGCTTCTATTAATGAATTTGATCCTTGTAAAGATAAATAATTTTCTCTTACTTTATAAGCATATAACTCATTTCCATAAGTTGTAACTGCTTCTTCAAATGCTGTAAAGAAAGAACCTGATTGTAATTCTACATCTGCTAAAGGATAGCCTAGCCTTCGAGCACAAAAATCTGCTACTTTATTAGCATCTACTATAAAATCAGACTGATTATCATAAAAGCCAAATGGTGTTTGACCTGCTGCAAATGTTGATATGCCTGTCCAAATTGGAATATTCATAATATATTTATTAAGTTGTTGCTATAAAATATTCTACTTTAGCAGAGCTACCTGATGGTTCTACAAATACAGACATTATATCATTATATAAAAATGTATTAGTTGCACTACCTGTTATATCACTTGTTGATAACATAAATGTACCACCTGCAGCTATTGAAAAATTCATAAGTTCTGAAGAAGATGATACTTTTAAATTAATAGGAACTGTAGATGAATAGTTAGATATTCTTCCATATTTAAAACTACCTGAAGTAAATGTACCAGATCCTGGTTTATTATTATATTCAAATATTGTAGTTTCACTTCCTGTAGGTACCGTAACTATTCTATTATCATAATTTTCTATACCAGAAATAGTTAATTTATAATCAGTACCTCTTTCGGTTCCTTCAAGTAATACTCGTTCTCTTATTAAAAGGGTGAAATCTGCCATAGCATTTTGTTATAAATATTAAAAAATAAAAGTAGAATAAAAAAAGCCCAGCTAAAAAGCCGGGCTTAATTTTGAACTTATGTTAAGTTTTTATTATACAGACGCTAAGTCGTTAACAAATACTCTACCATAGAATTCTGGTCTGATCATCTTCTTAGCATATCTCGTTAATAGACCTTTTCTTGGTGTGAAAGTGTCTGGATCGTATACTAATGGAGTCATGATCAATGGAATATAAGGGGCAAATACAGCACCAGTTTCTAAGAACTGAGAACCTCTATATCCCATTAATATTACATTTTCAGTCATATATGGGTTTTTATAAACATCATATCTGCTGTTCATTTGTCCCATTTTTTGGATACCAAAAGCAAATTTTGCTTTGTTAGC